>Ga0335394_10006081_pt1 | contig 13610 bp, 10 predicted proteins | sample MAT03_FD_205741 | JGI IMG/M metagenome (GOLD analysis project Ga0335394, IMG submission 205741) | Freshwater microbial communities from Lake Fryxell liftoff mats and glacier meltwater in Antarctica - MAT-03 (spades assembly) (version 2) ...
TTGCGCCTCGGCCATCTCCGCGAACAACCGTACCCGAGATCGAGTAGGGTCTGCCGAGCATGCCTTGCGCCGATTCCACCTCGCCACCCTTCAATGCTTGTCGGATCTTTGTACTGCTTACGGTTACACCATTACAGTCCAACGGCCCAACGGCTTCCAGCTCGAATCCAAGCTGTGGCCCCAAGCGCTTGAGCAGCTCTTCATTACCGCCACGATCTTTGCCAAACATGTGATCGTGACCAATGAAGAAGTGCTGTGCGCCCATTCGTGCGATCAACTCTCGAACGAATGTCTCTGCTTCGGTAGTGGCGAACTCTTTGGTGAACGGTACGATCACCGTTACGTCCACGCCTTGTTGTGCAAGCAGCGAACACCGTTCATCGATCGTCGTGAGCAACTCTACTGGTTCGCGTCCTTCTTTTGCCAACACGATCTGCGGGTGCGGATCGAAGGTGACAACCACCGTGCGCTCTCCATATGCATCTGCCACTGTACGCATCCGTTGAAGGATGCCTTGATGTCCGCAGTGCACGCCATCAAACGTGCCAACTGTAATGGCCGTACGTTCATCGAATTCAATCGCATCGTTGTCGCGAATGATCGTCATATCGCAGGTGCCACGTGTTGTTCCTCGACCACCTGATCCACACGAACAGCATCTTCTACCGAATAGGCTCCAATGTGCGTTCTACGAAGGGCATAGGCATAACCGCCACAGCCGAGGAGTGTACCAAGATCACGAGCGATCGACCTGATATAGGTTCCTTTCGAGCAGTGCACGGTACACGTGACGTAGGGGAGATCGACAACCACATTCGTGATGTCCGTGATCGTCACCATACGCGGCTTCGGTGTAAAGGCCTCGCCATTGCGAGCAAGATCGTACTGGCGTCTGCCACCATGTCGGATTGCTGCGAACGCCGGTGGAACCTGTTGAATGGTCCCTACAAACGTTTGAAGGGCGGCAAGGATAGCGTCCGTCTCTACAGCAACCGTCGGCATCACGATTGTTTCTTCACTTCCGCGATCGTCCGTTGACGTTGTTGCTCCGAGCTTGATCGTAACGACGTAGGTTTTTGCTGCGTCTTGAAACGACTCAATGCTCTTCGTGGCCTTTCCAAAACACAAAATCAACAAGCCAGTAGCGAGTGGATCGAGTGTGCCGGCATGACCAACCTTTTTGATCTTCGTGCGACCGCGGAGTTTTGCAACGCAGTCGAACGACGTCCAGTTCTCTTCTTTGTCAATGAGCGCAACGGCACCGTTGGTGCGAGCTTCTTCCAACCACGTTGCCATGTCGCCGATCGTTCGGGTTGACAGAACGACGTGATCACTCATGATCTTCTCCGTCTTCTCTGCTTGAAGGTTCTTCGCTTGGCAGTTCGTCGGGCGGCTTCACACGATCGATGAGTTCGTGAATGCGTTGTGCGCGATCCAACGAATCATCGACGTAGAACTTCAGCTGCGGTGTGTATCGAAGATTCAACGTACGGGCAATGTGCGAGCGCACACGACCTGCTTCGTGTTCTTCGATGTACGACACCACTTCGGTAGGCGTTACCTTTCCTCCGAACACGCTGATATATACTCGAGCGAGTTGAAGGTCCGGCGACATCCGCACTTCCGTGACGGTAATGAAGCCTGCAGAAAGATCATCTGCGATGGTTTTCAAAGGACTCGCAAGCGCTTTTGTGATCTCGCCGGCGACCCGTTCTGTTCGTATTGACACGTGTTCCTCCCGATAGCGTTGCTATCAGGTGAGTTTGCGTTTGATCTCGACGGTCTTGTACGATTCGATGATGTCTCCAACTTCAAGGTCGTTAAAGCCATTCACACCAATACCGCACTCGTAACCGGTGTCCACCTCTCGCACATCGTCCTTGATGCGTTTGAGGGACGCGAGTGTTCCCTTATAGATCTCGAAGCCATCGCGAAGCAGGCGCACCTTATCGTTCCGTGTGATCTTACCGTTGGTAACATAGCAACCTGCAATGGTACCAAGCTTGCTGATCTTGAAGACGGCGCGTACTTCCACTGTTGCCGTAATCTCTTCCTTGAGATCGGGCGAGAGCAGACCTTCCAACGCAGCTTGGACTTCGTTAATACAGTCGTAGATGATCGAATACAGTCGAAGTTCAACCGATTCGGACTCTGCGATCTTGCGTGCTTGTGTAGACACGTTCACCTGGAATCCTACCACGATGGCGTCTGAAGCAGAAGCCAACATGATATCGCTTTCGGTGATCGGACCAACGGCTGCATAGAGGATGCGAACCTTGACCTCTGCCGTAGAGAGCTTTTGAAGCGAGTCGGACAGTGCTTCCACCGAACCGCTCACATCGCCCTTTACCACAAGGCGCAATTCCTTCACGCCGCCAACAGATATCTGTGCCGAGATATCGTCGAGCGTGACGTGGCGCATACCCTTGAGGAGTTGTTCCCGTCGGAGTTGCTGACGCTTGGTTGCTACTTCGCGCGCTTCCGAATCGGTGTCCATTTGAACGAGGATGTCGCCCGAGTATGGCAGACCATCGAAGCCGGTCACCTGACATGGCATCGACGGACCAGCTGTGTCCATGCGGTTTCCGCGCTCATCGGTCATGGCGCGCACACGTCCTGCGAACTGACCGCAGACGAAGATGTCGCCAACACTGAGTGTTCCCTTTTGAACGATGATCGTTACCACGTTTCCACGACCCTTGTCTACGTGTGCTTCGATTACCGTACCACGAGCATTACGATCAGGATCGGCCGTCAATTCGAGAATGTCTGCTTCGAGAAGGATCTTCTCAAGAAGCGTATCGACGTTCAAACCGGTCTTGGCCGACAGTTCGATGCATTGTGTTTTACCGCCCCACTCTTCGATGAGCACTCCGTGCGTCGAGAGTTCTTGTTTGATGCGATCTGGATTTGCATCGGGCTTATCGATCTTATTGATGGCAACCACCATCGGCACGTTCGCCGCTTGCGCGTGCGAGATGGCTTCGATGGTTTGCGGCATCACGCTATCGTCTGCAGCAACAACAAGAACAACGATATCCGTTACTTGAGCACCGCGAGCACGCATGGCCGTAAAGGCTTCGTGACCCGGTGTATCAAGGAAGGTGATACTACGCTTGTCTGGCAACTCAACGCGATAGGCTCCGATGTGCTGCGTGATGCCACCGGCTTCGCCGGCAACAACCTTTGCTTTGCGGATATAATCCAGCAACGACGTCTTCCCGTGATCGACGTGGCCCATGATGGTCACGATCGGTGGGCGGTGTTGCATCAACTCTTCTGTATCCTCATCCTCATCCACGTCCTGCACTGCCACGTCGTCCATGAATTCCACTTGGTATCCATAGTCGCCCGCGATCAATGTGATCGTGTCTTTATCGAGTCGTTGATTGATCGACACCATCAGACCCAGACCCATACACTTGAGAATGATCTCTGGTGCGGTCACGTTGATCAGGTTGGCGAGGTCCTTCGTTGTCACGAATTCGGACAACTTCAGAATCGTTGATTCGCGTGCCCTCTCCTCTTGACGGATGGCCTCTTTCCCTTCGCGGATCTCACGACGCAGGCGCTGCATCTTCTTCTTCGAGCCGCCGCCAGATTCTTCCATTCCAGAAAGTGTTGCGCGAATTGCGCGTGTTACGTCAGAGTCGGAGAATTGCTCCTTCATCCCCTTCGTGTTCTTGCGCTTCTTATCGTCTTTCTTCTTCGCTGTAGACGTTGCTGGCTTTTTCGGAGGACCGAATCGCGACGTGGACGTACCACCCGCAGACGACGTTCCGCCTGGACGATTCAATCCACCTGCCGACGACGATCCTGCGATCGCATCACCAATCGTGGCACGTCCGCCACCACCACCACCACGTTGTGGACGGTCTCCGCCACCACCGCTTCGTTGATGTGGTTGTTGTGAGCGGGGAGGTGGCTTTGGTGTTAAGTCAATCTTACCCAATACGGTCAGCCCCTTGAGCTTCACGCCCGAGCCTGGCTCGTACTGAACTTCGATCACACCCTTACGTTTCTTCTTTTGTTTGGGGCCTTCTTCTGTTTCTGCTTGTTCGGCTGCCGGTGCAGCTGGAGCCGCCGGAGCCGCCGCGGCGGCTTCAGGTGCTGCTGCTGCACTACTTGATGGTGCTTCGGCAACAGGTGCAGTAGCAACAGGTGCAGTAGCAACAGGTGCAGTAGCCGCAGGTGCAGTAGCCACAGGTGCAGTAGCCACAGGTGCGGTAGCCGCAGGTGCAGTAGCCGCAGGTGCAGTAGCCACAGGTGGGGCTGCCACTTCTACGGGAGGGTGCGCGGAAGGAGGAGGTGCTTCTACCGGTGCGGGTGAAGGTGCGGGTGTTGCTTCGACAACTGCGGGCTTCTTCGGTCCACCCAGATCGATCACCGTTCCAACAGGAGGACCGGATACGACCGGCTCTGCAGGAGCAGCTGCGGACGCTTCATCTGCAACCATCACGGGTTCTGCTGCAACCGGCGCCGGGGCCGCTTCTGGCTCTGGCACTGTAGGAGGCGCAACGGTCGGAGCCACCACTTCTGCGTGCACCGTTACCGGTTTCGCTGGAGCGGGAGCTTCTGGTGCTACCTGTTCTGGAATCACGCTTTCGTGCGTCTCTTCGAAAGATTCGAGAGACACACTATTGCCTTGCTCATGCAAGGTTTTGCGGAGGCCTCGTTGGCGCTCTACTTTCTCGCGCTGCTTTTCGGCATGCTTGAGTTCTTTGGAGAACTTCTCGGTCACAACATGGACCATCTCGTCTGTTAAAACAGACGTAGCCTTGTTCTCGACCTTAAAGCCTTTCGAAACAAGGAATTCAACGATGGCATCTCGACCAATGTTGATCGAGCTCGCGACCTTGAAAAGTTTTGTTCCTGTAGAAGCTGACATAATTCCTGAGGCTGTTGATCATTCTTCCGTCGTCATTGGTTCCTCGTCTCCGGGGACCACTTCTTCTTCCATGCCACCTTCCGCTCCGCCTTCTTCAGCGACGAATACTTCGGGTGTGTCTTCGGCATAGCTGTCTTCAAGTCCGATATCTTCGCTTTCCACTTCTGGTTCCCACTCTTCGAGCGCAGCCACATAGCGGTTGTCTTCCGGTTCATCGAATTCATCAAGGATGATGCGACGTACCTCTGCGATCTTCTGCTTGCTAATGCCTGGTAGGCGTAGCAAGATATCCGGACCTGCCTCGAGGAATTCGCGAGCTGTGTCTATTCCACTTGCGATCAGGAGATCGTAGAGTGTGCGACCAAGTTCATCGCGGAATTCGATGAGTTCAATGTCTTCTGCACCTTCCTTCACCAGCGACAACGAGTAGCCGGTGAGCTTCGATGCAAGACGTACATTCTGACCGTTCTTGCCAATGGCAAGCGATACTTGATCGTCCGGCACAATCACAGTTGCTTGTCGCGTTTCGGCTGCAATGGTGATGTCGCGCACCTTCGATGGCGACAGTGCTCGTGCGATGAAGAGTCTTGGGTCTTCTGTGTACTCGATAATATCGATGTTCTCGTTATTCAATTCACGCACGATGGCATGAATGCGAATGCCTTTCATTCCAACGCAAGCTCCAACCGGATCTACGCGTTCGTCGAACGACGTTACGGCAACCTTTGCACGCTCACCAGGCTCACGTGCAATGGCACGGAGTTCAATGATGCCGTCGTAGATCTCCGGAATCTCTTGCTCAAAGAGGCGCGCCAAGTACGTATCGTCTGAGCGCGACAGAATGATGTCTGGCAATCCAGTGGCACCACCCGTGCGACGTACTTCCTTGATGATGGCCTTCACTTGCTGATTCTTCTTCAACCGCTCATTCGGGATCTGCTCTTCGCGCGGTAGACGCATCTCGATCTTGTTGTGCATCACAAGAATGTTGTTCGGGCGCACTTGATAGATCTCGCCAATGATCACTTCGCCAACACGCTTCGCATACTCGTCGTAGATGTTGTCTTTCTCTATGTCGCGAATTCGTTGATTCAACGTTTGAATTGCCTGTGAAATCAGACGGCGTCCAAAGCTGTCAGCGATATTCTCTAGCGTGATCTCTTCGAGATACTCCTCACCAATCTCGATCGGCTCGCCTGTAATGGCGATCACGTCTTCGAGTGAGATCTGTATTTCGGCGTTCTCGACTACTTCAACCACTTCTCGCATCAGGTAGATCTCGATGTCGCCCTTCTCCATGTTCACGATGATGTCGAAGTTGGACTCAAGGCCATACTTCTTCTTCACCATCAACGAGAGGGTCTCTTCGACGATCCCTTGAAGGAGGTCGCGATCGATAGCTTTCTCACGGGCCATCTCATTGAAGGCCTCGATGATCAGCTTCTTGTTGTCGACTTTCGGCTTGACTTTTCTACGTGCCATAACGATCAGTCGTTGATTACCATTTCAGGATTACTCTTGCTTCTTTAACATCGGTAGCCGGTATCGTTACCTGCTCCACGATCTTTTTCTTTGTTGTTGGGGGCTGCACAACGAGGCCTTCGTCTGCCACGTCGGTGAGCTTGCCTTCTACTGCCGTACCGTCTGCTCGAATTACTCGAACCGTGCGCCCTAGACTCTTTGAAAGCTGCCATAGGAACTTCACGGGAGCGTCGGCACCGGGTGAAGACACATCGACCGCCCGTAGGCGGCCGTACCATTCATCGTTTTCCAGGCGTTCATCAAGACCGGCAGTAACGCCTTTGCATTCCTCGTGCGTCACACCGTTGGGTGCATCAATGAACAGGTCCAGGATCAACTGGTCTCGCTGTCCTCTGATCTGCACATCGATGGACGTAACTCCATTTACTGCACAGACTTCGTCTATGGTAGAGCGTATATGCTCTGGCAATGGATTCGTCAACGAAGTCACCAACGGCTAGGTATCAACAAAAAATGGGCAATCCGCCCATCCTCCTTACCAGCCACGAATATAGGAAGAAATCTACATAGGTGAAACCGTTTTCGTAGTTTCGCTGTTCAGCCAGACATCACCTTCCCACCCTATCGGATAGCGGCCATGGCCTTCCAACACCCAGACTATTTCAACATCGACGAACTCCTTTCAGACGAGGAAAAACTGGTCCGCCAAGCCGTTGGAGACTTTGTCGACAACGAAGTTCTTCCCATTATCGAGCACCACGCGCGTCAGGGTTCGTTCCCGATGCATTTGGTCGAGAAAATGGCTGAAATGGGCGTTTTGGGTGTGACGTTGCCGACGGAATATGGCGGAGCCGGACTGAACAACATCTGCTATGGTCTTGCTATGCAAGAACTTGAGCGCGGCGACTCAGGCATCCGCTCCTTCGCTTCGGTGCAAAGCTCGCTCGTCATGTACCCTATCTACACCTACGGCTCCGAAGAGCAGCGCCAAAAATGGCTTCCACGTCTGGCTGCCGGCAAGGCCATTGGCTGCTTCGGACTTACAGAGCCAGATGCCGGATCGAACCCTGCCGGCATGGTTACCAACGCCAAGAAGATCGACGGCGGATTCCTCCTGAACGGCGCAAAAATGTGGATCACAAATGGTACGCTAGCCGATGTGGCCGTGGTCTGGGCCAAGCTGGACGGAGTGGTTCGCGGCTTTTTGGTTGAAAAGGGCATGAAGGGCTTTACCGCCCCCGAAATGAAGGGCAAACACTCCCTCCGTGCCTCCGTTACCTCCGAATTGGTCTTCCAAGACGTAGAGATTCCCGAGGCAAACATACTCCCTGGTGTGGAAGGGTTAAAGGGTCCGTTGGGCTGTCTTACGCAAGCCCGCTACGGTATCTCGTGGGGCGTGATCGGCTCGGCAATGGCGTGTTACGATTCGTCGCTGAACTATGCCAAGAGTCGCATCCAGTTCGGCAAGCCTATCGCCGGCTTCCAACTCACGCAAGAGAAGTTGGTCTACATGATCAACGAGATCACAAAAGCTCAGCTCCTCTGCTGGCGCCTTGGCAAGATCAAGGACTCCGGCGCCATCCGCCCTCAACAAGTGTCGATGGCCAAACGCAACAACGTCGAAATGGCCCTCAACATCGCCCGCATAGCCCGCGAGATCCACGGCGCCAATGGAATCCTGGATGAATATCCCGTGATGCGCCATGCCGCAAATCTTGAGTCGGTGAAGACCTACGAAGGAACGCACGAAATGCATACCCTGATCATCGGACATGATATCACGGGGATTCAGGCGTTCAGTTAAGATAACGTTGTGCCGGGAAGCTGCCGGGAAGCTGCCGGGAAGCTGCCGGGAAGCTGCCGGGAAGGAACTTGTTTGATTACTTCGTTTGCTACCCTATGCTCTTCCCTGAATACTACGCCCGCTACATCAACCACGTTCGTGGTGATGTATTCGACATGCTGCAGCAGCAGGTGGATGACTGCGCAGAGTATCTCACGCTTGCGGACGGTGTTGCCTTGCACCGGTATGCTCCCGAAAAATGGAGCATTAAGGAACTGCTTGGACATTTGTGTGACACTGAACGCATTTTCGCCTATCGCGCCTTGATGTTCGCTCGCGGAAATTCTGACCCTATTCCGGGGTTTAAGGAAGATGAGTTTGTGAAGGCGGCAGGGTTCGACCAGCGTACCGTGCACGACATCGCGTCTGAGCTCCATAGCGTTCGCGCGTCGAACCTGGCGTTGTTTCGGTCGTTCACGGACGCTGATATGCTGAAAACGGGAGTTGCAAACGGACAGGCAATCTCTGTGAATGCCATTGTCTATATCGTGGCCGGACATGCCTTCCACCATGCCGCGATACTCCACGAGCGCTACCTTGTGTAAGGCGCGTAGAACACTCACACCGTTTTTACTGTAATTTCGAACGCCCTGTTAAGCAGGGCGTTGTTGTTTCAGATCGCAAGGGTCCTTCATGGACGCCTCAAAGACCGAGGGGAAGAGCGCAAAGTCGCGCATGCTTGCCCTCACCATCGGCGCTATCGGCGTCGTGTATGGCGACATTGGTACGTCGCCCCTTTATTCGCTCAAAGAGTGCTTTTCCGAACACTATCATCTTCAAGCGCAAGAATCCGAGGTCTTCGGAATTCTTTCGCTCATCTTTTGGTCGCTGACGATTGTGATTTGTGTGAAATACCTTGTCTTGATCATGCGATTCGACAACAAGGGTGAAGGTGGAATTCTTGCATTGATGGAATTGGTGAGTAAGCGTACGAATGGTTTTGCCCGCATGACGTTCATTTTTGCAGTCGGCATTTTTGGTGCTGCGCTGTTGTACGGTGATGGAATTATTACTCCCGCCATTTCGGTGCTTTCTGCTGTAGAGGGTTTGAAGGTGGCAGCACCATCGCTTGAGTCCGTAGTGTTGCCCATCACGCTCACCATTCTGTTTGGGTTGTTCTTCATCCAGAAGTACGGCACCGGTGGCGTAGGCCGGATCTTCGGTCCATTCATGGCGTTTTGGTTTGTGTTGATCGCCGTGCTGGGATTGATCAGTCTTGTACAAACGCCGCATGTGTTGATGGCCGTGAATCCATGGTACGCTGTGCAGTTCTTTATGCATCACGACATTCGAGCATTCCTCGTTCTTGGCTCGGTCTTTCTGGTGATGACGGGTGGCGAGACGGTGTATGCAGACATGGGGCACTTTGGCAAGAAGCCAATCCGACGTGGCTGGTTTATGCTTGTGTTTCCCGCTCTGATCATGAACTATTTCGGTCAGGGTGCGCTCCTCCTTCGTGAAGGCACAAACAAAGCCGTTGTCGCAGATCCGTTCTTCCACATGGTTCCAACGTGGGGCGTCATTCCGCTTGTGATCGTGGCGGCGTTTGCAACGGTTGTTGCATCGCAAGCAGTGATCAGTGGCGCATTCTCGCTCACATGGCAGGCACTACAGCTAGGCTACTTGCCGCGCTTGAAGGTGATGCATACAAGTCATGAAGAACGCGGACAGATATATCTGCCTACCGTGAATTGGGTGTTGTTCGTGTCGACGGTATTGCTGGTGGTGTTGTTCAAAACCTCAGGCGCACTCGCAGCCGCATACGGCATCGCTGTAACAACCACCATGGTGATCACCACCATGCTCGCTTACTTTGCCATGCGTCGACTCTTCAATTGGAATCGCACGGTTGCTGCTTCCATTACAATTGTGCTCCTTGTGATTGATGGTTCGTTCTTCGTTGCCAACATCTTCAAGTTCAAAGACGGCGGATATGTTCCGGTGCTGATGGCCGCAGCCATATACCTTCTGATGGTAACGTGGCATCGCGGGCGCGGCATCCTGCGCGACGCCATTCACAAACGCAATCATTCTGTGGATCAGATCTTGAAGGAAGAAATCGACATGTACTGCATCGTACCCGGCACGGCGTTGTACATGACGGGCTATCTCGACGTTGCTCCTCCTGCACTCATTTCGAATTTGCGATACAATCGAAGTCGCCACGAGACCATGATCCTCCTCACCGTGAGCGTCAAAACAGTCTCGCACGTCGAACACGAACACCGCTTCGAAGTAGTTCCCATGGAAAAAGGCTTCTACAAAGTGATCTTGAGCTATGGCTTTATGGATCAACTCAACCTCCTCGACGACCTCATGTACCTGCCCGAGTTCGACGTCCCCGTCGACATCACCGACGCCGTCTTCGTCCTCGGCAACGAGTCTCTCACGATCAAGCAGGAAGGCGGCATGGCTCGATGGCGCAAGGAGATATTCGCCTTCATGCACCGCAACTCACGCACCCCTGTGAAGTACTTTGGCATCCCTGTAAAGCGCGCGCTGGAAGTGGGCTCGCATATAGAGATCTGAGTTGATGCAAGAGAAAGTGAGAAGTGAGAAGTGAGAAGTGAGAAGTGACAAGTGACAAGTGAGAAGTCAAGTGAGAAGTGAGAAGTGACAAGTGAGAAGTCAAGTGAGAAGTGAAATGTGACAAGCTGCCGGGAGGCTGCCGGGAGGCTGCCGGGAGGCTGCCGGGAAGGGTTAGAAGAGGACGCCCGCACTAATACTCACCCCTCCATTACTCAACCACGAGTACTGACTGGCAGAGGCGGGTGCGGAGCGGATGATGTACTTGAAGTCAAAAAGGAGGCGGGAGCCGCCAAGAGGGAGCGAGAGGCCGGCGTTGAGTGTTGCGCCACCACCCCACGTGGCAGGGAAGTTTTCAGATGCAGTCTTGGGTGCTGGCCATCCGGAGACGCCGCTGTAGTTGTCGGTTTGAGATGCAGAAAGTGTGCGATCGAAGAATCCGCCAAGGCCAATGGTAAGCGCACTGCCGCTCGAATCCAAACGGGCGATGGGGAAGTGCCCGGACGCTTCGAAGACAACCGCTGATGCCGAAATGGACGAAAGCACTTTCTCCGTAGTACTGGACCCACCGCCACCACCGCCGGGCGTGACCACCGGCTTGAGATTTGGAGCAGGCTGCTGAAAATCTGCTTGCTCCGTGCGGTACGTGAGCGAAGTGCGTACCTGTATTGTGCGCGCCGTCTCGAGCATGAACTGCACGCCTAGGTTGAGGCGCTGCGGACCCGACGTGAACGTCACATCATTAGGTGCGTTTACACCGATAGTATACGCAAACGTCGGACCCAAGAACCACGGTACCGCCGTTGCAAACGGAGACGTGGCAACAACGACGACGAACATTGTGAAGGCGGCAAGGAAGCGAGTCATGTGGTAGAGTTCCAATCTGATAGCCAAGTCCGGCGGAGAATCCGCGATCAAATGCCTTCGTGTTAGAGTCCAATCTGATAGCCAAGACCAGCTGAGATTCCGCGATCATACGCCGTATTGTTCGTTCCTCCCTTGATGAGGTTAGAGATTGCATAGTCATAGCTCACACCAAAGGTGAGGGCGCCCGGACCTAGCTTCCAGTCGAAGCCGATACCAAGCTTTGGACCCCAGTTCAATGTATTCACGTCGTCAGACGTAATGTCCTTCTCGCTGGTTTGTGGGTTTCCGCCACCAAGTGCAATACTGTTCTTCGCCGTGCCGCTCAGAAACGATCCGAGAAACACCCCTCCATAAATGCGTGGTCGGAACCCACCTTCACACATCTCCGCGAAATACCAGGCCGACGTGATGTCGAACATTAAGTAGTTGCGCACTTCGCTCGCGCTTAGCGTCGAGAATGAGTTTGACAATGATTGTTTCGATGCGCGCTGCTCGTATCGAAGGCCAAGTTGCAGATTAAACGTCTCGCTCAGGTAGTACCTTGTGTCGAGTCCGGCAGAGATCCCCGGTGCCCACATCAACCCTTCGACCGATGGGTCTAGTGCTACCGATCCGTACGTGATGCCGGCATAAGGCCCGATGGAGACCGAACCAGTCTTGAACATCTGTGGTGGCTCAATGGCAAGTGATGCACTTGCAAAGACAACAAACAATATCAGAGATGCGATGCTGCGTTTCATACGATTACCCCTCCAAAAGAATGAAAACAAGAACGGTCGCCATGCTTGAGCACGACGACCGCAATTTATCAGAAAGTTTCGACGCGTGTTAACTCTCAGGCACTTGCACCGTGATGGCTTGCTTGCCGTCCCGTGTTTTCACAACGAACATCACGCCGTCACCACCGGCCTTGCCGCTCAGTATTCGCTTGAGGTCCGAGGGGTTGTTCACGATCTGTCCGTCCGCCTTGAGAATGACGGCGCCCGACTGAAGTCCACGTCGTGCCACAACGCCACGAGCGTCAACCTTGGTGACAAGTACTCCCTGCTTTGTGTCGAGGTCTCTCTTCACGTCTTCCGTGAGTGCACTTGCCGTAAAGCCAAGGTCTTTGAACGTAACTGGATCTGCCGAACTTGACGGACGATCGCCACTCTTTCCATCAGACATTGCTTCTGCAAAAGCACCGTTTTCATCAAGTGATTTGAGCGTGACGGTCTTGGAAATCTCCTTACGGTCTCTCCACACCTTGAGCGTTACGCGGTCACCTGCTCGGTGCAGCACGATCTGATTCTGCAACTCGTTCGACGTCTTTACCGGATCGCCATCTACATCAAGGATCACATCGCCTTCTTCAAGGCCGGCTGCGGCCGCCGCGCCACCCTTCACTACCTTGTTCACCATGACGCCAGCAACCTTTTGCAATCCAACGGTCTTCGCTGCGGTCTCGTCTACCGATGTGATCTCTACGCCAATGTATCCGCGTTCGATCTTCCCATCGTCGATCAAATCAAGTGCAACGCTTCTCACCATATCGATGGGAATAGCAAAGCCATAGCCAGCGTTCACGCCACTGCGCGACGCAATGGCCGTGTTGATACCAACGAGCGATCCTTCGAGGTTGAAGAGTCCACCACCGGAATTACCTGGATTGATGGCCGCATCTGTTTGAATGAAGTTCTCGACGGAGAAGCGGTTGCGTGTGCCACGCATTTCGTCGGTGCCGATGATGCCAATGCCACGACCTTCTGCACTCACGATACCGGCGGTAACCGTTTGCTTGAGACCAAGTGGTGCGCCAACAGCGATCACCCACTCACCAACGCGAACACTCTTACGATCTGCTAAGTGTGCTGCCTGGAATTGTCCTTCGATTTTCAGTATGGCGAGATCTGTGAGTGGATCGCGACCGATGAGTTTGGCCTTGTATTCTTTTTCGTCGTACGTGGTGATGGTAATGCCATTTTCTTTTGCGTCTTCCACCACGTGGTTATTCGTTACCACATA
>Ga0335394_10006083_pt1 | contig 13607 bp, 10 predicted proteins | sample MAT03_FD_205741 | JGI IMG/M metagenome (GOLD analysis project Ga0335394, IMG submission 205741) | Freshwater microbial communities from Lake Fryxell liftoff mats and glacier meltwater in Antarctica - MAT-03 (spades assembly) (version 2) ...
CATGAGCGCCGTGATTCCCGAAAAAGTAGACTTGAGCAAATATATCGAAATGCGCGAGGGTCGCGCCAATATTCGTGGGCGGCGGCTGCCGATTATCATGATCGTTATCACGCAGAGCGAGAATAAATTTTCAATCGCGGAGTTAGTAGATAATTTTACATTATCCGAAGAACAAGTGTTAGCTGCGCTGCTTTATTACCGCGAACATCAGGCCGAAATTGACGCGCAAGAGGTCGAAGATTCACGTATCGCCAGCGAATTACGTCAACGCTATGGCGGCAGAAAGCCGGGTCAAGGATGATCGGCTTTTATTTTGATGAACATCTTCACCGCGTTGTTGCAAAAGCGCTGATAAATCGCGGCTATAAGGTCGTGATGGCTGTCGATGTGGGGATGGAAAGTAAAGACGATGATACCGAACACTTGCCCTATGCAAACGCGAATAACCTCGTCATGGTAACATTCGATCACCCTTTTGCCGGACGAACTATGGCACGCCGCGATCATCAAGGATTAGTCTGCCTTGACAAAGAACTTCAGGGCAATATCGGCAGTATCATCGAAGTATTGGTGGATTTTGCCGAACTGTATGATCCCGAAAAAGACGCTGGGCAGGTTTACTGGCTGCCCTAGAAGACTTAGTTTATCTTGAGGAGTACACATCATGAGCGCCGCGATTCCCGAAAAAGTAGACTTGAGCAAATATATCGAAATGCGCGAGGGTCGCGCCAATATTCGCGGGCGGCGGCTGCCAGTAGCCTATCTTGCCTCGGCACAGCGTGTTAATCATTACTCGATTTCCGATCTTATGGATAGCTATACCTTGACCGAAGAACAGGTGTTAGCCGCCTTATTGTATTACTGCGAACATCAGGCCGAAATTGACGCGCAAGACGCGGAAGACCTGCGAGTCTCCGATGAGATGATGAAATTGTACGGCGGCAGAAAGCCGGGACAAGCATGATCGGGTTTTACTTTGATGAACACATGGATCGCAAGGTTACGAGGGCGCTGATAAAGCGTGGTTATCATGTCGTGATGGCGGTTGATGTGGGGATGGAGGCGAAAGATGACGACACTGAACATCTTCCCTACGCCACAGAAAACAATCTGGTGATGGTCACATTTGACCAACCATTTGCCGGACGCACGATGTCACGCAGCAATCACAAAGGGTTGATTTATCTTGCTCAACGCATTCGTGAAGATATTGGCAACATCATTGAAGTATTGGTGGATTTTGCCGAACTGTATGATCCCGAAAAAGATGCTGGACAAGTCTATTGGCTTCCTTGGAGGTCTTAGTTTATGTGTGAGGGTTGCACAAAATGAGCGCGATAATTCCCGTTAAATGGATTTTAACGACTCACCAATCAAAATACGTTACAATCTTGAGCTATTGTTTAATATTTTTTAGATAAAGTCCCTAGCCTATGTCCGAAAATACACATCTTACAAAGCCAATCGAATTGAATGCCGAAACCTTTACCAACCGTGAACTGAGTGCGCTGGAATTTAACCGCCGCATCCTCGCGCTGGCGCAAGACCCTGATGTGCCGCTGTTGGAGCGAGTCAAATTTCTGGCGATTGTTGGCAGCAACTTGGATGAATTTTTCATGGTGCGGGTGCCGTCTTATCATCAAAAGATCAAGTTAGGACTCAGCACCACCCGCCCCGATGGCTATACCCCGACGCAGCTACTGGCGGAAATTCACAAGCGCGTACTCGATATTATGACAGAACAGCGCACGACGATGCAAAGTGTGCTTTCGGAATTAGAGGGTCGCGGGGTGTTCATCCGCAAATTGAACGAACTTAAGCCGCATCAGCGTGAAGCCGTGCGCTTATATTTTTATGAGGAAGTGTTCCCCGTACTCACGCCGTTGGCTGCCGATCATGCCCGTCCTTTCCCGTTTATTTCCAACCTCAGCTTAAACGTCGCTGTCTATCTTGAGCACGACGATGCACAGAACAACGGTCAATATGATGACCAATTAGAATTCGTGCGGATTAAAGTCCCCGAAGATATGCCGCGCCTCGTGAATTTAGATCGTGTCGTTAATAAATATTCGGTGTGCTACGACTGTCAGGATAATTTTATCTGGATTGAGGATGTCATCTCGGATAATCTCGACCTGCTGTTTCCGGGCATGAAAGTGATGGAACATCATCCCTTCCGTGTTACGCGGGATGCTGACATCGACTATGAGCATGAGTTCGACGAAGAAGAACTGGAAGACATCAGCGAAATTATTGAGGCAGGGGTCCGGGAACGACGTTTTGGCTCGGTCACGCGCTTAAGTGTTCCAGAGAGCATCAGTTCACGAATGCTGGATCGCCTCATTTATGAATTAGAGGTCGAGCAAGACCGTGATGTCTATATGCTGGATGGCGCATTAGGGTCTGCCAGTTTATTTGAACTTTATGACCTAGATCGTCCGGCGCTGAAATATTCGGTACATACACCGCGACTGCTGGAAAATTTACCGAGCGGCCCCCAACTTTTTAACGCCATTCGTGAGCGTGATATTTTGCTCTTTCATCCCTATGATTCGTTCATGCTAGTGGAAGAATTCTTCCGCATCGCCGCCCGTGACCCACAGGTGTTGGCGATTAAGGCGACCTTGTACCGCGTCGGTAAAAATTCACCGATTGTACGGGCGTTGATGGAAGCCCGTGACAATGATAAGCAAGTCGCCGTACTGGTGGAACTTAAAGCCCGTTTTGATGAAGAAAATAATTTGGACTGGGCGCGACAGATGGAACATAAAGGCGTTCATGTCACCTACGGCGTGGAAAAACTAGCGATGAAGACTCACGCCAAAATCGCCCTGGTCATCCGCAAAGAAGGCGATGGTTTGCGCCGTTATGTCCATCTCGGCACGGGTAATTACAACGCCAGCACCGCCCGTCTTTACACCGATCTGGGTTTGCTGACGGCGGACAAGGAAATCGCGGAAGATGCGACACGTCTCTTTAATCGCTTAACCGGATATGCACCCACCACCACCTACAAACGTCTTTTGATCGCGCCTGAATATCTGCATCCGGCGCTGGTCGCGCTGGTCGAGAATGAAATCAAAGCGGCAAAGGCTGGCAAACCTGCTCGTCTGATCTTCAAGATGAATCAGCTTGAAGAGGATGTCATGACAGAAAAACTTTATGAAGCCTCGCAAGCGGGGGTCAAAATTGATCTGATTATTCGCGGACTATGCTGCTTGCGTCCCGGACTGCCCGGCATCAGCGAGAACATCCGTGTTATCAGTGTACTCGGACGCTTTTTGGAACATGCGCGGATTTATTATTTCCAGAACGCGCCGGAAAATCAGCGGATTTACGCAGGCAGTGCGGATTTGATGCGGCGTAATCTGTTGAATCGGGTGGAAACGGTGTTCCCAGTGCTTGAGCCGCGTTTGCAAAAGCGGGTGATGCGTCTGCTGGCGACGGATTTACGCAGCAACGCGACGACGTGGTTGTTGCAATCCGACGGCACCTATCAACGGGCGGAACGCGCTGAAGATGAACCACTGATCGACAGTCACATCATTTTCATGCAAGACAGCGCCGGGCTGGATGTGATGCCCTAACGCCTATGCCACTATCAGAACGCGCATTCCGCACCCACACGCTCATCCTCAAGCGGCGTGATTTTGGCGAAGCTGACCGCCTGCTGACCCTTATCACGCCCGATCACGGCAAAATTGAGGTGATTGCTAAGGGCGCACGTAAACCCAACAGCACCAAAACGGGTCATGTTGAGCTATTCACAAAAGCAGATATGCTCATCCATCGCGGACGCGACCTCGACATCGCGCAGCAAGCCGAGATGATTGACCCGTATCAAGCGCTGCGGGAAGATTTAAACCGGGGCGCGTATGCCAGTTATGCGGCGGAGTTGATGGATCGCTTTACTATATCGGGCGATGAAGATATGCATATCCTGTTTGATCTCCTCGCGGAAACCTTCCAACGGCTGTGTGTAGAAAACGACCTCCCCCTCGTCGCACGTTATTACGAGATTCGTCTGTTAGATACAGTCGGCTTCCGACCTGAATTGAACGAATGCGTGTTCAGTCATGAGGAACTGCGCCCGGAAGATCAATTTTTCAGTAATGCCGAAGGCGGAGTTGTCAGTCCACAGGCCGCAAAAAACAGCACCGCGCTCGTGCCACTTTCGCTTAACGCCCTCAAGCTGCTGCGGCATCTGCAACGCAGCCCGTATTCACAGGTGCAAGCGCTGCAAATTTCGCCACAGCTTCATACCGAAGTTGAGCGCTTGATGCTCGGTTACATCACCTATCTCTTGGAACGCCGCCTGCAAAGCGTCGATTTTATCCGCAAGATTAGAGCGTAGAGAGCAGTTAGCGATTAGCTTTTAGCTCAATATACAGCTTGGCGCTCTTGGTGTCTTAGTGGTTCCAATTTTTCGTATGCCTTTCGCCGATTTCATAATCAAGCAGAGGAGGCTTTATCGTAAGCGGCGACGAGGCGTTTAGGAGCGCGTCTGCGCCATGCCTGCTCAAAATGCTGGCGGAGGTCATCCGGGTGTATTTGGGGGAGGCGAATCAACACCATTTCCCAACCGACATAATGATCGGTGATGAAATAAATGTCTGGTTCCAGTGCAGTCAACATATCAATATCGAATTGATCCATCTTGAGGGCGAGCGTTTCGCCATCTTCCTTAAGAACCGCCAGGAATTTTTCCCGCACCCGAAAAGACGGGTTTCCGTGTGTAAATCCTTCCTCGACATCAGGCAGCGATAAGGCAATCTCGCGCAAGGTATCAAAGGTGACAGGTGGCATATCGTCTTGATAATTTTCGCTCATGGCAGATGACTCCGTAAATCATTTGTTCTACGATTGAGTTATAGCATACCATGTTTCTGCGGTCAGTGTAAACATCACTTCCTCAATTTGCCCGCCGTGCAGCCATGTTTTATGCGGCAGCGCCCCCGTATAGGTAAAGCCTAATCGTTCCGGGATAGCACGGCTGCGAATATTTTCGCTGGCGCAGCGGATGAGAATCGTCTCTAAGCTCATTTCGCCAAAAGCATGATTTAAAAGCGCGTGGCAGGAGCGCGTGACCAATCCGCGCCCTTCATACGCTGCGCTGATCCAATAGCCAATCTCGCTGCGGCGGTTGATCCAATCGACATAGACCAGTCCGATTTTGCCGACGGGCTGCCCTTTAAAGTAGATGACGAGATCAATCCCATCATCATCGACACGTTTGTCTACCAAACGGTCAATCAAAGCGCGAACATCCGCCAGCGTCCACAGCGAATCCGGCCAATTTTGCCAGCGGCGCAAATACGCCCGATTGCGGTCAATCAGCGCATAGATAGCCAACGCATGGGCGCGTTCTACGAGCCGAAGCTCAAGATCAGCGTCAATTTTGTGGGGAAAACGCATAGGTTCACATCCTTGAGTGCGTGTTTATTGTACATCAAACTGAGGGATTGATCTTGGTGCGCTCAACAGGAAGAATACGATTCGCCGTTATTGACCTGTGCTTATTTCTGCTATGATTGCCATTATGAATTATGCAAAAGTCGCCATTGATGCCCCGGTTGAGGGCGCGTTTCATTATCACATTCCGGCGGAACTGGCAGGCCAGATAATGCCCGGTCATTTAGTGCGCGTGGGATTTCGCACCGCGATGCAGCCGGGAATCGTGGTTGCGTTGGACGACGAGAGTCCGGTTGAAATCACCAAACCGATCATCGAACTGCTCGACCCGCAGCCCGTCGTCACCGCGCAGCAGATCGCTCTCGCGCATTGGATCAGCACCCAAACGTTGGCTCCACTAGGTCAATGCCTGTGGTTGATGCTGCCGCCGGGACTCGTTGGACGGCGTGATGTTTTGCTGACGCTGCTGCAAACCGACGTTATCCTCTCCGACCCGCTGCAAGCCCAATTGGTTGATTTGCTGGCGCGGCGGGGATCACTGCGCGGCGACCAGTTGAACAGATCGCTTAAACAGTGGGAAAAGGCGGCGGATCCGCTGGTGAAAGTACAAATCATCAAGACCGAATCGATTTTGGGGCCGGCGCGTGTCCGTCCACAGTCGATTCAGGTCGCGGCGTTGGCGATTCATCCTGAGCGCGTCCCCGATGTGCTGCCCGATCTGCCGCCCCGCACCCACGCCATGAGCGAAAGTATTTTGCGCGTCCTCGCCCGCGAGACAAAGCCTGTCGAAGTCAGTTGGGTGTATGCCCAAACTGATGCAAAACTCGCTGATCTCAAGCGGCTGGCTGATCTCGGTCTGGTTTGGTTGGGTGAAAAAAAGACGTGGCGCGATTCGCTGGCGAAACAGACCTTTGTACCGATTGCTGCGCCCAAGCTGACGGCGGCGCAAGCAGCGGTGTGGGCGGAGGTTCAGAGGGCAGCGGGGTTGATTGGGGAGGCTGGGAGGGGGTTTGGATTCCTCCTACACGGCGTAACGGGCAGCGGCAAAACCGAGATTTACCTCCGCGCCATCGAGCAAACGCTCGCGCAAGGACGGCAGGCTATTTTCCTCGTGCCAGAAATTGCGCTCACGCCGCAAACCCTCCGGCGCGTGGCGGCACGTTTTCCGGGTCGCGTGGCGGTGGTTCCAGAAGACGGCTTTGACGAGGAAGGCAAAATCGCGCTCTATCACAGCGGCTTGAGCATAGGGGAACGTTACGATACATGGCGGCGTGCCAGAGACGGCATGATCGGCGTAGTCGTCGGGACGCGCTCATCGCTTTTCACGCCGCTGCCCGATGTCGGGCTGATTATCCTCGATGAAGAGCATGATGACAGCTACAAGCAGTCGCCGTCCGGTACGCCGCCTTATTATCATGCGCGGGATGTGGCGGAAGAGATGATGCGAGCGAATCATGGCACGCTGATCCTCGGCAGCGCCACGCCCTCTATTGCGACGATGCTGCGGGCGGAACGGGGCGAACTCACTTATCTTCGCTTGCCAGATCGCATTATGGGGCATCGCGCCCACATCGCGGAGCAATCGGCAGGCGTGGGTGTTTTGCCGCTCTATCGTCCATCGGAAAGCGATCAAACCGACGCGCTGACGATTGATCTGCCGCCCATTGAAGTGGTCGATATGCGGGCGGAACTCCGCGCAGGCAATACAGGTATGTTCAGCCATGCCCTCACCGCCGCACTTTCGGAAACGTTAGCGCGGGACGAGCAAGCAATCCTCTTTTTGAATCGGCGCGGCTCGTCGAGTTATGTCTTTTGCCGCGATTGTGGGTATGTGGCGGGATGTCCGCGCTGTGATATGCCGCTGACCTATCATCAGAGCGGGGTAGCCCTGCGCTGTCATTACTGCGGACATCAAGAACCGAGTCCCACGACTTGCCCAAAATGCAGCTCTAAGCGCATCCGATTTTTTGGTGCAGGGACGCAGCAGGTGGAAGAAGCGGTGAAAGCCGCGTTCCCGCAGGCGGTTGTGCTGCGTTGGGATGCGGATAGTGCTGCCAAGCAGGGCGCACATGACTTGATCTTAGATCGCTTTATCCACCGCCAAGCCAACATCTTGATCGGCACACAGATGATCGCTAAAGGGCTGGATTTGCCGCTGGTGACGTTGGTCGGCGTGGTCAGCGCGGATACGGGACTCGGCCTGCCGGATTTCCGAGCGGGAGAGCGCACCTTCCAAATCCTCACGCAGGTCGCGGGACGGGCGGGACGCGGTGTATTAGGCGGACGAGTCGTGCTGCAAACCTATCAGCCCGACCATTACGCCATTGCCGCCGCCGCCCATCACGACTATGCCGCCTTTTATCAGCAGGAAATTGCTCACCGTCGGGAATTAGGCTATCCGCCCTTTCGGCGGATGGCGCGGCTGTTGTTTCGGGATGAGCGCGAAGCCAAAGCGCGGGATTCCGCCCAGCGCACCGCCGATCTGCTGCGGGTGCGCTTAGAAAAAGCCGAGATGAGCGACAGCGTGTTGATTGGCCCCGCGCCCTGTTTTTTGAGCCGGATTAATCGGCTTTATCGCTGGCATATTATCCTGCGTGGGAGCGATCCAGCGCGAGATTTACGCGCCATCGAACTCCCGCGTGATTGTATTGCCGATATTGACCCGCTGGATATTCTTTAAGTCCGCCGAGAGTAACACACAGGTCACTATTTACACCCACGAAAATAGACACCGCTGATTTTTTCTTCAGGTGAGTCGATTTTGGCGATAAGTTTTGTTCAAGCGTGGATATGATTCATCTTCGGATTTTTATAAGCTGGACGATTTGGCGTGTGAGTCCCCACACAGCATAAGTAACAGCAAAGAGCAAAATGACCCCCATTGTGAAAAGCGGAATCGCCCGGACGAGAATTTCCCGCGTTAATGTCGACGGCTTAGAAGCGATTGAACTTGACGATGAGCTAAGGAGGGCATCCAAACGGCGCAGCACATCTTGTGCGTCTTGGGGGCGGTTTAGCTGGTAATACATATCAGCTAACCAGTAATAGGCGGGTGAGTAATTGCGGTCAACGGTGATAGCAGCCTCAAAATCAGCGGCGGCGGTTTGCTGCTGACCCAATTGGGCATACGTGCGCCCTCGATTAAAATAAGGCCATACTAAAGGTGTATGCCCTAACCCAATCGCACGGTTGAAATCCGCAAGGGCAAAACCACGCTGCCCCAATGCGTAGCGCACCAATCCACGATTGTTATAGGCACGGGCATAATTCGGTTCGACGGCTAAAGCGCGGCTGTAATCGCGCAGGGCTTCATCAAAACGTCCCATCGTATAATAAGTTAAGCCACGATTAGCATAAGCGCGGTAATACAGCGGGTCAAGGCGCAGTGCGCTATCAAAATCCGTCAGCGCGAGTTCAAATTCATCCAAATTAAGATAGGCAAGGCCACGTCCGCTGTATGGCAGCGGTTGATCGGGTTCCAGCAAAATCGCGCAGGCATATTGCGCGGCGGCGTTAGCATAATCATTCAGATTGAGCAATGTCCGGCCTAACATCAACAAAATGGCGTAATCTTCTGCCACACGCCCATACTCATCCAAAGTTGTACACGGATACAATTCCGGCGGCGCGGTTGATCCTTGAGCATCAATCCCATCCCTTAGTGCGATTGAGAGAAGCACAATTACAAAGAAAAAGAGCAAGCGCCTCATTAGATTATGCTTATTGTGCCGCGTTCCATGCCGCCATCAGGTCGCGGTGGGCAGGGATGTTTTCCAGCGTAGATCGGCGCTTGTCCTCGTTCCCGGCGGAATCGAGAATCATCTCAAGTAGGTTATAGCCAGCATTTAAGATTTCATCGGCGCGGTAGTCTTCCACGGCTTGCAAAACCTGATAGGCTGTCCAATAGACTTTCACTGGCTCGTGCGCCACATAAAGCGGATATTTTGCGATGATCTCATCAACGAAGGGCAAAATATGCAGCATCGCCGCCATCAGGTTGCCCCGTGTCATGGCGACCCGCGCCAATCCCATCGCCGTCAGCATCTTTAGCAAATCATCGTCTTTGGCATACCCCTCGGCAGCACGTTGAAATTCCGATTCTGCCTCATCTAACCGTCCAACTGCCGCCAGCGCTTCGCCGCGTTGCAGCCAATAAAAGCGTCGTTGATCGATCTCCGATTCCATACTTTCTAAGACGGTTAACGTTTGTTCGGCGGTTTCTAGCGCCAGTTCTGCGTTGCCTTCGTGTAAGGCGATGCGGGTGAGGGTATCCAGCGTTTGCACTTCAATCCAACGATCATTAATTTCGCGGCTGAGGGTTAGCGCTTTTTCGCCATACTGACGTGCTGTGGCGAAATCGCCGAGGGCGCGGTAGGCCAAACAAAGATTGTTATAGCAAAAGCATTCATTCTGGCGATCATTGGTCGCCCTGGAAATTTCGGCGGCCTCTTCCAGATACGGCAGCGCCTGGCCGTAATGATGCGTTTCCAGATCATTCGACCCCAAATTAAGCAGCAAGCGGCATTCATAATACCGATTGCCAGATTCGCGTGCGAGTTCGAGCGCCTTCTGGTTATATTCGTTGCAGGTATAATAATCCCCTTGCGCCTTCATAACCATCGCTAAATTGCCATATACGTTGGTCATCCCCGCGCGGTCATTAATCCGTTGGCGCATAGCGAGAGCTTCTTCAAACATCGCTCGCGCCTCGGCGTGACGTGCCTGCCGCCACAGCGGAATGCCGACATTGGCGAGGGCGGAAGCGATATTGGCAAGATTGCCGAGTTCGCGCTGAATATCGAGCGATTGGCTAAAAAACGTATATGACGTTTGCCAATTCCCTTGTAAATCCGCCAAGATACCAAGCTGCCGCAAACCCATTGCCCGGGTTTCCGGTAGGTTGAGCGTATCGGCAAGTTCCATCAAATGCTCAAAATGCGGACGCGCTTCATCATAATTGCCTGTCCGCCACAGCGCCCCGCCGAGCGCGGCTACAGCATTAATCTCGACCTGTTGATGGCTGATTTCTTTCGCCAATTGGATGGCTTGTTCAGCAGCGGCGATGGTCGCGGGGTAATCGCCGGTATCCAAGTGATAATTTGCCAACCGTTCCTGCGCCCAAGCCTTTTGTTCTGCCCCTAAGCTATTCGATAAGGTGATGAGGGTTTGAACATCTTGTTCGCGCAGTTCGCGTGCGCCTTGCGCGATATAAATTTTCTCGCGGGTGAGCAAAATCGAGAAACGCGCCAAAAGCGCCATGTCGGGCGTTAATTCAAGCGCTCGGTTGAGGAAAACGAGGGCTTCATTATTGGCATAACGCTCTACCGCCGCTTCTCCAGCGAGACGCGCATAGTGGCGTTCTTTTTGCAGATCGCCTGTGATCTGATGATGACGGGCGAGGTCGCCATAATAAGGCGCGAGTTCATCAAGATGCACTTGTTCGATGGCTTCCGCCACCCGACGATGGAAATCGGCCTGATTGGGTGCATTCAACAAGCCTTCGCGCAGTTTTTCGTGTGCGAAGCGCCAGCGATCATCGACCACTTCCAGCACGGCAGCATCAGAACACGCTCGCAGCCACGCATCTAAATCAACCGCTTCAAGCACTTGCAGCACTTCAAGGTCAAGATCGCGTCCCATCACTGCCGCCAAGCGGAGCAGGTCGCGTCCTGCTTCCGGCACACGTTCCAGCCGTCGCTGGATGACGGATTGAATCCCTTGAGCAAACACGCTGGCCGGAAGCGTTTTGGTGCCAATATCCCCCAAACGCTCGACATCTTCCGCCAATGCCCGCACAACCTCAACAGCAAAAAAGGCATTGCCTTCAGTTTCGCGCTGGAGCAGTTCGATCACTTCCGGCCTTTGCCCAGCCGTTCCGAGCATGGAATAACTTAAAGCGGCGATCTGGTGTTTGGAGAGGCGTGCGAGTTTTATTAACTCCATGTTGGAGAGTTCATCGGGCAGGTTCGGACGTTCATCGTCGCGGAATGTGCCGACAATAAGCAGTGGAAAATCTTTGGCGACGGCATTAAGCTGCTTAAGCGGTTCAAGACTTTCCTGCGCCCATTGTAAATCCTCCACCAGCAGCATCACCGGATGCGTCACTCGGTGGATGACCTCAACAATTGTCGAAATCAAACGCTGCTGCCCAGATTTGGCATCGACCCTCGGCGCAGGCGGGATGGAACGCTCCAATAACTCCGGCATATCCGGCACAATCTCATGCAGGATCGCCGCCTCTAAATCGCTGAGTTCAACCATCAACGCCAAGCGACGCATCGGCTCACGCCATAGTTGATAGGGCAGCCCGCCGCCGGCCACACCTTGCCCACGAAGCACGGCTGCGCCTTCGATGAGGGCTAAAGTACGGACTTCATCAACCAAGCGCGATTTACCCACGCCGGATTCACCACCGATGAGGAAGGATGCGCCCTGCCGCGCCGCGACGATGGTTTTGAGTGCCTGCCTTAAGCGATAAATTTCCTCATCGCGACCCACAAAATCTGCTGCTTGCAAGAAGCTCTCGCGGATTGCCATGCTTTCTGGCGGGAGGGGTATGCCAGTGGCGGCGCTAAAAGCAGCGATCACCTCACCTGCATTTTCATAGCGATCCAGCGGCTCTTTTTCCAGCAGCCGCCCGACCACTTCTTGTATCGCTTCATCAGGAATGCGCGATAAATCCGCTGCCATATTGAGGATATTCATCACCATCTGCCCCGGACTATCCCCGTAAGGATTGGAACCTGTGATGAGTTCATAGGCCATAACCCCAACCGCGTATAAATCTGTCGCGGCGGTGGTGGACTTCCCCCACAGCACTTCGGGAGCCATGTAGGCCAAAGTCCCCATAACCTCGCCTTTTTGCTGGGTGTCGCTGTTGGTCGCCAACGCCAGACCAAAATCTAGCACTTTGACTTGGCCTTGCGGCGTGACCAAAACGTTCCCCGGCTTTAAATCCCGATGCAGGATGCCCCGGCGGTGCAAATAGGCTAAGGCTTGTAGGACTTGAATCAAAACACCGATCTTGACGGATAAATCACGCGATTCGGTGTAAGTGGCAACCGTCTCGGCCTCTTCGATGAGCGTCATCGTAAAATACGGATGCGATTCGCCCGTGTCCGGCGCGATCTCGAAGCCGTAATCCAACACACTGATGATGTTCGGATGGCGTAAGCCGGAGAGGGTACGGAATTCCGTCACCAGACCCAAAAGCGCTTCTTGAGAGTCGCTGGCTGCGCCGTCAGTGGTAAATTCGAGTTCGGTTGCCGCCACGACGACCTGCTTGAGCGCGACTTTTTGCCCCGTCAAGCGATCGTCCGCCCGGAACACCACCCCCATGCCACCTTGTCCTAATTTATCGGTGACACGGTAGCGATTACCAATGGTGACGGCGGTAACTTGGTTGGCTGGTATGGATAAGTCCGACATTGAAGCTTCCCCCAAAATGGTGATCGCTAACTGATGCACTTCATTCATATTCTACATTGTATCGCCAGCAGCGGAGAGGCGCGAACAACATATCGTGAGAAAGTCCTGCAATCGATAAAGTCGAGACAGAAACAGGACTTTCGCTCGATGCTTCGTGAACAAAGGGTTTATGCGCTTTTCCAAAATAATATTCGGAGTGTAAACCCCATCCCCGGTTACTGCTATCGCTCGGAGGGAGAGCAATACAAGGCGCACTGTATTGTTCCGTTGCCCTGTTTCTGGGGAAAGGGTTAGGGGTTCTCTGTATTTAACCTGAGTTTTCGGATAACGTTTTCATTCTATCCCCACCCCCAAATCCCCTCCCCACTTCGTAGCTGAGGGGACTTAAAGCACCATTGTGAAGCGCTTTTCTCCCCTTCTCCATTGCATGGAGAAGGGGTCGGGGGATGAGGACATCATAAGAGTTAATCAAAGTATGCTATCCAAAACTGAGGTTATTTAATTTTAGGACTTTCGCTCACGCATTTACCCCACCCCTAAATCCCCTCCCCATTGCATGGAGAGGGGACTTCAAGATGCGTTTTTCTCCCCCTCTCCAAGTATTGGAGAGGGGGCCGGGGGGTGAGGTAAGCGAAAGTCCTGAATTTAGGACTTTCGCTCACGCATTTACCCCACCCCTAAATCCCCTCCCCATTGCATGGAGAGGGGACTTCAAGATGCGTTTTTCTCCCCCTCTCCAAGTATTGGAGAGGGGGCCGGGGGGTGAG
>Ga0335394_10006086_pt1 | contig 13603 bp, 11 predicted proteins | sample MAT03_FD_205741 | JGI IMG/M metagenome (GOLD analysis project Ga0335394, IMG submission 205741) | Freshwater microbial communities from Lake Fryxell liftoff mats and glacier meltwater in Antarctica - MAT-03 (spades assembly) (version 2) ...
CAGTCATGTACGAAAAGGATTATGGACTTTGGGCTGAACAGATGGCAGATTTATTAGAAACTGGTCAATTTGCCGAGTTGGATATAAAGAATTTAGTAGAAGAGGTTCGAGATTTGTCAAAACGGGAACGCGATCGCCTCTTGAGTAGCCTACGTTTAATTGTTCAGCATTTATTGAAGTGGGATTATCAGCCTCATCGTCGATCGAGAAGTTGGCAGGGGACAATTCAACGAGAACGGGCTAATATCGATCTTTATTTAGAAGATAGTCCTAGTTTGAAAAGGTATTTAACAGATGAGTGGTTGCATAAAATATATAAGATTGCCTATACAGATGCCTTTAGAGAAACTGGATTAGAATTTCCAGAAACCTGTCCCTATGTCATCAATGATGTTTTAAATCGATTCCTGTCTTTAGCATTGGTTCTGGATGATATAGCTGATTTGACAGCGCGAGATCGCAACCTCACTAATCTAGGGTAGACTAAACCCAGCCAGAATATTAAGCGTAATTAGACTGAAAGCCATATTCAACTCTAAATCTATATACTTATATCTAATGGATGCTTGCTTTTTTTAAGACAGCTATATTGAAATAATGAGTTCAAAAGTAACGATTATTAGTCCTAAAGGAAAATCTCTGATCAGCAGTGTTAGAGAGTTCTGGGAATATAATGACCTGCTATATATGCTTACCCTGCGTCATATCAGTGTCCGTTACAAACAAACCGCGATCGGGGTAGCTTGGGTTCTAATTCAACCTTTAATATCCATGACTATTTTTACGATTATTTTCGGTAATTTAGTCAAAATTCCCTCCGATGGAGTTCCCTACCCAATTTTTAGCTATGCAGCTTTGGTTTTGTGGGGCTTATTTTCTGAAAGCATTAGTCGTTCTGGGGCAAGTTTAATCAATGAAGCACAATTAATTACTAAGGTTTATTTCCCTCGATTGATCATTCCTTTAGCCGCTGTGGGATCAGCTTGGATTGACTTTGTAATTTCCTTATTTCTCCTTATCCCTCTGGCTTTTATCTATGGTATGCGTCCAACTTGGCAACTGCTACTAATTCCGTTTGTGATGACTATAACTATGATTCTTGCGTCAGGTATAGGCATGATCCTCGCTGCCCTAAACGTCCGTTATCGAGACTTTCAGTATGTTATTCCTTTTCTAATTCAGGTTTGGCTCTATGCTTCCCCAGTGGTATATTCAGTCCAAATTGTGCCGAAAAAGTTGTTATTTTGGTATTACTTAAACCCAATGTCTGGTCTTTTGGACACATTTAGGTTTGCGGTTACAGGGCAGACTAGCTTTAGCTTGACTGGTTTAGGTTGGTCAATATGCTGTTCGATCGTTACTTTTAGTTTAGGGATTGGGATATTCCGTTCAGTAGAAAGAAGTTTTGCAGATTATATTTAGTTATGACAAAGCCAGTAATTCAAGTTAGAGATTTAAGCAAGTCTTACCAAATTCGTTCTACAACCAAGAAACGCTATCACAGCCTTCGAGATGATCTGATGGATGGGATAAAAGGCTTACTAAAAGGACAATGGCAGTCGCAACAGACTGAGACGTTTTGGGCTTTAAAAGATATTAACTTTGATGTAAATCAGGGCGATATCGTTGGAATTATTGGTCGCAATGGTGCAGGTAAGAGCACTTTACTAAAAATCCTCTCTCAAATTGTGCCGCCTACATCAGGCGAGATTACTATTAGAGGGAGAATTGGTTCTCTTTTGGAAGTCGGCACAGGTTTTCATCCTGAGTTAACTGGGCGCGAGAATATTTTTATGAATGGAGCAGTTTTGGGGATGAAGCGATTAGAAATTAGTCGCAAGTTTGATGAGATTGTGGCATTTGCTGAGGTAGAAAAGTTTCTAGATACTCCCGTTAAATTCTATTCATCAGGAATGTATGTCCGACTGGCTTTTGCGGTTGCGGCGCATTTGGAGCCTGAGATTTTGATTGTGGATGAGGTTTTGGCGGTGGGGGATGCTCAGTTTCAGAAGAAGTGTTTGGGGAAGATGGAGGATGTTGGGAAAGAGGGAAGAACAGTAATTTTTGTAAGTCATCAGACAGGCGCAATAACTCACCTATGTTCCAAAGCAATCCTCTTGAGTAAAGGTGGGATTGTAGAAGCAGGTAATACCCAACATGTTATTGACATGTACATGAAATCCTTGCTATCGAATATCCAAACCAAAGATCGCTTAGTAGAAGCAGGAGATATAGTTAAAGAAATATATATAGCGAAAGTACAATCACTAAATTCAAAAGGTGAGATACGCAGCTATTTTACACATACAGACAAAATAACTATAGACATCACTTATGGGATAAACAAATGGATCTTAGGTATGCATGCAGGCTTCTTTGTTAGCGATCAAAGAGGTAGAAGAGTATTCACGACCGAGAACAATTCGTGGGATGAAGCGAGCGTACAAAGTGATACATTGTGTGTTGGTGTCACCATACCTTCTAATTTTTTAGTGTCAGGAGAATACTTATTCACGTTTTATACCAGCATTCCCAAAGTAAAATTTATGGACTGGGCTGAAGATATTTTAAGTATTTCTGTAATCGATACAGGATCGCAGTTTTTAATGTATGAGGGAGGTGATTATGGCTGTGTCTTTGCTAACTGTGATTGGAAAATTAAACCTTAAGCCAAATTTATAGAACCATGAATCTTTCTATCCACAATAAAATCAAAATAAAAGTAAAGAGTATTTTATCTTATCTGACATTAAGACCCACTTCTGCAAAGCAGATCGTTTCCCTTTACAAAAAGCTTCTTCAAAGAATGCCTGACAATGATGAATTACTCCATTGGCAAGTAACAAAAGCCGAAGTTGCTAAAATCAGGCGACAATTGATTACGAGTTACGAATATCAGCAAAAATCATTATCTCAAGAGATCGTACTTGTAAATCTAGATCGGTTTAAAATTTATGCAATGAAAAGTGATATTGACATAGGTAATCACATCATTAATTCAAGAGCCTATGAACCACATGTAACCAGCATTCTGTCGAAAACATTGGAAGAGGGGGATGTTTTCTTGGATCTAGGGGCAAATATTGGTTATTTTTCTCTTTTGGCCTCAAGCCTTATTGGTGGATCGGGCAAAGTAATATCATTCGAACCTAACTCTCAAAACTTGCAATTACTTTACTCAAGCATTGTAGAAAACGAATTCAGTAACATTTACGTTTATCCTTTCGCCGTTTCGGATACAAATCAAATTCTCAAAATAACCTCGTTTGGTTCTAATGGATTTCTTACTACACCTGAGCTCAGTCAGAGAAATTGCCAATTCACCCAATCTATAGTTATCGATAAGATTCTTCAAAATGAGGAGAGAATTAATGTAATCAAAATAGATATTGAAGGCTGTGAGCCTCTGGCTTTAAATGGCTTGAAAGATATTATCAGTAAACACAAACCCATCATTTTCACGGAATTTAGTCCTTGGCACATTGAACACAGAAGTAAATCTAAACCGTTTGAGTATTTACTGCAAATGTTCAGCCATGGTTATTGTTTGTCAGTTATTGAAAAGTCTGGCTGTGCTCGCCTCATGCCAAGTATTGAGTATTTAATGCTCTATTGGGAAGATCTAAATGATGATAAGCAGCACCTTGATTTGATCGCACAGCCATTAGAGAAAAATGTGTCCCCGAAAGTATCCCCCGAAGAATTTGAGTATTCATTTGAGAGTATCAATAAATCACTCATTCCCTGTAGCATAGATAAAAATCTTTCTCTATACCAAACAGTAATCGGTGATTACTACTTGCCTACTAATGTTAGTACGGATATAGTCATAAATGCTATGAGAGAAGGGCGAATATTTGAGTCAGAAATCATAGAAGTTGCTAAACAGTTTATTTCTCTTGGTTCTGTCGTGTTAGATGTGGGGGCAAACTTTGGGCAAATGACTCTAGTATTTGCAGATCTCGTTGGAGAAGAAGGACAGGTGTTTTCGTTTGAAGCAGATGATTTTGTGCATGACATTCTCAGCAAAAACATCTCGGTTAGTAAGCATCAAAATATTAATTCAATTTGCAAGGCAGTTTATGATAGAAATGACCAGACAATTTTCTTCCCAGTACCTGACTTCAAAAGATTTGGTTCTTACGGCTCCTATGGGTTAGCCCCTAAAGCAGTAAATGGGAGAAAGGTTGAGACGATCACGATTGATAGTTTAAATATCGAAAATCAAATAAGCTTTATGAAGGTTGACGTTCAAGGAAGCGATCTATTCGTTTTAAAAGGTGCGATCGATACTATTAATAGACATCAAATGCCTATTGTTTTTGAATATGAAGAGCAGTTTAATGATGAATTCAACACTTCTTTCGATGATTATCTCAAATTTATTGAATCAATTGACTATAGAGTTGAACAAATAATTCTTGGGATAAACTACTTGATCGTTCCAAATTCAAAGAAAGGAGGTTGTGATGACTGAAACTCTTGGTTCACTGTGCGATAAGCTTACAATCGTCAAGTTAAAACAGTGGCATTCTGAAGATGAGGAGAAACTGAAATCCTTAACTAGTCAGGCTGATCAGCTTTGTCAAGAAATTGATGAGTTTATAGTTGCAGCTACTGAAAGCAATATCCCAATTAAACGGTTAACTTTTGCATCAAATAAAATATATAAGAAAGATGGCAACGCCATCGGTGAAGTCTCTGGCAGTATTGGACAAATTTTTGCTCATTTAGCACATGTGAACTGCGCGTTATGGCATCAGCAGGAAAAAGTATATGAGTTTGAAAAAGTCCTAGTTGAAGATAAGGATAATGTCGTAAAGCAACTAGCACTGCTGAATCTAGAAAGGAATCAATGCATCGATCTCATTGACAAGCAATTTTGTAATACAGTTCAGACACTGCACACATCAAATCAGTCCCAATAAAAATATTTCATCATGCATCTTATTCATCGTAAAACCTGCCGAGTCTGTGGTTCAAAAGCACTAACGCCTGTAATTGACCTTGGAGAACAGCATCTACAAGGCTCTTTCGTCAAACCCGGCAAAGAAGATCCTCCTATGCGAAAAATCCCTTTGACTTTGGTGCGTTGCGACCCAACAAGAGATGAAAATGCTTGTGGATTATTACAGATGGAACACAGCGTCCCCCCTGAGATTCTTTATTCTGCTTATTGGTATCGATCTGGTACAAATAATACAATGCGTAATCACTTGCAAGGCATTGCGAATGAAGCAGTGGCATTAACCCAAAAGTCGTCAGGTGCAATATTGGATATAGGTTGCAATGATGGCACGCTTTTAGGATATTATCCACAAGGTTTTCGTAAATATGGTGTCGATCCTTCAGATATCGCTCAAGAGATTGGCAAGGAGATAACAGTTTTTCAAGATATCTTTCCATCTCAAGAGTTGGCAAAAAGCGTTTCTGATAATTATTTTGATATTGTCACTTCGATCGCGATGTTTTACGATCTTGAAGATCCAGTAGGTTTCACAAAAGAGATTGGAAGACTTCTTGCTCCAGAGGGGATTTGGATATTTGAGATGTCTTATATGCCTCTAATGCTTAAGATGAATTCCTACGATACTATCTGTCACGAGCATCTAGAGTACTACAGCTTAGCCGTTATCGAAAATATTCTAAAACGAGCAGACATGAAAATTTTTAACGTCTCTCTCAATGACATTAATGGTGGTAGTATTCGTTGTTATGCAACTCATACTGACAACTTTATCTATAAGAAAGAAGAATTCGCACAAAATATAGCAGTACTCAGGCAGGAAGAGTTCGATCTATGTCTCGACACTGACAAGCCCTACAAAAATTTTCAAGATCGTATTAATATTCATAGAGATGAATTAAATACACTTTTGAAACAGTACAAAAAAGAAGGTAAGCGAATTCATATCTATGGAGCTTCGACAAAAGGTAATACTATTTTGCAATGGTGTGGGATTGACAATCGTATTATTGATTGTGCAGCAGAACGAAATCCAGATAAGTATGGCGCTTTCACATTAGGTACTGATATCCTGATCGTCAGCGAAGCTGAATCACGCTCTATGAATCCCGATTACTACTTAGTTCTACCTTGGCATTTTAAAGAGGAATTTATTGAACGCGAACAAGAAACCCTCAACAAAGGCATTGGTTTAATTTTTCCAATCCCTAGTATAGAAGTTATCAAAAAATAGGTTGGTTTTGGCATGTTAAATAATTCAGTATCCAATAAAGATTCCCTCTGTAAAATTTTGTTCATATCACACCAAGAAAAACAGTGCGGTGTTTATCAATATGGACTCAACATTGCTTCTGTGCTTCAAAAATCAACTAAATATTTATTTGTCTATGCTGAATGTTCGAGTTCAATCGATTATTTAAATGCTATACGTGAAGTTGAGCCATCAGCCGTCATATACAATTACTATCCAACTACATTGCCTTGGCTAAACAAAAAGCTCATTAATAAAATCAAAGTTCCTCATATAGGAACTATTCATGAAGTAACTCAACAGGTTGCAGATTTAGCGAATACTGATTTATTTGACTATCACATTGCACCCGATCCGACTTTGTTATTGAAAAATCCTATCGTTTTTAAAACTGGCAGGTTAATACCAGCTTATAAAAACACCTATCAATCACCACAAATTCCAACTATTGGCAGTTTTGGATTTGGTTTGCAAGGTAAAGGGTTTGAGCATTTAATTGCCACAGTCCAGCAAGAATACGATGAAGCAGAAATTAGATTGCATATTCCATTTGCCACTTTTGGCGATCTCAAGGGTGAGCAAGCTAAGGCGATCGCGCAACATTGCAAAAATCTGCTCGTAAAACCAGGAATTAAATTAAGCCTAAGCCATGAGTTTCTCCGCCAAGAGCAGTTGTTAGATTTTTTAGCAAATAATACCCTAAATGCTTTTTTCTATGAGAAGTATCACAATCGAGGCATATCGAGTGTAATAGATTATGCACTAGCTGTACAAAGACCGATTGCAATTACTCACAGTAGTATGTTCAGACATATACTTTCGGCTAGTTCTGCAATTTCTACTGAATATTTGAGCCTACAACAGATCATTACTAATGGCATCGAACCGTTACAATCTTTTTGTCAAGAATGGAATGAAGCCAATCTAATCTGGGATTACGAACGAATCATAAGCCAAATTATGAATGCTCCAATTGTTCCAGCAAAGACGCTAAGCTTCAAGATCAAAATACGCAAGCTCGCAAAAAAACTTTTAGGTATGAAGCATTTACCCCCACAACATCAATGGATAAGTGATGATAAACTTGTTAACAGTTCTTCTAATTGCAAGAAATATCGACCTATTGATATTTCCAATATCAAAAAATTTAATTGCATATTAGATAATGCTGCCAGAGAACAATATCGATCAACTACGTCCTTTTTGTTTGCAGTTGTTCCTAACGTTATGTCTCGAAAAATTCCAGAAGCTAATGTCCAGCAAGCTTTTGTCTTCGATACAGTACGAGAAATTTCTCAGCATTTATCTTTACCAAAAATTTTGTGTGTTGGTAGTTATGAAGATACTGCTGCAATAGGATTAAAACAAATGGGAATTAAAATTGAAGAAATTGATCCAGTACTTAATTACGATCTTGACATATTTTTTCACAAACCATCGACGGTTAAGGATAGTTACGATATTATTTTTTCAACATCAGTTATTGAACATGTCAAAGATGACGAATTATTTATAAATCAAGTAGTTGAACTTTTGGCACCTGGTGGCACTGCAATTCTCACCTGCGATTACAATGACCAATATCAGGTAGGAGATCCCATCCCAGACGTAGATTTTCGGTTTTACACGCAAAAAGATTTTAAAGAGAGATTTTTACCTTTGCTTAAAGATTGTTCTTGGGTTGATGAACCTCAATGGGATTGTCCAAATCCTGACTTTATCTATCAAGGAATTTATCGTTATACATTTGCAACACTTGTATTTCAAAAGAGGACGCTATGAAGGCTCTGATTTTTGGTGTTAGTGGGCAAGACGGATACTACCTGAGTTTAGTATGTCAAGAACGAGGAATTGAAGTTATTGGAGTTTCTAGATCGAGTAATCTCATACAGGTTGATGTAGCTGATTACAATCAGGTTGAGCATCTAATCAAAACTTATCAACCTACCTACATTTTTCATTTAGCCGCAAACTCAACGACTCGTCATGAGGCGCTCTTTGAGAATCATGCGACTATATCTACTGGCACATTAAACATTCTTGAAGCATCACAGAAGTATTGCCCCAACACTAAGATTTTTATTACTGGAAGCGGTGTACAATTTCAAAATAAGGGCAATCCAATTTCTGAAACCGACTCTTTTGAAGCAAGTAGTCCCTACGCAATATCTAGAATTCAGTCAGTTTATGCTGCTCGATACTACAGAAACCTGCTTGGCATCAAAGTTTATGTGGGATATTTATTTCATCATGAAAGCCCCCTACGCAAACCCAATCACGTTAGTAAAATGATTGCTTTAGCCGCTAAGCGTATAAGTAATGGTGAGCAAGATATGATAGAAATAGGGGATATTTCTGTTGAGAAAGAATGGACATTTGCTGGTGACATTGCACAAGGTATTTTTGCATTAATAAGCCAAGATACAATATTTGAAGCAACGATCGGTTCAGGAGTTACCTATTCAATTGAAAATTGGTTGGAGCAATGTTTTACTCTAATCGGTAAAGATTGGAAGAACTATGTCAACCTACGGAGAGATTTTGTTCCTGATTATAAGCGGCTCGTGTCAAACCCAAAAACAATCAATTCACTGGGCTGGATACCCACAGTAAATTTTTCGCACTTAGCTGCGATGATGAATATTTAATCTATACAAAATTTATGAAACAATTTTTAAGTCAACAACGTGTCTCTATAGATATCAATAAAGATAGCCAAGTTTCTCAGAAAATACTGCTCGGACAACTAGGCTCTCATGGAGATTGCCTTTACGTAACTGCAATTGCTCATCAGATTAAACAAGACTACCCTAACTGCCATCTAACATGGGCGATTGGTTCTATGTATCGCTCGATTTTAGATGGTAATCCGCATGTTGATGAGGTTTGGGAAATTCCATTAATAGAACATGCGAACCTTGGTGATGCTGTCAATTTTTTTAATAATGAAGCATTAGAGCGTAAGCAAAGAGGTGATTTTGATCGCGTCTTTACAACTCAAATGGAAGTATTTAGGTACGATGGAACAATACGCTCTTCAACTTTTAGTGGATATCCAAATCCAATTACAGTTGCAGTCTCTCCTGTTTTACGTCTTTCTTTAAATGAAGTTGAGAATGTACGCCGTTTTGCAGAATTACACGGACTCTCGGCGCGAGACAAGGTTATTTTAATTGAATGTTCTGTAAAGTCTGACCAGTCATTTATAGCACCCGATTATGCTCTAGAAATTGCAGAAGCAATAGTTACTAGGTTTCAAAAATACTGCGTTATTCTTTCATCCAATATATCTATTTCCTCAAATCACGAAAGAATTATTGATGGTAGCGTATTGTCCTTTCGAGAAAATGCTGAGTTAACCAAATATTGTTCTTTTCTTATTGGCGGTTCTAGTGGCATTACTTGGATTTCTACATCTGACTGGGCAAAATCATTGCCTATGATTCAGTTAATCAGTCCCGATGCACTATGGTTTGCTTCTGTTGCATATGACTATGAATACTGGGGCTTATCTACAGAATCTCTAATTGAGATGACTCCTTGCTCTCCTCAAAGAGTCTTTGAATGCTTTGAAATGATCTTTGAAGAAGGATTTGAGGCAGCGAAATCTAAATTCCATCATCAGATTTTACCGAATTTTAAAGGTTATAGGCAATTTCAGTATGCTCTACTCTTGGACTATCAATTTAAAAATGTCTATCGTCTTTTAGACTGCACGGCTCGCAGAAATGGTTTTAAAACAGAGTTTTTACTCTACTTACTTTTTAATTTGATAAAGTTTGTTATAAAAAAAGCAACTCCGCCCATACTGATAGACATTGCTAAATCCCTGAAACAAAAAGTACAATTTTAATCATTTGAAATTATTTGACTTAGCCAATGAAATTACTTTCTATTCTTATTCCTACCTATAATCGTGCGAATATATTGCCGAACGCAGTTAAAAGTATTTCATCTCAAGTTGAAGCATTTAATTTGCATGAATTTATAGACATCGTTATATGTAATGATTGCTCACCCGATGAAACTAATAGTTATCTTGAATCCCTAAATGAGTTGTATATCAAAACTATCAACAGACCTAATAATTTTGGGATGTCTTTAAATATATTAGATGCTTTAACAAAAAAATGTAAAAGTGAATGGGTTCTTATTTTGACTGATGATGATACATTAGAGATAAATGTCCTACCTGAAATTTTAAAAAAATGCCAAAAACTTTCTGCTTCTAATGTTTCAATTTGCTTAACACCAAGGTATTCATATCTTACAAGTGGGGAATTACATTGTATTGCGTGTCAAAGTTTTGATCGAGACACATTGATTCAGCCAAGTCCCTCAGTGGTTGGTCAATTTATGTCAGATGGGTTTATTTTATCTGGAATATTACTCCGACCAGATAAAGTTGACTATTCCTTATGGAGTCAGAATATCGATAACGCTATGTTTCCAGTTATTTTTACTGGTGCAACCTTGCGTAATCAATATGGATATTACTGGTCACAAAAGATTGTCAACCATACTGTATTAAATGAATGTTTTTGGGACAGATGGGGAAAGAATCAAGTAGATCGAGAATATCGCCTTCTTTGCGATTGTATTGAGACATATTCAATATTGTCAAGACTTTATCGAAATGATTCATCAGACAAATACAATGAATTCTGGAAGGGCGCAACACCAAAAATCAAAAATATTTATGGGTTTTATTTGTCTTATATGCCTTCAGGAATGTCTGGTTTAGTTGATTCTTACGGTCTTTATCTTGCATCACAGATGATTGCAAAAACTATTTTTGACTCTCATTGCTTTTGGGCAATATTTTTGTTTATTCCTTCAAATATCAAATATTTTATTAAATTAATTGCCAAAGCAATCCTATTGCGGCGTAGATTAAAGTTAATAGACTTTAAAACTCTATTAGCCCACTTTTTGATTTTAATAATTATACTAGTTAATTTTAAAAAAATTTAGTTATATGACTTTTCAGTTAACTACTCCTGTTGCTTTTTTTATATTTAATCGTCCAGATACTACATTTAAAGTATTTGAAAAAATTCGTGAGGCTAAGCCTCAAAAGCTTTTAATTATTGCTGATGGTGCTAAATTCCCCGAAGAATGGGGGGAATGTAATAAGGCTCGAAGTATAATCGAACAGATTGACTGGAATTGTGAAGTATCAACTAATTTTTCTGAGATAAATCTTGGTTGTAAGCTTAGAGTCTCTAGTGGATTAGATTGGGTATTTTCAGAGGTTGAAGAGGCAATTATATTAGAAGATGATTGTCTGCCAGAACCTAGCTTTTTTGGATTTTGTCAAGAGCTTTTAGAGTATTATCGAAATGACACAAGAATTATGTGTATTTCGGGTAATAATTTCCAATTTGGAAGAAGGCGGACATTGGATAGTTACTACTTTTCTGCATTTAGTCACTGCTGGGGATGGGCTACATGGCGTAGAGCTTGGCAATATTATGATCTAGAAATAAAATTATGGGAGATCATAAAAGATGATTATTGGTTAAAGAATATGTTTCATTCCTACCATGCAATAAAATACTGGAAACATATATTTCAAGAGGTCTATAGCAATTTAATTGATACTTGGGATTATCAATGGTTTTTTGCTTGCTGCATACAAAGTGGCTTAACTATTTTGCCTAATGTTAATCTTGTATCTAATATCGGCTTTAATAATGATGCTACTCATACCAAAGCCTCTAATCATCTTGCTAATATTCCTGTGCAATCAATTGATTTCCCTCTTATTCATCCTCAGTTTATTATTCGTGATACTCAGGCTGATGCCTTTACACAAAGAAGTGTTTTTAGATTAAGTCTTCTATCACAAATCAAGAGGATGTTAAAAAATAGACTAAATTGGAAGTAAATTATGAGTATTGTTTCCCCACTTAGTGGATCGTCCAATGTATCCTTAGTCGAGAATATTAGAACCTGCGATCTGATAAAACTTTATCAAAAATTGCGGATTGATATTTCTGCTGATTTGCAAAAGATCAAAAAAATTAGTCTATACCATTGTGATGATTCAGATTTATATTTTTTCTATCCTTGCATAACTGGCTCGGAAAAATTCTATGAACAATTGCAAAAATTTGATTGGTACTATTTGGATGACAAAAAAGAATATGAATATGCTTCTAAATTTATTAAAAATTTTGATTTAGTTCTTGAAGCTGGTTGTGGTAAGGGGGCTTTTGCGAAGAAAATATCATCTAAAAACTTTGTAGGACTCGAATTTAGTAGTAAAGCGAGTGAATTAGCAAATGAACAAGGATTACATGTACTTAATGAATCTATTGAGCTTCACGTCTCCAACAATTTCGAGAAATATGATGTCGTATGTGCTTTTCAGGTATTAGAGCATATAGATAAAATTACTTCATTTATTCAATCATGTCTTGACTGTCTCAAGCCTAATGGATTGTTGATTTTTTCGGTTCCTAGCTTTGACTCTTTCTCAAGATATACCCCAAATTTCTCTTTGGACATGCCTCCTCACCATGTTACTCGCTGGACTGACAAGGCATTAAATAATCTTGAGCAATATTTTGATGTAGAACTTCTTGAAATTATACATGAGCCTCTACAACTAGCTCATAGACAAATGTATTTACAAGCTCTCTTAAGAAGGACTTTGAAAAATATTTTTAACTTTCCTATTAAAAATATTGATCTTAGTTGGAGGAATTCAATTATTTCCTTGATTGGCAAAGGTTTAACAAAAATACTCGATCAGGGACTCAGTGATCCTATCTTTTCCCCTAGAGGGATTTCAGTTTTAGCTATCTACAAAAAAAGATAATATTTAATTTAAAGGGATTATGAAACTAGTTAATATAGGATGTGGAAATGTATTTCATCTAAACTGGATTAACCTCGATCTAATTTCTTGTTCGCCTAACGTCATATCATGGGACTTTCGTTATGGTATTCCCTATAATTCTGGTGATATTAGTGTTTGCTATAGCTCCCATTTGATTGAGCATTTGATGCAAATTGAGGCGAAAAAGCTTGTCAATGAATGCTTTCGGGTTCTAAAATCGAGTGGGATTATTCGTTTAGTTGTGCCAGATCTAGAGGCGATCGTCAGGAATTATCTGTTGTACTTAGAGAAAGCGTCAGAAGGTGATGATCAAGCTGCATCAAATTATGACTGGATGATGCTAGAGCTTTATGATCAGACTGTACGCGAATATATTGGCGGTGAGATGGGAAAATATTTGTCTAATCCTACAATTCAGAATAAAGATTTTATTCTCTCTCGAATTGGCTATGAAGCAGAAAGTTATTGGCAAAAAAAGACGGGACAAATAAAAGGAAATAGCTTGTTTACAAAACTAAGATCTAAAAGCTTGTCTTTG
>Ga0335394_10006087_pt1 | contig 13602 bp, 11 predicted proteins | sample MAT03_FD_205741 | JGI IMG/M metagenome (GOLD analysis project Ga0335394, IMG submission 205741) | Freshwater microbial communities from Lake Fryxell liftoff mats and glacier meltwater in Antarctica - MAT-03 (spades assembly) (version 2) ...
GACAAAGTGGCCCAATTGGGAGAGGATGTGCAGAAGGCGGCAGGGGAGAAGTTCAAGAAGGTGCAAGAGGCGTACGATACGATCCAGTCCAAAAGAGGAATGAAGTGAACGGAGCCATGCTGACGCTGTTATCACCTGCCAAAGATTTGGCTGAAGGACCCTTCCCGAAAGTGGCGAAGACCACACTGCCGAAATTGCTGGAACACAGCGAACCCCTGATAAAGAAGCTGCGTGGGTGCAGCTCGAAGCGCTTGGCCGGCCTCATGGGCATAAGTCCGAAGTTGGCCGAATTGAACCACACTCGTTTCCAGGACTGGAGCACGCCCTTCACCCTGAAGAACGCAACGCCAGCCGTGTTCCTGTTCAATGGCGAGGCCTACCGAGGGTTGGATGCACGCACCTTGGATGCCGCCGACCTGCAGTTCGCCCAGCACCACTTGCGCATACTTTCCGGGCTTTATGGCGTGTTGCGTCCATTGGACCTCATTCAACCCTACCGACTGGAGATGGGCACCACTTTACCCGTTGCCAAGAAGAAGAACCTTTACGCGTATTGGGGCGATCGCATTTCCATGGCGTTGAAAGCCGAACTGGCAACTGGACCCAACGTGGTCGTGAACTTGGCCAGCTCGGAGTATTTCAAGGCTGTTCGTTCCAACATGCTTGGCGTGCGTATCGTAACTCCGGTGTTCAAGGACCGGACCGCAAGTGGCTACAAGGTGGTCATGGTACATGCAAAGCACCAACGCGGGAGCATGGCGCGGTACATCATGCAGAACAGGATCTTGGACCCGGAAAAGTTGAAGGCATACGACGCTGATGGCTATCGCTATTCCAAGGCCGACAGCAGTGCCGATGAGTTCGTGTTCTTGCGCGCTCACTTTCCGCAGGTAAGGTGAAGGGTTTTACCGTTGTTGGCCGCAAGGTCGTCCTGCACTTGAAATGTCCACCACAGCAAGACGGAACTTCCTCTAATTTTCACTTCCTGATCGGGTATCACTTTTGGGCGGAAGTTCTTCCGCCCCTTCGATGTCCCCGATCCGCTTCTTCCTCACTTCCTCTACTTCCTCGGTTGCCGAGCGCAGTCGAGGTACACTTCTTAACTTCCTCACTTTCTCACCTGTCACCCCGGCCTACGAGCCGGGGCTCACTTCCTCACCCTACCACTCAAGTAACTTCGCCACCGCATGGAATGGGCTTATGGTTTCTTTGTCGTACTGGTGACCGGCTACATAGGTCTGTGTGTGTTCTATGCCCTCTTCCAAGAAAAGTTCATCTTCATCCGGTTCCGTACGGCCAAGGACCACCTGTATAAATTCCGAGGCCCGTGTGAGGAGCGTTATCTATCCACTCCGGACGGTGCTGAGCTCCATGCGCTATATTTCAAAGCAAAGGACCCTCGGGGTGCGGTGCTCTATTACCACGGCAACACGGGCAGTTTGCGGCGCTGGGGAAACTATGCACACCGGTTCGTGCGCTTGGGATATGATGTCCTGATGCCTGATCCGCGGGGCTACGGCAAAAGCCGTGGCGACCTGAGCGAAGCCGCTTTGCATGCCGATGCCGAAGCTTGGTACTTGCACTTGGCAGAAAAATGGTCCGGTTCGCAGATCGTCCTTTATGGCCGGTCCTTGGGCAGCGGCCTTGCAACACCGGTCGCAGCGCAACACAACCCCAAGGCATTGATCTTGGAGACCCCGTTCGCGAACTTGTACGAAGTGGCCATGAACTACCTGCCCATCCTGCCCTATAAATTGTTGTTGCGGTATCCGTTCCGCAACGACATCGCCATGGAAGGAGTTCGATGCCCGGTCTATGTGCTGCACGGCAAGCGGGACAACCTGGTGCCGTTCGATAGTGCGTTGCGCTTGTACTCCCTGATACCGTCCGATGTACACCGCGAGATGCTCACCTTCCCAAAGGGGAACCATAGCAATTTGGACCGTTTTCCCAGATATCACAAACTGATCAAGCGGGTGCTAGGCGGGTAGTGGATGGGGCGTTAACGAAAATTCCATAACCCTTTATCACTGAAGGCAATTACCTTCGCGCCCTGTTTACCAAAGCACCTTTGCCTTGGCACATACCGATCAACCAAAACAAATGACCGTTCGCATTCTTTCCGCCGCTCTGGCGATGACCGCAATTAGTGCTTGTTCACAAGGCCAAAAAGGCCGGAACAACGAAATGAAGACCAACATGGATTCGGTGAGCTACGCCATTGGCGCGGACATCGGGGCTAACTTGAAGCGCTCCAAAATGGATTCGTTGAACGTGGATATCATGGCCGTCGGCTTGCGCGATGGTCTGGACAGCACGGTGAAGATCGATGAGGAGAAGTTGCGCGTGGTAATGGAGGGTTTCATGGCCAAGATGCAGGGTGCGCGCCAAGCAGAGGAAATGCAGAAGGCCGATGGCAACCGTGCAGCAGGAGAAGCTTATCTGGCGGAGAACGCCAAGCGCGAGGGTGTAGTTACCACGCCGAGCGGTCTGCAATACGAAGTGAGCAAGATGGGAACCGGCGCGAAGCCAGCTGCAGCGGACCAAGTGAAAGTGCATTACACAGGAACCTTGGTCGATGGCACTGTGTTCGATAGCTCGGTGGAGCGTGGCGAGCCAGCTGTTTTCGGTGTTGGCCAAGTAATACCCGGTTGGGTGGAAGGGCTTCAACTCATGCCTGTGGGCAGTAAGTGGAAGCTGTTCATCCCCAGTGATCTGGCATACGGTCCTAGCGGTGGCGGTGGAAAGATCCCCGGCAACAGCGTACTCGTGTTCGAAGTGGAGCTCTTGGAGATCGTGAAGTAGAAAAGAAATTCAATTTCCTTGAAGGGTGAACGGGGTCGGTCCTGTTCACCCTTTTTGTTTTCCACGATCCAGGTTCACTGTCCCGGAACTTCCGGCATTGGCATCCAATGGGTCACATCGGTAAAGAACTTGTTGCTGGTTCCTTCGCCCAGCCAAAAGTGGGGTGGTCCCGTGTGGCCGGTCCTGCTCGGATTGGTCAGGAAGAAATCCTTCGCGAAGCGCAGCACAACGACATTACGTTCTTCCGTGGCACCTGTCTTGCCGGGCAGGAAAACGGTATTGTGCGGAAGGTGGCACAGCACGCGGGCACCATGCTCTGGTAATTGTTGGGAGATCGGGATCCACTGGCCCATGGCGCAATTTAGGGATGCTCCCGTTCAAAGCATGGGCACAGCATCGTTGGCCACAATTTCAAGTATGTATGCCATGGCCTTGTCCACCCGTTGCTTGACCATGGGGTCGGTCATCTCGAACATCTTATCCGCCTCTTTCCGGAGCATGAATTTGATCAGGTCGATGTTCAAGGGCATGTTCGTGGAAGATATCACACCTTGTTTGTGATGGTTCCATTGCCAAAGCGATCGCATGGCCAGCAAGATGGACGAACGGTCATGCACACGCCCACCTTGTATCACCCAGCCCCTGCTGTTCTCCTCCAATAAACTGCGCAACGTAGTGCGGAGGATGTTCTTAACGCTCTCCACTGAAATTGTTCCAATGGGCGCTTGGGTCAAGTCTTTCGGGCTGATCACATCCTCGCGCAGGTAGTGCATCTGGTGGGCACGTGGCATGCTCTTGTTGAATTCGACCATGGAAGAATTCACCATATCCTCATGCACCACCAAGGTCCCATCATGTCCATCCACGGCTTCCCGCTCCTTGTCGGCGAGCATATCAAGGTATGCCGTTTTCACTTGGCCTTGGGTTCGCGAAGGGAGCACGAACGATGCAGCGCCAATGGCGTGGCAGCCCCTTCGATGGCAAATGCCAATGGTCATCAAACTCAGCGAACGTAGGAAGGGTGCGTTCAGGCCGATGGTTTCGCGATCCGGAAAAGGAGGGGCTTCGGCATTGTTGAAAAGGGCCAAAAGGTCGGCCGCATAGCCTTGCGGATCGATCGCCAAGCCACTGGCATGGTGCATCATTTCGAAGAGGATCTCGTCCGCCTCCAAGGCACCGGGCACGGTATCCAACATGATCGTGGCACGGATGGTACCTCGTGGTACTTCGATCCGTTCTTCCAGTCGCTCCAAGATCCGCACCCAAAGCCGGGCCTCCAAATGGCCTTGGACATCACGCATATACAGGTAAATGCCACCTTGCCGCTCGACCAACTCCTTGCCGCAAGCCACCACGAACATGGCCGCATCGAACATGCCTGCCGGAACATGGTCTCCGTCCACTTCCATTGAGGGCTCAAAAAGGTAGAGCGATCGTGGTGCCACCATCAGACGTGTTGGCGAATTGGGTTTTACCCGAACGCGACCCTCCAAGGGGTCCAGGTAGACCAACGAACGATTGGCTGCACCCACCAGGCTTTTGTGGGCGCGTAAGATGCTCCACGCGTCCTGCGCGGTGAAGTTCCAGAGGTCTGCGATATAACTTTTCGCACCGGCATTGAGACCGTTGATCAACTCGGAACGGTTGGCTCCTCCGATCAACTCCACCCTGCGCTCCAAGAGTGCCTCCGGAGCCGGGTCAACCTTCCATTCCGATCGGCGTACATGTTCCGTTCCTGCCAACCACCCCACATCGCCTCTGGCCAACTGCTGACGTCTCTGTGAACGAATGGTAAGCAATTCGGTACAGCGCGCGCCATACTGGTGAACGAGGTCCTCGACCACGACCTTGGTCAGGTCGGTCACTTCTCTCTCTTGGACGGTGGTCTTCAACGGAGCTTTGTATTGCGGTGCGATATTACGCAGAAGTTGAGTTCGGAGTTTCGACGAAGGGTTGATTTTCTTCGACGAGCGATAGGGGTAAGTAGTGGAAATGCATTGTGGACCAACGGAGCCGGGCCATCAGGACCTCAGAGGAATGCCCTTTTCCACGACCTGTTCAAGAATAGGCCAGATCCAGATCTGGTTCTGATCCCGCCAACTTTTGCAAAGTGGGATGTACAAGGTAAAAGAAAAGGGGTGGTGCCAAACTGACCAACATCATGCCCGGATATCCGGTCGGCAATTGTGGTGCGGTGGGCAAGCTGCTCAGGGTCTGATATTTCTTGCTCGCTTTCCAATGATGATCGCTGTGCCTGGTCAGCTCGAAAAGCATCAGTCTGCCCAACACATGGTCACTGTTCCAAGAATGTACATGTTGTACACGGCCATAGTTCCCATTGCTGGAAAGGATCCGGCGCAGACCGTAATGTTCAATGTAGTTTACGGTCTCCAGTAGCAGCATGCCGATCATAGCGGCCCCGATGAACCCGACCAGGGGCAGCGTTCCGAATACGGTCCCGATCAGGACCAGGAGACCGACTTGCCAAGCGATCGCGTGCAACATTTCATTGTGTATCCCATAAGGACGAAGGCCCGCCTTCCGCATCCGGGCAGCCTCGATCTTCCAAGCGGAGATCCAACTGAACACGATGCTTCGGAACCAGAATGCGTAGACCGTTTCGCCATAGCGGGCACTCGCCGGATCTTCCGGGGTGGCTACACGGGCGTGATGGCCACGGTTGTGTTCAATGATGAAGTGCATGTACAAACTGGTGAGCAACAATGCGCGGGCCAGATCACGTTCCCAGCGCTTTCTGCGGTGTCCCAGTTCGTGCGCCACATTGATCCCGTAGATGCCGCACAAGATGCCCATGGTGGCCACGTTGCCGACAAGCTCCCATGGTTCACCGTTCCAGTTGCGAAGCCGGATCAGGAAAAGAAAGAGCAGGGACCATTGCACCAGCACGATCAGGTACAGCAGCATGTCAAAGAGCGGATCGGCCAGTGCGGCTTTTTCCTGCTCCTCGCTCAGGTTCCGATGCTTTCCACGCCAGAACAATTCCAACAACGGGGTGAGCAGGAAAGCGTGCAACGGTACCGCCCATGTCCACCACCCTTGGTACGTGAAGGCCAACAGTGCCCAGATCGGCACGATCAAGGTGGTCGCATAGCGAAGTGCATACAACCGTGGAAGTGGAGTTGCGTGATCCATTGATGCTAAAGCCGGCATGGCTGCGAAATTACGGCGACCTACGCAAGCGAGTAGCACGTACTTCTCGCATGCTGGAAGTAAAGAACCGCGAATGGACGGAAATTGAACGGAAATGGAGTCCGCTAATTTTCCGTCCATTTCCATCCATCGATGTTGCCCCAAACCGCGGTCGAAGAGTAACACCCTACTTTTGCCCGCTCCCGCAATTCCGCAGTAAGCGGGCTGCGGGATCAAGCCGGTAACCCCTCCCGCGCATGAACAGAACGATCCCCCTTTTAGCCGCCGCCATGCTTGCAGCACCCGTAAGCGCACAGAAACGTGCGATCGCATTCACCGAGTTCGACCTTGACAATGGGCTGCACGTGATCCTGCACGAGGACCATGCCACACCCATCGTTGCCGTTAGTGTGATGTATCACGTGGGCAGCAAGAACGAAGATCCCACCCGACGCGGATTCGCGCACTTCTTCGAACACCTGCTCTTTGAAGGGTCGGAGAACATTGCACGTGGGGAGTTCAGCAAATTGGTGGAGCGTGCAGGCGGTGTCCTCAACGCGAACACCAGTGGCGACCGTACCTATTACTACGAAGTGTTGCCCAGCAATCAATTGGAATTGGGCCTTTGGCTGGAAAGCGAACGCATGCTGCACGCCAAGGTGGACCAAGTGGGCGTTGAAACCCAACGGGAGGTGGTGAAGGAGGAGCGTCGGCAGCGTTACGAGAACCAACCGTACGGTACATTGACCATGGAGGTACTGAAGCGGGCTTTCAAGGAGCACCCGTACACATGGCCCACGATCGGTTTCATGGAAGACCTGAATGCCGCCACGGAGGCTGATTACAAGGCGTTCTACAAGAAATTCTATATCCCCAACAATGCCACATTGGTGGTGGCGGGTGATCTGGACGCTGCCAAGGCGAAGGAGCTCGTGCGCAAGTATTTCGGGGATATCCCGAAAGGAGAACCGGTTGTCCAGCCCACAATAGTTGAACCCCCGTTGGGTGGTGAGGTGCGCGATACCATCTTCGACCGGATCCAACTTCCGGCAGTGGTGATGGGGTACAGGATCCCAGCCAACGGTACGCCCGATTTCTATGCCGTGGAATTATTGAACCAATTGCTCACCGGCGGCAACTCCGCGCGGATGAACATGTCGGTGAAGGATGAGAAACAACTGGCGGTCTATGTCGGTGCGTTCAGCTTCCCGTTCGAGCAGCCGGGTCTATCGATCATGTTCGCCGTGGCGAATGGTGGTGTGTCCCCAGACTCACTGGAAGAGGCCATGCAGCACGAGATCGACGCGTTGGCCAAAAAGCCCATTTCGGCCGAGGAATTGAGCAAATTGAAGATCCAATTGGAGACCGAGGCGATCTCCAACAACAGCCGCATCGCGGGCATTGCCGGCAACTTGGCAACTGCGCACGTACTGCTCGGAAGCACCGACCTGGTGAACACCGAGATCGATCGATACCTGACCTTGACAAGTGAAGACCTCCAACGTGCAGCGGCGAAGTACTTCGTCGCGGAGAACCGCGTGGTGCTCTATTACTTGCCCATTCCACCCCATAACCCATGAATCGCAGCAACCCTTCAACCGGCACGAGGACCAATTTGGCCACTTGCGCCGTAGGATGCCTGCTGATATCGGCAACCATGAACGCACAGATCGATCGCAGTAGACCACCCGAGCCGGGACCCGCACCCATCGTCAACCTCGGAGCCCATAGTACCACCCAACTGTCCAATGGCATGAAGGTGATCGTGGTGGAAGACCATAAACTCCCATTGGTGAGCGTACAATTGCGTTTCGATGTGCCGCCGATCGCGCAACGCGAAAAAGCCGGGTACGTCGACATGATCGGTGATATGATGTTATCGGGGACGACCACGCGCAATAAAGCGCAGATCGATCTGGCCGTGGATGCGATCGGGGCCACCTTTCAAGCGAGCAACTCTGGCGTGTACGGAAGTGTTCTGAAGAAACATCTGGCACCTTTGATGGACCTGATGCAAGATGTGGTGATCAACCCCACCTTCCCGAAAGAGGAACTGGAACGGATGCGGAAACTCTCCATCTCCGGCGTGCAACAGCGCCAAGAGGACCCGGATGCGATAGCGGAAGCGGTAGGGCGTTCCGTCACCTTCGGAAGTACGCACCCTTATGGTGAAGTGACCACGATCAAAAGTTTGAGCGAAGTATCAACCAAGCACTTGCAGGCATACCACAATTACTTCTTGAGGCCTGAGAAGGCGTACTTGGTCTTTGTCGGCGATATCACTGACAAAGAAGCGAAGGAGATCGCGAAGGACCTCTTCGGCAAATGGAAGCCGGCTGCGGTGCCCGTTTCGGTAGATGACAATGGCATCAAGTCCGTAGATGGGATAGGACCATTGTACATGTTGGACAAACCATCCGTTCCGGTAGGTGTACGTCGTGTATTTATCGTGGACCGTCCGGGTGCAGCGCAATCGGTGATCAGGGTGGCCTTTCCGCTCAACCTGTTGCCCAAGGACATTCGTGGTCAACAGGCACAGGTGATGAACACGATCCTGGGCGGTGGGGTCTTCAACGCGCGGTTGATGCAAAACCTGCGGGAGAAACGCGCGTTCACTTATGGTGCCTATTCGTCGTTGGACGTGGACCGGTTCAACAGCAGCCTTACGGTTTCCGTTAGTGTGCGCACGGCGGTTACGGATAGCGCGGTGCAAGAGATCATTAACGAACTGGAGCAGATGCGCAATGAACCGGTGACCGCCGAGGAATTGGACCTCGCCAAACAGTACATGATGGGCAGCTTCGGCCGCAGTTTGGAAGACCCGCGCACTGTTGCCCGGTTCGCATTGAACACCGAACTCAATGACATGCCTGCCGACTACTACACCACCTATTTGAAACGCTTGGAAAATGTTACGGAACAGCAGGTGCAAGACGCGGCGCTTGCCTTCCTTCACCCCGACCAAGCCGTGATCCTGGTGGTTGGGGACAAGGACGAGACCATGGACCTTTTGGCCCCGTTCAGCAAGCAGGACAACAGTCCGGTGATCCAGTTGGATGTGGACGGCGGACGTTGGATGGAGGAACTTGAAAAAGTGGAGGACCGGGTGCCCGAGCAGGTCATCGAGAGTTACATCCATGCCATTGGAGGGCGCGCCCCGATCGCTTCCATCAGACAATTGAAGATGGTGTGGACGATCGGCGACCCCGCCAATGAATTGACACGTACCGAATGGATAGGCCCCGAGCAATACCGAACGGAGTTGAAGAAAGGCGCGGTATCCCTGGAGACCGTGATCTACGATGGCAAACGCGCCCAGATCATCACTCCCGACGGCGGTGGCGAATTGACCGATGCCGCGTTGGAGGCCATCAAGTCCAATACGCTTCCGGTTCCGGAGATCGCCTATGACAAGCTCATGGATCGTCGACTGTTGCCGGGATCGACAATGTTGAACGGCAAGAAGGTCTACAAACTATACATGGTGGACATGGGCGGCATTGCGTTCTCGGCGTACTTCGATGCCGAAACGGGTATGAAGATCCGTCGCGTGGAGGATAAACTGATCTATGGCCGCACGTACGCCGTTACCACGGACTTCAAGGATTGGCGCTCGGTGAACGGTGTGCAGATGCCCCACACGCTAAGCGAAAAAGGTGGACCCGATGGCCGCATCGAAAGAACGCTCACGAAGGTTGAAGTGAACAAGCCCTACCCACCGGGCTTCTTCGAAGTGAACATCCCCGAAGTGCCGGACGAACCCGCGGAGCCGGATTGGGTGCCGCCGGGGGATGAGTAGAGGGTTGCGAACAGTCCGGTAGCGATTTTGGGCGTTGATGCTAAAGCGCGCAAAGCCAGTTTGATTTTCGTAAGAAAGGACCCGTTTTGATCCGCAATTCTTAAACCTCCGCCGGGTCTCCGTCTTCGGGACCCTGCGGCTTTATATAGGAACGCCTTTCAGCCAAGGTTTGTACGTTGGTGTTATTGAATTTCCAATGATGTACGTGCAAAGCGATTAAATATGCACGTATCTTAGGTCTATCATGGGGAATATTCAAAGGGAGGTCCGGCGGAGTTCCGTGCGCAGCAAGCTCACGTTGAGTGTAAGTCGGCGGCATGTGGAGCTTTTGCGCCGATTGAGCGAGCGCAAAGGGAAGTCCATAACCGAACTCGTGGAGGAATTCGCGGAGAGCAATGCCGATCCGGTCGAGTTGAAGGACGATGCGGATAGTTGGGTAAAGCGCAATGCGGGCATTCTTGAGAGCAAGGTAAAACCCGCCGACTGGAAGCGTGATGACCGCATAGGAGATCTGTTGCGGAAAACAGGTTTACGGTAATGGATATCCTTTCAAACCTCCGCCGGGTCTCCGTCTTCGGGACCCTGCGGCATTATGGCTTAACGTAAGCCTCCAACCGGTCTCCGAAAATCGACCTCATCGCGTTCCCTTCCATTTGGTCCCTATCCCCAGCACGGGTACCTTCGCGGCTCGCATTCAACACCAGATGATCCCGACAGCAGAAAGGTTAGGGTGTGTCTTGCGCTCATTGGACTTAGGTCCTCCCGAAAGAACGAAACTATAAGACACAATGGATAACACAACAACACACACCGCAGATCATAGCCAGCTGGCCGAGGTGAATGGCGAAGGAGCGAAATGTCCCTTCATGAGCGGCACCTTGCATCACAGCGCAGGTGGTGGACCATCCAACCGCGAATGGTGGCCGAACCAATTGAACTTGAACATCCTTCGCCAGAACTCCTCGCTCTCTGACCCCATGGGCAAGGGCTTCAATTACGCGAAGGAATTCAAGAAGCTGAACTTGGAACGGGTGAAGAAGGACCTTACCAAACTTATGACCAAGTCGCAACCGTGGTGGCCTGCCGACTACGGGCATTATGGACCGCTCTTCATTCGCATGGCTTGGCACAGTGCGGGCACGTATCGCATACACGACGGTCGTGGTGGTGCAGGCTTCGGTACACAACGCTTTGCTCCATTGAATAGTTGGCCGGACAACGTGAATTTGGACAAGGCGCGTTTGCTGCTTTGGCCGATCAAACAGAAGTACGGCAAGAAACTCTCTTGGGCTGATCTCATGATCCTCACCGGCAACGTTGCATTGGAATCCATGGGCTTCAAGACCTTCGGATTCGCAGGTGGCCGTGCCGATGTTTGGGAACCAGCCGAAGATGTTTATTGGGGCGCAGAGACCGAATGGTTGGGCGACAAACGGTACAGTGGCGATCGCGAATTGGAAGATCCACTGGGTGCCGTGCAAATGGGCTTGATCTACGTGAATCCGGAAGGCCCCAACGGCAACCCCGATCCGTTGGCTTCGGCTCGCGACATTCGGGAAACCTTCGGTCGCATGGCCATGAATGATGAAGAGACCGTAGCACTTGTTTCTGGTGGCCACACCTTCGGAAAAGCGCATGGGGCGGCCGATCCGGGTAAATACGTGGCACGCGAACCAGCAGGTGCGGGTATCGTTGAACAGGGTCTCGGGTGGAAGAGCAGCTACAACAGTGGCGTAGGTGTCGATACGATCTCCAGCGGTTTGGAAGGCGCGTGGACAACCAACCCGGCCAAATGGGACCATGATTATTTCAAGATCCTGTTGGGCTATGAGTGGGAGTTGACCAAGAGCCCAGCAGGTGCACAACAATGGACACCGAAGAACCCCGAGGCGCAAGGCACCGTGCCCGACGCGCATGATCGCACCAAGCGGCATGCACCCATGATGAGCACGGCGGACATGGCCATGAAGATGGATCCGGACTTCGCGAAGATCTCTCAACGTTTCCACGAGAAACCCGCAGAATTCGAAGATGCTTTCGCACGTGCTTGGTTCAAGCTCACTCACAGAGACATGGGTCCGATCACCCGCTACCTCGGTCCGGAAGTGCCCAAGGAAGAACTGATCTGGCAGGATCCGATCCCGGCGGTACACCATCGGTTGATAGACACAGCTGACATCGACGATCTGAAAGGCAAGATCCTCGCATCCGGCCTAAACGTTTCCCAACTTGTTTCAACGGCGTGGGCATCTGCCTCTACTTTCCGTGGATCGGACAAACGTGGTGGCGCGAATGGTGCACGTCTTCGATTGGCTCCGCAAAAGGATTGGGAAGTGAACAACCCGGCCGAAGTTGCAAGCGTACTGCGCACACTGGAGAATATCCGCACGGAATTCAACAATGCGAACGTCGGTGGCAAACAAGTGTCCATGGCCGACATGATCGTGTTGGGCGGTTGTGCAGGTGTGGAACAAGCAGCCCGCAATGCAGGCAACGCCATAACAGTTCCGTTCACGCCAGGCCGTGGCGATTCAACCCAAGAACAGACGGACGTAGAGGCTTTTAGAGTGCTGGAGCCGAGGGCAGATGGGTTCCGCAACTTCCTGAAGACACGTCGCAAAACATCGGCAGAAGAAATGCTGATCGACCGCGCACAACTATTGACATTGACCGCACCGGAAATGACCGTTCTGCTAGGCGGCATGCGCGTATTGGGTGCCAACGCTGGCGGATCCACACACGGCGTTTTCACATCGCGTCCGGGTTACCTCACCAATGATTTCTTCGTGAACCTGCTCGACATGGGCACTACTTGGAAAGCCACTTCAGAAGAAGATGATCTCTTCGAAGGCACCGACCGCAAGACCGGCCAACGCAAATGGACCGGCACCCGTGTGGACCTCATCTTCGGGTCCAACTCCGAGCTACGCGCTATCGCCGAAGTGTACGCCTGCAAGGGTGAAGAAAAGCGCTTCGTGAAGAAGTTTGCGGAAGTGTGGAGCAAGGTGATGGACTTGGATCGTTTCGATCTGAACTAAGCAAATAGGACATACTTGAATTGAAAAGCCCTCGGAGTGATCCGGGGGCTTTTTGATGAGGTGGCCTTAGCAGTCCGATCCGGATCATGAACGCACGCCCATGGCGATACTTGATGCGATGTTCGGGCTGTCCGGGTTCACATCAACTGTGCGTGTTCCCGCAAAACCGGGACGAAGACGTTTTGGGATAACCACTAGATCCATATCCTCCATGGGGATAGCACCCAAAAGCACCGTATCGCCCAATACCAAAGCACCTGCGAACACGGTCCTTTCCGGGCTGTTTTCAGGCTTGAATTTGATCTCAATGGGTCCCACATAGGGAACGAGTTTACGACTGCCATCCGCGAGTGTTACCTCTTTTTGATCAATGGCTTCCAGCTTCAGTTGAATGCGCACATGCTCTGGAATGCACAGATGCACCGCACCGGTATCCACCAGCGCCTTCACCGGCACGTGTGCAAGGTCCGGAAGCCGGGGGTTCTTCAAGATGAGTTGGCCGTGAACAAGTCCCATGGCTCGAAGTTACGAAGAGTGCTGCTCTTTCAACATCCAGTTGTTTCCGCCGCGTGGCTGTGATCGAGCAACCACCTTTTCACACATGCACTAAGCGGTCCCTCAAACAGTAGCACGGGACTGAGGAACGAAGCGTCCGTACTTCCTTCCTTGCTTCCTCACCTCTTCACCTCTTCACCTCTCCTCCTCCAAAACCACATGCCCAACCAAGGCATGCCGTTCAAAAGAAAGCAGCCACACATTCAATCCGTGGCGGGCATAATCGGTGAAGTGCAGCAAGGGGCCATCGATGCC
>Ga0335394_10006089_pt1 | contig 13600 bp, 20 predicted proteins | sample MAT03_FD_205741 | JGI IMG/M metagenome (GOLD analysis project Ga0335394, IMG submission 205741) | Freshwater microbial communities from Lake Fryxell liftoff mats and glacier meltwater in Antarctica - MAT-03 (spades assembly) (version 2) ...
GTCAGAGGATGAGGAGATGAAAGCATTACTAGGTAAAATACCGATCAGACGACAAAAAGAAAATGGATGTATATATCCAAGAGTCAGAGGATGAGGAGATGAAAGCATTACTAGGTAAAATACCGATCAGACGACAAAAAGAAAATGGATGTATATATCCAAGAGTCAGAGGATGAGGAGATGAAAGCATTACTAGGTAAAATACCGATAAAAAAAAACATTCCTAAAAATTATAAATAAAAATTTATAATTGATTATTTATATATGCACATTTTTGGTCCCAAATGAACACTACTTCATATACTGTATGTCCTCCAGAGATAATCACTCACATTATATCTTACTTAACACCTGAATCTGCAATAGCTTTTTATCTTGTTGATCTTTCCATTAGAAAATTATTCACAATAGAATCTGATGTTAAGACCGCTCTAAGAAACAGAGATATCGTTAATCTGATGAGATTATCAGAAACAACTTTCCCCATTGATAAAGAAACTTATGTATTAGCCTGTGCATCTGGCATTATGAAGTTTATCGAGCTATTAGAGAAACGAAATCCCAGAGCCCTAAAAGAGTACAGTACAGATATACATAAGTGTATATCATGGGGTGATGCTGGTCTCATTGCGGCAATTAACAATAAAAGAGTGAAAGTGGTTAAGAAGTTAATGATACGTAAAACAAAATTTTCCATTTTTACCAATATTGACATCACACGTGCGGCCTTCTATAGCAGAAATGCTGAAATTATACAACTTATAGATGCTTGTTATGAAGAAACTTTACGTCATGGTGGTAAAGAGATGTGTCATATAATTATGGAAGCAATAACGTATCCTTAACAGATGTCGTGATTGAACTAATAAATGTACCACCCAGTGGATCTTACTCTGCAGCAAATAAGTATTATCGTGCACGATATACAGGTCAATATGATGAACTTAATTCTGAAGTAGTGTTGGGTTTATGTAGTTGTAAGCTACCTAATATTTTAGAAACACAATATATTAATCCTGAACAGTATGGAATATCTATGTCTACTGCATGCCGTGAACTAGGAATTGGTAGAAACATCAAAACTATTAGAAATTTTATGAAATATGAAGTTATTCGACATTCAATAATGCCTGATTTGTATAACAATGATGATAATATAGAAATAATAAAGGAAATCTTCAAACATTGGAATATGCATGATAAATTAGAACACAACCTGGATCGTATGATCCATAGGTATAAAATACCAGGTCTCAAAATAGTTAAATTATTATTGGAACTGTTTTTTCAACCTCCAAATCATAATTCACGTGTAAGATTTGCGATTATTCTACAATTTGACTATCATTTGGATGAAAAGAAAGACGTGATTTCATTTCTAATTGATAAGGATTGTATTCAAATAAGTCCACAAGAGAAAGAAAAATTGGATGTATACATCCAAGAATCAGGGGATGAGGAGATGAAAGTATTATTGGATAAGATACCAAAATTTTAAAAAAAAATTACAGAATAAAGTTTTGTAATTGAATATTTACCCGTCCAAATTTTTATTTTATATAATAGTCATTCAAGATTGACTTAATTATCACGAGTTGTTCTTTTTCAGATTATATCATATTTATTCTGCTAATCCCTCTCTAATAGAGATATGTTTCCTCTGGAAAATAATGTCAAGACTGTTCTTGTGATATTAAAACAAATTATCTCCAATCGATGAAGATCTCATTACAATATGACAACCAAGTAAAGGAGGAGTTGAACTATACATCAAACAATCAGAAGATGCGAACATTATTAGATAAAAGATTAAAAAATCTAAACTATATACTATTATTCTGAAAATCATACTAATACTAGTTCGAATGTTTTTAGAAGTATATATTGTTATTCTAAAAATCATACTAATACTGGTATGATTACTTCTAAAAACATTCGAACACTGATATGATTGCTTCTAAAAACATTCGAACTATTATTCTAATACTGGTATGATTACTTCTAAAAACATTCGAACTATATATTATTATTCTAAAAATCATACTAATATTGGTATGATTACTTTTAATCGATATTTTATATTAATTATTATCGATATGGCATGGTGCAACTTGTGCACATTCTGGTAGATAATCATGATAAGCTTGTATATGATTATTTGCAATAGATCCTAAAGAGACTGTAAATGGAATATTACCACCCGTTTGTTCATAAATCCATCCATCCCAAAATAATCCTAACTTCTTTAGGATTGGCCCATTGATCCAGGCAGCAGGTGGAAGTTGTGGCACTATATCTTCTGTATTATTAACACGAATAGATGTTGGTATTCTTTCGTTGAATACTTGTACGTATCCAGTATTACCACTTCTCGGAGCTGCGAATGAATAATGTATAGGGAAATAAATTTCATCTTTAGGAACTACACATTTTATATCTTTGTTCATACTAATTATCGGCGATAATGCATCAGCAAAATCAAAGGAACAAATTGTACTTAGAGCACCCCCTAGTGAGTGACCAGTTATAAATAGTGTAGTGATACATGTACTATTTTGATTCCACCAACTCCATAGTTGATTTCTTATTGATAAATAGATATTATAAAATCCTTGATGTACTAGTATACCATCTTGATATCCATTAAGTTGTGTTGGTGCCACTTGTTCATATTGAACATCAGACTTCCATTCTGATAATGATACAGTTCCAGTAAATGCTATACATGCAAATCCCAAACTCATATTCCAAAATATATATGCATACATAGTTGATTGTCCATCTATAGGACTAATACCTTGTATTCGAAGTTGCTGATTAAATTCGGGTGGATTTGGTATTGGTAATAGATTATCACAATTAGCCTTAGTGACATTAAATGATATATCTAGTAGTGCGGTTGCTAAATCCTTCTCATATGTGCCATTCTTATATGGAATATAAACATCTTTACGATATATAGTGTCAGGTGATTCGCATAATTCGTCAAAATACTCATTGAACTGGTTGATGAAACTTTGTCTAATGTTAGACATCATAGATGATATAATAATATATATTATAATAATGGTAGCCAATACAGATATTATCGACCATAATAAAATTTGTACCCAGCATTCTACCATTTATATAAGTCACATATATCATTGATTCTATCAATAACAGAATCAATGTAATAATATATAGTTGAATAATAGATATGTTTAAATATTATATATGGTTTAATAAATAGATGAAGGTTGTTTACAACGAGAATGCATGTGGTCTCAAATTATCACAATCTGCTTTGAATGATTATAATAATAGGAGAAAGAGTGAAGGATTAGCTCCTATCATAGATGTAGATAGTATTCCCCGACATGATGAATTATTGGTCAAAGTTGTTAATATATGTTCCAGATATATTAACGATATATGCGCATCATTAACTATAATGGATATTCCTAATGTTTATAAAGATGAGTATCGTATCAAAGAAGTTGATGGACATGAGATGATTGTTCTGCCACAAAAGATACTGACTGTTGAAGAATATAATGCGATGTATATAAAATTACAGTTAGCCAAGGATATTATTACTGCTATAGAAACAGGTCCAATACTTTCGCATAGAGAATACAGTGGTATATTAGATAAAATAATCGATGTTATAGATTAATATGTATATCATATATTAGATGACATGATCGATGTTATATATTAATCTGTGTATCAATATATATATATATATAATAGAGTGGTATAATGGATGTTATATATTAATCTATGTATCAATATATAATCACAAAGACCAATACATAAGATATACTCATCTATTGTAAATTCTCAAAGAGAATCTAAGAAAATGTAATATGAATAAATATATATTAGCATTATTATATTTCTTAATAAGCCTGAATGGAGTATAAACCGAATATAACTTTGGATAGAGTGAGAGGTATGTTTATGGGAGTCTTTTTGGGGGATGCATTAGGTGCTCCCCATGAATTTACAGGTTCGAATCTAAAATATACTGGAAAATTAGAACATATAACAGTTATGAATTCTCGTTTTCAAGGTCAAAGACAATTAGATATTGGTAGATGTTCAGATGATACAGAAATGACAATCACATTATTAAGAACATTGATTCAATATGGTGGATATAATCGTGATCATGTTATTATATCATATCTTCGATGGGCAAACTCTGGTGGATGGATGATGGGTAAAAATACTCGTGCCCTTCTGAAAGGTGTTACTACTGTCAAGGGATATCAAGGAAGATTGAGTAAAATATTAGCTCTACCAATATCTGAAAGATCACAGTCCAATGGTGCTATGATGAGATGTTCACCCCTTGCTTTAATTTATGATAATCGTCCAGTAGTAGAAGATGTTAATATTACTAATCCAACTCCAGTGTGTGTAGATTGTAATTTAGTATATATATCTGCACTACGTTTGGCTCTTCAGGGACTTGATGGTAATACCATTTTTAATACAATTAAGACAGTGGCTCAGACAGATGAAGTTAAATTTGTTTTATTACAAGTAGAAAGAAAAGAAAATCGTAATATATCTGAAAAGAAAGGATGGTGTCTACATGCATTATGGTGTGCTATGACTGTTATGATATCTTTTAACGATTATTCTCAGGCCATGAGATGGATTATAAGTGATCATCCTCACTCTGATACAGATACTAATGCATGTATTGCCGGTGCTCTTGTGGGAGCTATATTAGGATTCGATAGAATGAATATAGAACCATCTACATCTGAGAATATTACTATACTTCTGAATACAGATACAACTATTGGATTAACTCCTAGACCGATTGAGTATGGTCCGACTGATTTCTTTATACTCACAGAAGCAGCTATGAATCTAACTATGAAATAAATCTATTAGTAGGAAAAATATACCTAAATAGGTATATTTTTAGAATATTATTTATTAGATTGGAGTAGTAATCTATGATTATGTATAAGTCTATACAGATATAGAATAATAATATAATATATGAATTATTCTTCTGATTCGTTGGAAGAATGTATACTCGGTGTTATTCGGATCTTAAAATTTAACACTGAATTAGCAACTAATATTTCAGATATATGTCTATCATTGAATATAGAAGTTGAAAAATATAGTACAGTAGATGATAAATCAGAGTTAATTGCGTATGCATATGAAGAACAGCAATTTGCACAATTGAAGATTCATGCGGAGGGAAAATTCGATCTAGAGATTAATCTTCCTAGAGTATCGGGACGATTAGTTACTGCTCTACAATCATAAATAAACAATGATCCAAGCACTTATATTATATATTAGTTGGGTTATGAATATTATAAATTAGAATGTGGTTACAAAGATAAATACCAGTATACTGGTATTTATTGTAGTTATGTTCGATCAAAGATCAAACATAACTGAGATAAAGTTGTGCTTAGGCACAACTTTATTGTAGATTCCTTTCAGGAATCTGAGGTAAACCAACTTCTGGTTGGTTTATTGTAGTGAACAACCTTAAGGTTGTTCACAAAGATAAATACCAGTAAACTGGTATTTATTGTAGATTCTCGACCTTTAGGTAGAGAATCTGAGATAAATCTGTTGGAAACCCTTCAGGTTTCCAACAGATTTATTGTAGCTATGTTCGATCTTTGATCGAACATAACTGAGATGAATATGTGCGAGCACATATTTATTGTAGATTCCTTTCAGGAATCTGAGATAAATCTGTTGGAAACCTGAAGGGTTTCCAACAGATTTATTGTAGGTGTGTATAAGAATGTGGTGTATAAAGATATATTAGAATAGAGTATATGGATAATAAATCTATATAACGGAATGAGAAATATTATATAAATTATATTAAATATAAATGTCATCTGTGATTGAAGATCATGCTGTGGATGCAGCTACAGTGCATCATGTGGATGATGTCCCATCTTTACATTCTCTAAATGGAAAATATGGCTTAGTACCGGTTGATGATCTTTACATAGAAGTATGTAAAGCGAATCCATTGATAACACCAGTGTTATCAAGATACTTGGGTATGGGACATTGTGAAGCGATCGGTGTTGCTGTGGGCCATCCTGATAAATTTTTCATTATTAATTTGGGTGGTTCCAACAGATATGAATGTGATGATAATGATGATATCTTTAAACATTTGACATTGAAGGATTCTGTCTCATACTCTCAAGTAGTATCGTATGTCAGTCGTACTACATGGGATGAGATAATTGGTGTGGAGAATGGAGATCGATACACAATTCATCAGGTTATCACACATAACGCATCAGATCAATAAACACATAATAAACATAGATCACAGTAACTGTGATTTATATTTACTATACTTACTATACTTACATACATATAAGTTATGTAATATCTATATAACTTATGTAATATCTATATAACTTATGATTTATATCATGTCTATATATTATAGACATATATTAGACACAGGTTTGTGCTGGATATGTGTGAAGGTATGTTATAATATATAACATGTTATATGTATATTATTATGTAATATCTATATAGATGTTACATAAGTTATATAGATATTACATAACTTATATGGATATTACATAATTTATATATGTAATACGAATTATAACTACTACATGAGTTATGAGTATTTATCTCAGATTCTCAAACATGTTTTATTTATTGTAGCTATGTTCGATCAAAGATCGAACATAACTGAGATGAATCTGTTGGAAACCTGAAGGGTTTCCAACAGATTTATTGTAGCAATTAGGCCATAGGCCTAATTACAAAGATAAATACCAGCAAGCTGGTATTTATTGTATGTAAGTATAGTAAATATAAATCACAGTTACTGTAATCTATGTAATTCGGATGTTATCAGATATTATTACATGACTTATTAGATATAAGTCTAGTAAATATAAACCACAGTTACTGTGATCTATGTTAATTTGGATATTATTACATAAGTTATTAGATATTATTATATGAGTCCCAGACATTGTTACATAAGTTATTAGATATTATTATATGAGTTCCAGATATTGTTACATAAGTTGTTAGATATTATTACATAAGTTGTTAGATATTATTACATGAATCTCAGATATTATGTGATTTATCGAATATTATTATATGATTCATTGGATATTATTAATAACGTCATGAGTTATTATATATTATGTGATTCATTGGATATTATTAATAACGTCATGAGTTATTATATATTATGTGATTCATCGAATATTATTATAACGTTATTAGATATTATGTGATTCATAGAATATTATTACATGACTCATTGAATATTACTACATGAGTCATTAGATATTATGTGATTCATAGAATATTATTACATGACTCATTGAATATTACTACATGAGTCCTTAGTTATTATATCGTCATGAGTCATTAGTTATTAGATATTAGATATTATTACGTGAGTTATTAGATATTACATAAGTTATTAGATATTAGATATTATTACATTAGTCTCAGATATTATATGATTCATCGAATATTATTATATGACTTATCGAATATTATTATATAAATCACAGATTACTGCGATTTATTTCTGGTTTATTCGTCGAATATATGAGTTAATCCCATTAAACATGCTGCTAACACGTATCCATGTCCAAATGCCTGTTTATTATTGTTAAGTTCCACTTTCAGAACTTCTTCCGTTATGATATCAGGACGAACATCCATCTCACATATTTGTATTGATTGTCCTCTATCAACTAAATTCTTTATCATCTTATATGCATATGTAGCCTGTACCAATTCCGCATATATCTTACAATATATCTTCTTTCTAGCTGATATATAATCTAATTTCTCCCATATAATCCCATTATGATGGACAATAGGAAATTTATCCCCATCTCCAGATAAATAATTCGACTCTGAACACTCTTCAAATGTTTTGGGTAAATGAGTCACTCCGGAGGATATTTTGGGCCAAAGGGAATAACAACATGTATGACGTCCATGATAACCATTAGGATATCTAACTGCATATGGATTATTCCATAATCTCTTACGCCAATTCCAAAATGTTGGTTGTAATTGCTCATTAATAATATGTATTTCTTCTGGATGTGACCATATTATCTTATTCGCCTTAATCTCATACTGTGCATAAACTTTAGGATATACTTTGGATCCTTGCCAAATATTTTCGAATATATGACCTAATATTATATGGCACTATCTCGTACAATGGGATACCATCTTGAATATTATTAGGAAAAAAGTTTAGACAATTTAAATTAAGTACATTCTCAGGAGCACTAGGAAGAGGTTGATTTACCTTAACAATACGATTGACATATATAACCATTAACTTGTTTATAAAATATATACTAGTAATATTATAATTCAATATATATGATATATTAAAAGATGATCGTCGATAACTATGAAACCACTCAATGAAGATAGTTTATAATGGATGTTATGGTGAATTCGATCTATCCCAAGCCGCTTTTGACCTATATAACCGAAAACGAATAGAATTAGGATTATCAGGTGTTACATATTACTATGAGATCGATCGTGATGATATACTACTTGTAGAAGTAGTAGAAGAATTAGGATCTCAAGCCAGTGCTAAAGATACTCTGTTGTTGATAGCTGATATAAATGATGAATACACTAAGTGTTATACTATTGATGATAACAATGGTAAAGAAACGATTTTGTGTCAACCTCTTTGCCTTGTAGAACATTATCTAAAAGGGATGCCTGTTAATAAACTCACTGATATGGAATGTCGTCTCTTCCTAGAAAAGATGGTTAATATTCTGAATTAAAAAAAAATGTATACATTATATATAAATTATAATGAAAGTTGTCTGTACTACTTCATTAGATGATCGTTTTAAACTATCGCCTGAAATCTTACAAATATATAATGATAAATTAAATGAAAAGGGACTTTCCCCTATTGAGAGTCCATATATTGACTGGAAGGATGCCAGACGTTACGATCCGTTGTTAATTGAAGCTATTGAATCATTTGATCCAAATGAAATTTCATATATTATTATAGATGATATACCTGATGAATATAAGGATTTCTATATGGTCAAAATAAAATGTGGCGAATATATAGATCTAGATCATATGGGACTTTTACGACATCTTCTATCTGATATAGATACATTGGATCATAAAGCTTGTTTATCTCTTCTCAAACAAGTAAAAGGAATTGTCGACTCAGATGATTTGTTATAATTAAACAAATAATGTGACAACGTATTATGAAATAAACTCCAACTAATTGGAGTTTATATTTACTGAAGATTGTGTCTAAAATAAGTAACATATTATCCATAAATAATAAATCTGATGAGTATATATAAATATACTCCGACAATAAAATAATGATAAAGTTAGTTATTAATGATTGCTTTGGATCATTTGGATTATCTGAACAAGCATTAGAACTTTATAATGAAAAACGAATTGCATCTAATCTCCCAATATGTTTACGTCAAACTCGAATTAATCGATCTGATCCAATACTAGTAGAGATTGTACAATCTTTAGGACGTAAGGCTGATGGGAAATACTCTCGATTGATCATAATAGAGATCGAGGATATATATGCAGAGTGTTACAGTATAGATGAGTACGATGGTAAAGAATGTATAATATGTGATCCCGCCAAAGTTGTAGAACGAAGATTAAATAATACTAACACACGTGATATGACAGATCAAGAATGTCGAATTTTACTCAATGAACTTATCATTATTGTCAAATAAATTTATTAAACAAAATACTCACCTATATATTAGGTGAATATATATATCGGGTGAGTTATATTATATACATTGGGTATATACATTATATACATATTGGGCGAGTTATAATATATACATTGGATGAATATATTACATACATTGGATGAGTACAGTTATATACATATTAGATATATATATATATATACATTCGATGAGTACAGTTATATACATATTAGATATATATATATATATATATACATTGGGTGAATATACATATCATATGAATACATTATATACATATTGGGTGAATATATTATATACATCAGGTGAGTATATTATATATATATACATTAGGTGAATACATTATATACATTAGGTGAGTTATATTATATACATTAGTGAGTATATTATATATACGTTGGGTATATGTACATATCATGTGAATATATTATATACATATTGGATGAATACAATACGCTTATAATCATCAGATATTATATATTCGGTGAATACATTATATACATTATATACAATACGCTTATACATATCAGGTGAATATTATATATATATAATATTCACCTGATATGTATAAGCGTATTGTATCTACCCGATATATTTATCCAATGTATATATATTATATTCACCCAATATGTATATAATGTATTCACCCAATGTATATATATATATAATATATACACCCAATGTGTATATAATATATTCACCCAATATGTATATAATGTTATATTCACCCAATGTATATAATGTATTCACCCAATGTATATAATGTATTCACCCAATGTATATAATGTATTCACCCAATGTATATAATGTATTCACCTGATATATTTATCTAATGTGTATATAACTGTACTCATCCGATGTATGTAATATATTCATCGAATGTATATATATAACACCTAATATATATATATATAACTGTACTCATCCGATGTATGTAATATATTCATCGAATGTATGTAATATATTCATCCAATGTATGTAATATATTCATCGAATGTATGTAATGTACACATTTATTAACAGTGAGTTTTGATTATCCGGTGAAGTCTTTAATATGTATAATGCTAAATTATACTTAACAAGGATGTCATCCGCCAAAGTCAACACTGTGATCCAGCACGACATGATCCTTTACTGATCGAAGTTATTGAATTATTAGGTCCTAAAACAGATAATAAATTATGTTATATTGAAATAGCAGATATGCCTGATAAATATTTTAATTATATTTAGATCTAATTAGATGAGAATGGCATCGAAGATACTATATATCTGCGAGCAGATATATATCATATCCCAGATTCTCTTTGAGAATTTACAATGAGTCACACAGAATTTCAATCCATGCTTAAAGATATGAAAAATTTCATGGTATAAGTTTTATATTTGACACAAATATAAAGAAGTAAGGACACCACAAACATTATAACGATGAAGATAATATATAGTAATTATCGTGATAGATATACTTTGTCTGAAGATGAATTGATATCATATAATTCTCGACGTGCCCTCGAAGGATTGTCCCCGTTGACGATGAATGATGTCCCTCGTTATGTTCAATCTTCTTCACCTCACAATTTGAGGCCAGTTATTGGAATATTATGTGATGGGATTAATTTATCTAAGGAAGCGTTGGAATTATATGATGCCCGTTGTGTTCTAAATAATCTGCCATCATTATCATGTGCGAATATTCCTCGAAATGACCCTTTGTTAGTAGAAATTGTCGAAGAACTTGGTGCCAAAGCAAATGGAATATGTAGCAAATTGTTTATCGCGGATATTCCTGATGAGTATGCATCTTGTTATGATATTAGAGGATATGGTGACGAGATGTTGGTATGTAATCCAGATAGATTAGTTCGACATTTGCTCTTGAAGATAGATATTAATACCGTCACAGATCAGGAATGTCGATTGGCTCTTATTAATTGTATCGAAGTTCTCAAGACGAAGAACTTGCCTAATTAAAAAAAATATATACCAAACCATTTGGTATATAAATATCAAATGAAGATAGTTTATCTTTGTGAACAACATTTAGGTATACAAGCTCTTGTATATGATTTCAACATCAATAACAGATCTAACATGTTACTTGTAGAAATAGTTGAATTATTTGGTCCAGAAGCAGATGATAATGAGTCAAATCTGGTGATTAAATAGAATGTTATAGTGATTGTCGTTAAAACCCAGAAGACTCCCAAGGTTGGATAAGATACGTTCATTTTAAGTAAAGAATAGATAGTATGTGGTCCAAGAAAATTACAATGAGTTAGAATGAAGCACATTGACGTTATACATATTTCAGGACAAGAAAGAGCATTCGAACTTAATGAAATAGAAAAATAATTATTATCTAGAATAAAACTAATATATCAACTACAATGAAAGTTATATACAATAACTGTTATGGTGGATTTGGTCTGTCTGAAATAGGATTGAAATTATATAATGAAAAGCGACGTAGGTCGAATTTATCACCTATTACATTTGGGAATAAAATTGTTCGTGATGATCCTTTATTAGTAGAAGTAGTGGAGGAACTCGGTATTGAAGCAAGTGGAGATTTTGCAAAATTAGAAGTTATGATTATTGATGATGTATATTCACGATATTATGAGATTAATGGATATGATGGCAAGGAAACAGTAATATGTAAAACAGAAAAATTAGTCAAACAAATATTGCGTGAAGTAAAGCTAGATAATCTCACAGATGAACAATGTCGATCCGTTCTGAAAAACATGATCGAGTTGGTAGAATAAGAATCAATATTATTAATGTTAACATTAATAATACTATATAGGATGTCGTATACTTATTGTGATAGATATAATGTTAATATGAACATTAATAATACTATATATACATATGAATAATACTATATAGGATATCATATACTTATTGTGATGAATATATTATTAATGTTAACATTAATAATACTATATACATATGAATAATTCTATGGTGAGAGAATGTCATATACTTATTGTGATGAATATATTATTAATGTTATATATACATATGAATAATTCTATGGTGAGGATGTCATATATTTATTATGATGAATATATATTAACTCCATTGAGCTATATTATTATGATGAATATCGAATATATATGTGAATAACATATATGATGAAAATAAGTTAGCACTATATAAATATAAAGATGAAGATTGTTTATAACGTATCTTATCGTGGCTTCGGTATATCTGAAGCTGCATTAATTATGTATAATCAGAAGAGAGTTAAGCATGAGTTGCCACCTGTTGAATATGAACTTGATATTAAGCGTGATGATCCAATATTAGTAGAAGTTGTTGAATATCTTGGAGAAGATGCTAATGATGTATATTCATCATTAGCAATCAGAGAAATACCTGATGAATTCGCAGATTGTTATAAAATCAAAGAAAAACACGGCGTCGAAGTTGTAATATGTAAGAAGATTCATCTTGCTCAATATCTAGCAAAGAATGTTGACCTAGACTCTTTTTCGGATATCGAATGTCGTGAAGTTCTTGACGAATTATTACATCTCTTGCGATAAACATAAGTTGAGAGATTAATTTGTATGTCTATAGACACACAAATATATATTTATTCTTTGTATTCTCTGAATGTTAGACTTATCCTTGGTTGTTTAACAGTAGAATCTCTAGTAACATAAATTATAGAATTTCGTTCTATAATTTTATTGTAGTTCCAAACGAAGTTTGGAACTGAGATAACCCAAACTTAGATTTCAAAGAAATCTGCTGTGGTGATTTTATATGTACGCTAGCGTACATCTCGTAGTTTGTTTGGGTTATTGTAGATT
>Ga0335394_10006091_pt1 | contig 13597 bp, 12 predicted proteins | sample MAT03_FD_205741 | JGI IMG/M metagenome (GOLD analysis project Ga0335394, IMG submission 205741) | Freshwater microbial communities from Lake Fryxell liftoff mats and glacier meltwater in Antarctica - MAT-03 (spades assembly) (version 2) ...
TTTCCCGAATCCACGGGCCCTCGCCAATGGTCGCCAGCTCAATCACCACTTCCGTGTCCGCTTTCCACACATGCATGTGCGGCGGCTCATGCTCCCGCGGGGCAGATAAATGACAACACGAAATCCGCGGATACGAAGCACGGTGGGCACCGGAACAACATAACCGATCCGTTCGGTGATGGCAGAATTCCCCTCCGGACCCGATGCCTATCATCCCGTATCGAGTGCGTTTACGCAGGAAGACCCCATTGGCTTGGCGGGTGGACGGAACCTGTATGGGTATGCCGGTGGGGATCCGGTCAACCGCCGCGTTCTGCTGCAAAAGCTCCGATAAATCAGCTGTGAACGGAGCAGCACGAAGTGCTGCGCAGTAACACAGCGTACCCCGGTGTTCAGCGCGCTGTTTTTTGCGAGAGACTCGGCGCGTCCGAAACCGACGCCGGGTTTTTGGACCCCCCCGGTGGTGAAGTAGCGGTTCTGTAGCCAGTTACACTCGGCGGTGCCGACGCGTGCGCGAGTTCCTGTCAGGAGCCAGCAGCGTCGGCAACTCCACGAGCCACCCGCACCCGCTCCACCACAGCGGCGAACCGCCGCCGACTCACGGGCACCGTCAAGCCGCCCACCAACTCGACAGTTCGCCCTTCGGCGTCGCCGTCATGCATCCGCACGACATGACGCACGTTGATCAAGTGTGAGCGATGGGTACGCACGAACCCTGCGGTGAGCTGCTCCTCCAGGTCGTCCAGTGTCGCGTCGTGCAGCGCACGACGGCCATCGCGCAGATGCAGTTCGACATAGTCGTCAGCCCCGGACGCACAGAGCACGTGCTCCAGGCGCACCACCTCGACACTCCCCCGTCGCCGTACGACCAGCGAGGCGGCATCATCACGTAACGGCTCACGACGAAGTCGGCCCAGCGCCTGCGCGAGTCGTGATGCCGAGACGGGCTTGCGCACGAAGTCCACGACAGCGTGTTCGAATGCTTCGATAGCGCGCTGGGGATACGCCGACACTACGATGATCTGCGTGGGGCTCGATGATGAGCCTCGACCCACGAGATCAAAGCCGTTTCGTCCGGAGAGATCAAGATCGAGCAGCACCACGTCCCACGCCGCGCCATCAAGGTGCCGCGTCGCGTCGCGCAGCGATTCCGCGACCTCAATGGTGGCCTGTTCGTATCCCGGTGTATTGTGAATCAGCCGGCACAATCGCCGATGCGCAGGCGCTTCGTCTTCTACGATCAGGATGCGGATCACGACGTGGTGCCCAGCATCAGTTGCGTGCGCCAACCGCCTGTGGGTGTTGGGCCGTCTACCAGCGTGGCGACGTCGCCGAAGGCCTGCTGCAACTGCGCGCGTACGTAGTCCAGTCCTTCTCCGTGATGGTGCACCGTTGACGTCCCGACGCCATCTTCCGGCGCTGGTGTGGTGAGCTCAAGCAGCGCGCCACCGAGGTGCGGAGTGTGTCGAAGTACGAACGTTGCGCCGGTGACGTACCGGCCATGACTGAAGGCGTTTTCGATCAGCGTTTGCACAATGCCCGGAGGCACGTGCATCTGTGCATCGACGTCCAGGCATTCGAGATGAAAGGCACGGTCAACGCGGAGCGACATCACTTCAAGGTGCTTCTCGCACAGCGCGATTTCATCGCCCAGCGGGACCAACGATTTTCCCGACATCTCGACAACCAGGTGATACTCTTCGCCGAGTGCTTCAATCAGTTTCACGGCGGTGGGTGGATCTGCCTCAATCCATTCGGTGAGTGCGTTGAGCGTGTTGAGCAACCAGTGCGGAGCAAATCGGCGGCGCAGCAACTGTGCTTCCAGCAGTTCGACACGGCGTCGCGCGTCGCGTTCGCGCGTCTGCGCTGCTTGCCCCACGCGCCATTGGTCGCGCAGCAGTACCATCGCGAGCGCAGCGGTACCGAGGTAAAATCCGCGGTCAAGGAATCCCCACGTATCCACGATCGCGAGCATCAGGAAGAATACGAAAGCCGCCGCGATTGCTCGTGCGCCATCGTCGTGACGGCGTGCAGCCGGCAGCACGAGCAACAGCGCCAGGATGATCGACAGCGAGAGCGTGAGCAGTGTCCACGCGTCGTATCCCGGTATTGGCGAGGTGATCAGCGGCACCAGCACTGTGCACCAGAGCGCGCGCGTCCGCCATCGCGGCGCAAATCGACCGGCAACATAGGCGATCAAGGCCAGCGAAAATCCCGTGGCCATGATTTCAATGACGAGGAGCCGCCAGGCGTGCCATTGGTAGGGCAGGGGCCACAACACACGCCAGAGTTCCGCGATCAGCTGCCCCAGTGCACTCGACGCTATCAGCACGACCCACAGTGCCGGCGTGTCGTGCCGGCGAAACAGCCAGGCGCCACCGAAGTACGCCACGACGACGAGCAGTGCGCCGGCCATCATGATCGCGGGCACGTAGTATGGCGCGGCCTCAAGATAGGACTTGCCGTACTCCTCCACGACGATGTAATGCACCGGCGTCGTGAGACGAAGGCGATTGTGGAAGCCGGACATGTGAACGAGCAGCGTGTTACGCCCGGGAGTGATTCGATCCGACGGCAGGTACACCATCGTATCCAGGGCACCCGGCTGTTCCGCCTCTCGCGAGCTGCCCGGCACGCCATTGCGTCCAATGCGTGTGCCGTTCCAAAAGACCTCACTTGAGGCAACCGCACCAATCGCCACTCCCAACGGCACACGTCGAAGGTCGGCCACGCTGTCGATCATGACGTTGGTCAGAAACCACAGCTCGCGACCCTGCGGATCGATCTTCGCGAGTGGTGTTCGCGTGCACCCGGACGCAGCAAGCCGCACGTCGTCGGTGTGCACCGGTCGCATGGGACATACCCATCCCTCCGCGATCCACGTCTGTACCGACGGCGCTGCGCCACCGACCTGTCCGACAAGTGCGAGAAGTGGGAGGAGCATCATCATCCCTCATGATACTCGGCTTCGGTGCCAGTGCAGAACCGCTGGCCGCTTGCACGTTACCGTTCACCGACTGATGCTGGAAGTTGCGCCCACCGTACGACTACCGTCCCGCCATGCCAACCTCCACACAGAGCACCCGCGCCGTACTGGTCCTCGCTGCCGCCCTTGCAAGCTGTCGTCCGAGCGCTTCACCGTTCGCCGTTCCCGTCGAGCGCGCGTCGTTTGAACCGTTCACCTTCAGAAGCGGCTCTGGTGTCGAACTCCCCGCCGAACTGGGCAGTTTTCGCGTGCCTGAACAGCGTGGAAATCCTGCGAGTCGAATGCTCACGCTGCGTTTCGTCCGTTTTCGCGCCACGACGCCAAACCCCGGCCCGCCAATCATCTACCTCGCGGGCGGCCCTGGTGGCTCGGGTATCAGCACTGCGGCAGGTCCACGTTTCGCCGTGTTCCAGGCGTTGCGCGACGTGGCGGATGTGATCGCGTTCGACCAGCGCGGAACGGGTCGTTCGAATGAGATTACCCCATGTGTGCCGCCGGCCACGGCGACGTCTCCGGTGATCGTGACGCGCGATTCGGTAATCACGCAGTTCCGTCGTGAACTCCAGGACTGTTTCGCGAAGTGGACAGCCGCCGGTGTCGCGATCGACGGATATACCACTCGCGAGAACGCCGCGGACATCGAAGCGCTTCGCCAAGCACTTGGCGCCGAGCAGATCAGTCTGTGGGGCATCAGCTACGGCTCCCACCTTGGCCTCGCCACGCTCAAGTATCACGGGGCAACCATTCATCGCGCCGTGTTCGCCGGGATCGAAGGACTCGATCAGACCGTGAAACGGCCTGCGGTATTTGACAGTCTGATCGGGCGCGTGCAGCAGCTTATTGATCGGGACTCATCGGCACGAACGGCCTATCCCGATCTCGCCGCGACCATGCGACAAGTGCACAGGCAGCTGAACGCCACGCCGGCCCGTGTCACCATTCCCGCCGCTGGTGGGCGCGCCGAAACGGTCCTTGTCTTTGATGCGTTTCCTGTACAGGTGATGGTCGGTGGGATGATGGCCGATCCGTCGGGGAGTGCGCAGGTTCCGCTGCTCTATCGCGCGATGGCGGCTGGACGATTCGAGCAGATGGCGGCTATCGTGTGCCGCGAGTTCTGTACGCTGAGCGGCGGGTATCGTGGGATGCCGGAAGCGATGGACATCGCCTCGGGGATTTCTGCGTCTCGTGTTGCAATGATTCGCCGAGAGGCGGCGACAGGCGTGCTCAGCGACGCGATCAACTTCCCAATGCCGCACGTTGCGGGGATGCGACCGTCGCTCGACCTCGGCGATGATTTCCGCGCACCGTTGCGGTCTGCCGTGCCCACGTTGTTCATCTCCGGCACGCTCGACGGTCGCACGTCGCCGACCGAAGCGCGGGAAGAGCTCAAAGGGCTACGCAATGGGCGGCTGTTACTGGTTGAGAATGGTGGGCACAACATCTTTGAGGCCGACAAGCGCGTAGCAGATGCCGTGGTGGCGTTCTTTCGCGGTGCGGATGTGCCGTCGAACATTCGGCTGGAGCCGCCGGCATTTCGGTTGCGCTAAGGGCGGGGTGCGGCGAATATGTGGAGGTGCAACGGCACTGCTGCTCGCGCCGCTGTCATCGCGTGCACGCCACGCCGCACCCACTCTCTGAAAGACTCTCCATGCGCCGTTCCCTCGAAGCACTCTCGGTTGCTGTCGTGCTCACCCTCAGCGCGTGCGCGACCGGGGCGCAATCCGGCACGGCAGCAATGGCGAAGCGTGGAGAGTGGCGCACGATGTTCGACGGGAAAACCGCTGGCGCGTGGCGTGGCTACAAGATGGACACCATGCCCTCCGGATGGACGGTGGCGAACGGTACGCTCGGGAAGGTGAAAGCCACCGGTGACATCATTTCGCGCGACGAGTTCGGCGATTTCGAGTTCGAGATGGACTGGAAGCTGGAGAAGGGCGGCAACTCGGGCCTTTTTTACCGAGGCAGCGAGGAGTTCGACCGCGTGTACTGGAGCGCGCCGGAGTATCAACTGCTCGATGACGCCAACGCACCTGATGGCAAGAATCGACTCACGTCGGCCGGTGCGGCATACGGCTTGTATGCGCCGCCGGCAGGCGCGGTGAAAGCGGCAGGCGAGTGGAACAGCACGCGCCTTGTGGTGAAGGGCGCCCACGTGGAGCACTGGCTGAATGGTACCAAGCTGCTGGAGTACGAACTGTGGAGCCCTGATTGGGAAGCCAAGGTACAGGGAAGCAAGTTCAAGGCCTGGCCCACGTACGGGCGCGGGCGAAAGGGGCACATCGCGATTCAGGGCGATCACAATGGTGCGCTGACACTGCGCAATGTGCGGGTGCGGGAACTCTAGCTACAGAGCCGAGAGATTTTTTGGGTCGCACTGCTCTCGAGAGGCGGGGAAGCATCGCACAAAGCGCGACTTCTCTCACGCGTCCCCTCGCGTACGTTTCAGAGCACCTCTTCTCACTCAGACCGGAGCTGGGCCCATGCGCGCCAACACCATTCTCGAGACTATCGGCCGTACGCCGCACGTCAGGATGCAGCGCCTCTTCGACCCGCGGGTCGAGGTGTGGATGAAGCTGGAGCGCGCCAATCCGGGCGGCAGTATCAAGGACCGTATCGCGCTGGCGATGATCGAGGATGCGGAGCGGCAAGGGTTGCTCACGAAATCCAGTGTCATCATCGAGCCCACGTCGGGGAACACGGGGATCGGGCTCGCCCTCGTTGCCGCGGTGAAGGGCTACAAGCTGATTCTGGTCATGCCCGAGTCGATGTCGATTGAACGGCGGCGCATTATGGCGGCCTATGGCGCGACCTTCGATCTCACGCCGCGCGAGCAAGGGATGAAGGGCGCCATTGCACGAGCCACGGAGCTGGTGGCGCAGACGCCGGGCGCGTGGATGCCGCAGCAGTTTGACAACGTGGCCAATCTCAACATCCACGCGGCGACCACGGCGCAGGAGATTCACGAGGATTTTCCGGAAGGCCTCGACTACCTGATCACTGGCGTGGGCACGGGCGGGCATATCACGGCCTGCAGCGACGTGCTCAAGATGTATTTTCCCGCCTTGCAGGTGTTGGCGGTGGAGCCGGCCAAGTCGCCGGTGATCAGCGGTGGGGCGCCGAGTCCGCACCGTATCCAGGGCATCGGCCCGGGCTTTATTCCGTCGAATTTGCACATGGAATCTCTTGACGGGTCGATTCAGGTGTCCGAGGAGGACGCGTTCGCCTATACACAGCGGGCGGCGCGTGAAGAGGGCATCTTTATCGGGATCTCGAGCGGCGCCTCGTTGGCCGCTGTGGCGCAGACCATTCCGAACATGCCGGACGGTGCACGCGTGCTCACGTTCTGCTACGACACGGGGGAGCGGTACCTATCAATCGACGGACTATTTCCGGTGTAAGACTGCGTGAATGCCTTTGCGGTGTTGTGATAGTGTTCGTGTATTGTCCCAATATTGCGGACTGATGCGTGAAGAGCGAGAACCCTAAAGGCCGTATGGCACAGAGCAATAGATGCGAAAAGTAGTCCTGCACCGAACGAGTATGCGCGACCGAAACATGACTTCGCTTACACGAAGGTGTGTTGCGTATTCGGCGGCGCTGGTCGCCACGGTCGCTCAAATCAGCCACGCGCAAACGACAACCTCGTCGACCCCAACAGCGCCCGCGCGGCCAGCCATCACCCGCGCCGACTTGGGCGACGCATACCTGCGCATGGACAAGGCCTATCTCGCGGCGACCATGACGGACAGCGCACGGGCGGCGGTCAACAAACAGTTTGACCGATCGACGCTCAGCTTTTTCGGCGGTCGGTTCGCGGCGGCGATCGCGACGATTGATTCGGCCACCGTCGCTGTCTCCGGAAAGCCCTTGGTACCGGTGGCGTCGCGACCCAGTCGGCTGGTGAATGGTCGCATTCCATCAATGGCGCGCGATGCCTTCCTTGCCCGGTTGGCCAAGCTCGATACCACGGGCTCTCTCGCCCAAGCGATCACCTCGGCTCGTGCACGGGCGGCCCTCATGGTTGATGAGCCGTCGCGCGAGCGGTTGGCCGAGTGGCTGAGTGACCCGCCGCAGCTGGCGCGCGATCTGGCGCGTGAAGTGAGCCTGTTGGAGAAGCGGCGCAATCCGTACGTGGGCCAGGCCGGCGACGCATGGCACATGTTCAAAGGCGACAAGGGTGTGCTGATTCCCGTACGCATCGCGGCACCGTCGGCCGCCGCCACGTCGAGTGCGCCAGTGCCGGTCTTGATCGTTTTGCACGGCGCCGGTGGCGATGAGAACATGTTCATGGAGGCGTATGGCCAGGGCCTTGCCAAGTCGATGGGCCTGGCCGCCAATGTCATCGTGGTCTCACCGCTCACCGATACGTTCGGTACGTCGCCGGCCAATTTTGACAGCCTCATGTCCGTGCTGCGCGCGTCCTATCGCGTGAACAACGCACGCGTGTACGTGATGGGGCATTCGATGGGTGCAGGCGCTGCCGCACGGTTGGCCCAAACGCGCCCCAAGGCGATTGCGGCGGTCGCCTGTTTGGCGGGCGGCAGCGTGGTCACCGCACCCGACGCACCGCCCATGCTGTTCATTGGCGCTGAACTGGATCCTGTGATTCCCGCCGCCCGCGTGAAGCAGGCTGCCGATGGGAGCAAGTCGGCGACGTATAAGCAGCTCGAACACGAGGGACACACGTTGATGGTGGCAAACGGAATACGCATGGCCTTGCCGTGGCTGCTCGAGCATCGGCCGCAGTAAGTTGCGGCGGCGGGTCGCGTGGCTGATCGCCCATTGGTGCTGCTGCACGGATACAGCAGCGATGGGCGTGCCTTTGGCGCGTGGCGACAGGCGCTGATAGCAGCCGGCTGGACGGCCGAACAGTTGATCACGGTGAGCTATGAATCGCTGACCAACGAAGTGTCCGTGCGGGATATCGCCGAAGGGTTTGACAAGTTGCTGCGACAACGGATGGAGCTGGCCGACGACGCACCGTTCGACATCATGGTGCACTCAACGGGCATGCTGGTGCTGCGTGCGTGGCTTACGCGCCGCGGTGCCGTGGACACGCGCCTGGAACGGCTGAAGCACGTTATCGCGTTGGCGCCCGCGACGTTCGGTAGTCCGTTGGCCCACAAGGGGCGCAGTTTTCTTGGCGCACTGGTGAAAGGGCGGAAGTCGTTTGGTCCGGATTTTCTGGAGGCGGGCGATCAGGTGCTCGATGCCCTTGAGTTAGGTGGTCGCTTTTCGTGGGAGCTGGCCGACGCGGATATGTTCGGCGCGCAGCCGTACTATGATCAGACGCGCGCGACACCGTACGTGTTCGTGTTCTGTGGCACGCGCGGGTTTCGCGGACTGGGTGCGATGGTGAATTCGCCGGGCACTGACGGCACGGTACGATGGGCAGGGTGTGCGTTGAATTGTCGCAGGATCGAACTGGATCTCTCGTCTGACACCAACGGTGCCGATCGCGTGCGTACGGCGGAGTGGACCCAGGATGATGTGCCGTTGCATCCTGTTGCTGGCGTGGATCACGGCACGATCTTGTCCGCGCCCCCCGCCGCACTCGTACAGATGGTGGTCGATGCGCTCGGTGTTTCGTCGCGAGCCGGTTACGTGAGATGGAGCGAAGCGGCGGAGCAGAATGTGCGCAAGGCGCGTGCTGCCATGGTGCCGTGGCAACAATTCCTGGTACGTGCGGTCGACGAACGTGGCGACGGCATCGCCGACTGGAACTTGCAACTCTCGCTCTCCGACGGAAGCACCTTGCACCCGTTTGCGCACGACGTGCATGTCTACAAGGGAGATCCGAGCTATCGGTGCTTCCATGTCAACCTCTCGCGATTGCGAGAGCCTACGCTGATGGACGGTACATCACAGCGGCTCACGGCGCAGCTGTATGCGAGCACCGGCACCCAACGCGTATTGTATACGGGTGCGCTCACCGATCTTTCGGACACGGAGCCGCCAAATCGCGCCGGCACGTGGCGCGGCACGATTGATCTGTCGTCGGTGTTGCCGGGCGGCGCAATGCGATTTTTCTATCCCTTCACGACCACGTTTGTCGAGCTTCGATTGGACCGGGATCCGCTGACGGGGAGCGGGATGGTCATTCGCATTGATCCTGCATGACGGCGACTGCATGACGGCGACTGCACGACGGCGATCGCATGATGGCGACCGCACGACGGCGACCGCACGACGGCGACCTCACGACGGCGACCGCATGACGGCGACCGCATGACCGGAACCAACATAGACGTCATCACGCTCTCCGCTGCGATCGTGCTGCTGGTCGGGATGTTGCTCGGTGCACTGATCACGTGGCTGATTCATCGCCGATTGCTGGGTACCGAAGTCGCCCGCGCTCGGCTCGAAATGGCCGCGTCCGTACAGCCCGAAGTCGCGCGACTGCGCGAGGCGCTGGCGCGACAGGAAGTGGAGGCATCGCTCACGTCTCGACATGGGAACGTGGCCGAATTGCTGGCGCCGATCCGCGAGACGTTGGCGCGCTATGACGCGCAGTTGTCGCGCCTTGGCACTGCACAGGCACAGTCGGCGGGTGCAATCGGCGAACGGTTGGAGAACGTGGCGCTGGTCAGTGAGCAGCTACGTCAGGAAACACAGCAGCTCTCGCAGGCGCTCCGGTCGCCAACTGTGCGCGGGCAGTGGGGTGAACTGCAGCTGAAACGGGTGTGCGAGTTGGCCGGCATGATGGCCTACTGCGACTTTGACACGCAGGTTACTGTACGAGGCGAAGATGGTGTGCAACGCCCCGATCTGGTCGTGCGCCTGCCGGGAAATCGGCAACTGGTGGTTGACGCGAAGGCACCGCTCGCGGCCTACCTTGACGCCTCCGCCGCGCTCGATGATCGCGCACGCGCCGCACGGATGCGTGCGCACGCGATGCACCTGCGGAACCATGTGCAGCAGCTGTCTGCGAAGCGATACTGGGCGCAGTTCACCAATACGCCAGAGTTTGTGGTGCTCTTCTTGCCTGGCGAAGCATTCTTTTCGGCCGCACTCGAGGCTGATCCAACGTTGCTGGAGTTAGCGCTCAGCGAGCGCGTGCTGCTGGCGACGCCAACAACACTGATTGCATTGCTCAAAGCCGCCGCGTACGGGTGGCGGCAGGAGCGCGTGACGGCAGATGCTGCGCAGGTGATCGCGCTCGGGCAAGAGCTGCAACAGCGACTCTCTCACTTCGACGAACAATTGAGTGAAGTGGGCAAAGGGTTGCAGCGTGCCGTGCTGGGCTACAACCGGGCGGTTGGCAGTCTGGAATCGCGCGTGTTGGTCACAGCTCGAAAGCTCGCTGATTTGCAGGAGGGCGGCGCGCCGCTTGACACGCCGCCGTTGGTGGAGACGACGGTCCGTGAGTCGGCGGGCCGTGCCCTCGAAGAGCTCCGATGACGAAGTCGCACGTTCGTACGTTGTTCCCTCTACGCACGGTGGTCGCCACGCGCGTGATGCGCCGGGAGTTGCCGGAGATATCCAGGCCGCCGAATTCGATTTAGCCGACATGGAGAACTGTGCGCAACTGCCCGATGCGTGCCGACCTCGACGTCTCATATCGCCAATGCATCCGGCTCTATGCGGAGATTGTCTCAGCAGGTCAGCGGTGGACATGTGTAGCGAACCCGACATTCTTCCCGACGTTCCGATGAAACACCACGCGACACGCACACGACACTTTGCGACGATGTCGATGATCGTCATGGCGGCGCTTCTGACGCTGGTGCCACGAACGACGTGTGCGCAGTCCACTCGTCTTGTGCGCTCCACAGAACCTCCCGCATGGGGTGCCACGGTGCAGGTGGTGCCCGAACTGCGCATTGGGTTAGCGGACGGAGACGAACACTATCTTTTCGGTCGCATTCGCAAGGTCGCCATCGGGAAGGACGGGACGATCATTGTTGCGGATGACAAAACTCCGGTCCTCCGGATGTACGACGCGAACGGAAAATTCGTTCGCGATATCGGACGGGCTGGGGAAGGGCTTGGCGAATACCGTTGGATGGGTGGCGTGGGCACGTTCGTCATCTCCGCCACGGACTGCGAGCTCGCGAGACGTTGGACGTCGAGTGCATCCGAACGCTGTAACGGTCGGAGAATCAGGCGCGTGGTGTGGAGTGTCGGTTGATCCATGCGCGCTGCCTTGGGGCTATCGGTGAACACTCGCTACTTCGACTGAGACGGTGACGACCGACATCGGTGACTACAGCGAGCCGAGCAGGTCGTCAATCGCTTTTTGGTCGGCGTCCTGCAGGGCGTCGGCCCCAAAAATGACTTTCTGCAAGATATCGATCGCTTCGGCGGCAAGATTTTCGCCGTGTTGGCGGTCTTTGTCGAAGCGCACGATGTGCCCGAGCAGCACCGTTTCGAACGGCACTTCGGGTTCCTGATCCTCGTCGCCTTCCTCGTCTGTGTCGTCCACGTCGTCGTCATCGTCGATGTCACGTGACGCCGCCTCATAGCTGGGCACGCTGGCCTTCCACGGCTCTGCATTGTGGGCGTTGGCCTCGAGCGATGTGCGTGGGACGAGTGCGAAAAGACGGCACTGCAATCCCGGGGCCTCGACGTATGCGAAGAGGCCAAGTCGCACCGGCTCGTCGAACAGGTGGAGCTCAACCAGTCGCGCGATCGCTTCGGGCGGCATGGCGCTGCGCGCGACCAAACGACCGCCAATGTAGGCGGCGAGCGCGGACGACTCCGGTGCACGCGGATCGTCGAGTTGCGTCACGGTCAGGGTGACGGGCTTTCGCGTCGCCACGAACACGGCTGGTCGATCGGTGTTGTCGCCGAACGACGCAGAAGAGTCATCGTCGGGGGAGAAGCCCGGTGATTCGAAGTCGTCGAAAGCCATGACGGAAAGCGGTCGAGTGCAGAGGGAAAAAAGATCAGCCGCGCATCACGCGGTCGACCCAACATCGTTGACATCCGTGCGGTCGAACATATCGCCGAGCCAATGCACCATTGGCCATAGCTCCAGCGCCAACAGGACTCCGCCCAGCGCCACGGCCAATGGATACGCCCACGCGCCGAGCGCCTTGTTCGAAAGAAAGATCGTCAGGAGTCCGAGACCGACTGGAAAAACTAACGCAACCGCCGCAACAAGCGATGTCGCGCCCATGGTGAGCAAGTTTTGTCCCATCGTCTCGAACCCGCGAGCTTCGGTGCCAAGCTTGACCCATGCCGGGAACATCAGGGCTGTCCCATTCTGCACCGTGAACATCAGTGCATTGAGCAAGGGGATCCCGATGGCGGCGGCTACGAATCCCGGTACCGCCATGCTCGAGGACAGCAAGGAGGGATCCATGATGACCATCACTACCGGGACCAGCATGAGTGCCCAGATGGTGACCGAGTGGAGCACGGTGACTGCTGTGATCTCCGCAGCCACGATCTGTTTGCCGGGGAGTGGCCAGGTCTTGAGAATGGCCAGCCGTGGCAGATCGAGTCGGAGGTCAAAACGCATCCAGAGGGGACCAACGAAGACCAGCATGGCGCCCCAGCCCACGACGACACCGAGGAAAATATCGGCGGCGTCTTCGGAGGCCGAGCGAATGAGCACGGCCATCACGATCAACCCGACCGTGAACGACACCAGCTGCGTTCGCCACGCGCCACCGCGCATCGCGGCCGCGACGTTCTTCCAGGCGATCGCGATCGCTGGCGGGCCAAACATCGGCAGTCTCGGGATGCGCACCAGCTTGCCCTTCCGCGAGCGCGTCTTGCCCAGCTGTGACGAGCGCCCGCGGAGCATACGTTCGGCGCGATGTTGCGTCGCCTCAAGCGCCGCTTCTTCAAAGGAGGCGTCGAGACGAATCACCCAGAGGTAGTGCGCCAGAAGCATGCCGACTGCGAACGGCAGCGCCGAGAGCCAGTCCGCGAAATTCAGGGCAAAGACCGGTGCGATGACGGCGCGCACGGGCCATAGTGCTGCCGATGGGATCGGTTGATTGAGCGCGACGACGACGGCGCCCCCCGCCGCAGCAAACCCCTGTGCACTCGCATCACGAATCGCGTCGAACTGACTGATCAGTCCCCACGCGACTGCGCCAAGCAGAGCGCTGAAGACCAGGATAGGGACCACACTGCGCCGCTGGCCGGGCCGTTCATGCTCCAAAGCGTTGGCGCGCACGATGGAAGCGCCCAGCCGATGGAGCGCGAGCACGGAGAAACCGATCCACAGGGCGAAGCCGCGCCGCCAACCTTGGGCCGATGCCGAGTCGCCGCGCAGCAACACCGAAAAAATGACCGTGTTCAGCAGAATTGCGAGTTGCGTGCGCACCAGCTTGGTGTGGATCAGCGCGCGTCGCGAGACCGGAGCGGGGAAGAGAAACTGCACTTCGGCTGGGGCAAAGGCGAGCGTGCCGCGTTCGGCGCCGAAAATCCACCAGCGCGCCGCGGCGATGAGCAGGAAGGCAGCGAACACCGGCAGAATCATCTCGGTCCTGACGATGCCGTTGAGCGCGCCGCCGCTCATGCGCGTATTGCGGAAGAGCGCCCACCAGAGGTACAGCGCGCCCAACAAGACCGCGATCAGATAGCGCGGGTTGCGGGCGCGTTTGATCTGCGAACGCCACCGATTGACGGCCGTTCGGGTGTACAAAAACCACA
>Ga0335394_10006092_pt1 | contig 13597 bp, 11 predicted proteins | sample MAT03_FD_205741 | JGI IMG/M metagenome (GOLD analysis project Ga0335394, IMG submission 205741) | Freshwater microbial communities from Lake Fryxell liftoff mats and glacier meltwater in Antarctica - MAT-03 (spades assembly) (version 2) ...
CCTTGGGGATCGCGAAACCGCGAGCGTTTCCACCGCTCGCTTGACTCGTGGCGTCCTACTGCAAAACTAGAGCCGGATTAGATGCGATTGCCCTGGGTGTCTGGGGTTGGAGTTGGTGGTCCGGCGGTGGATTATAGTCTCAACCGGGATAAGAGCGCTGATATGAGGTTAGATTTGTTAGTCCAAGCGGAGTTAAACCGATACGACTGGAGTCGAATTCTCGAAGCAGACGGACCTGCTACCTCGATCCCTGAAGTGTTTCGTCAGCTCTTGGCGGCTGAATCGCCCGAAGTTGCAGCGGCATGCTACTGGAAACTTGAGAATCACGTTTTCGTTCAGAACTCGTTGTTTGAGGCGGCTCGCTATCTCGTTCCGGCCATTAGCGCGGCGCTAGCTGCTCCCGATCGGCCCAAGTGGGTGAAGATCCAGCTACTCGAAGTTCTTTTCCATATCGTGAATGGCGAGCCTCACAAGGATGAGGTGGCTCGCGGAATGACCGATCTTGGAGTGCAATGCCGGGCCTTGGCACGAGAGGGCCTGTGGACGCTATACCGCATATTCCAGGAAGGCGAGTTATCGCGTGCTGCAAAGGAGATCATTGAGATCATTGACCATGAAGGCGATAGGCTCCTCACTCTGGATCAACTGAATCGCAAGCCGGCCGGATAGACGTTGCTGCGAAGATTGTAATTACAAGTTTCCAGGAACCTTTTTAGAACTTCAACAAAGGTTCCTGAGAAAAGGTTCCTGACACGTTCCTGACACCTTTAACTCGCACGATGATCAGGTGTAGCTGCAGTCGCTGCATGTTGAGAATTGTATCGCGCTAGCAGCCTGCGGGTACAAGATCTGAGATAGAAATATAAAGGCAGGGTCCGCAGATGAACGCAGATGAAGGGAGAGATGGAGCTGGCGATGGATCGTCGAAGGGCGTTTGGTTTCAGTCCCCTCAGTTTTCGCAATTTCCCTCCACTCCTTCCCATCACGTTCTTCACGTGCCCTCTGCTTCTCTTCCTTCTCTGTGGAAATCTGCGTTCCTCTCCCGGCCATACCCTTGTATCTGCATTTCGGCTTTGTCTCAGATCTCAGATCTCAATTCCACGATCGAGCAAATTCCGGGAAATGCACAGATCTCAAGTCTCACACGGCAGAGCGGTTTCTCCTCCCCGCCATTCAACCGGGCCCGCGAACTTCCCCTCGATCCTGTTACTCATCCCGCTCCTTAATGCGCTCTCGCTGCTGTTCCTTAGCCTCGCGACGTGCCTCATCTTGATCATCGGAATCAGCACCCTTGCCTTTGCGAAGCCCCGGCGGTCCGCCTGCCTTGCCCGGCGGCCCCTTGGCGCCCCCGGCGCGAGCAGCCGGATGTCCTTGCCTTGCCTGGGCGGCTCGTTCGCGTCCGAAGCGCGAGGCTTCGATCGCCCGCTGGATGCCGGCTCGCGCGGGGGCGGGCAGGCGCTCGAGCTTCTGCTCCATCGCTCGGGTCGAAGCATCGAACTGCTCGGCAATGCGATCCAAGTCGGCGCGCTTCTCCGCCGATAGGACCGCCGCGTCGGCCACCTTCAGGTTGGCGGCAGCGCGATCGGCCACTGCCGGCAGTTGTTGACTGAGCTGCTGCGCCCATTCCGTCTGCCCCTGATCGCTGGCCGATACGATGGAGGACATCAGCTGCTCGGCCAATTCGGCGCTGTGTTCCGATAGTTCAACGGCATCGGCATCACTCCTGATGGCGGAACCGCGCGTCACGAGCATCGCCAGCATCGTCTCGGGCCGAGCCAAGGCCCCGTTGGCAACGGGGGTTTCCGATGCGGGCGACTCGTGCGAACGCCGCCATCGGTCGACAGCGGTGCGAGCCGATTCGCCCACCAGGCTGACTTGCGCTCCGGTGTGAGACGAGAGTCGCGGCGCCAGTTGCTGGGCCTCGCGCGAAGCGTGTTCCAAGGCCGCGGCCAGTTCGGCTTCGAGCGCCGCCCGGCGGTCGGCCGGCGCGCTGCGGACGTTGTTGTCCAGTCCGCCTGCCAGCGTCTGCTGATAGAGCGCGGCCAGCATCTCAAGATCGGGCTGGCCCTGCTCGGCCGCACGGAACATCTCGCGGCGCAGGTCCTCGGACAACGCCAGCATCACGCGCGCCCGGTCATCGGGGGTTTGCGCGGCGCTCAGTTGCAGATCGTGTTCGACGGCGCGCGTCACCAGATTGGCATAGTCGACGGCCTGGCTCGGACCCGCCGATGTCGAAGGCCAGCGTCCCAGCAGCCATCCCAGACCGACTGCAGCCAACAAGGATGCCGCCAAGACAAAGCGGGCCGCCCGTTCTGCCGGGAGCCAGCCTGCCCACGCTTGCAACGCAGGAGCGGCCGGTTCTTCATCTAACCGTGTCAGCAGCTTTTCGAGTCCGGCCGATGCATCGGCCGGGGCGATGCCGCGGGCAAACTGGTCGATCTGGTTCAATCGCGCCAGAGTCTCGCGACAAGCTTCGCAGCGGGCCACGTGCTGCGACACTTCGGGAGCCAGTTCATCGGGCGAGGCCAACAGCCAGCCGCGCGTTGTTTCGCAAGGAGTCATACCGGCACCTCATGAGGACCAAAACACATTCGAAGCAGAAGTTGCCGCGCTTTGTACACTCGCCAACGGGCTGTCTCTTCCGTCACCCCCTGGATGGCGGCCGCCTCGGCATAGGGCAAGCCCTGCTGCGTTGCCAGCAGCAAGGCCGCCCGCAGTTCGGCCGGAAGCGAAGCCAATCCGACGGCCAACGCGCGTTCGGTTTCAGCGGCGATGGCCAGGGCTTCCGGGCCAGGGGCGCTGGAAGCAAAGGCCAGACCCTCGAGCGATTTCCCCGATTTGCGGCGGGACAGATCGATGTAGGCATGCAGCGCGGTGCGAAACAGCCAGGTCCGCCAGGCTTCTGCCGAACGCAGCCGTGCCAGATGCCGCCACGATCGAAGAAAGGCTTCCTGAGCCAGGTCCTCAGCCGTGTGCGCGCAGCCCGACACCCCGAACAACCACTGGCACAAGGCCGGCCAATGGCTTGTCGCCAGCCGTCCAAAGGCCTCGCGGTCGCCCGACTGGGCAAGGAGGAAATCTTGGCGTTCTTGGATATCCACAGCGAAACTCGAGTAGGGAACACTCTACTGACGGATCTACGGCTCATCCGTTGGTGGACAATCGGGCGGGCCCCCTGAATATTGCAGTTTCCGTCCTAGGGAATGGGTCCGCCAGAAAATTCTGCCAACGGATTGCCTCGAGGTTCGTCTCTGTTGCGGATCTGCGAATGCGGCAGAATGCCACTCGATCCCCATCATGGAGCCACTTATGCATTTCGGGAAGTTTGCGATCGCTTTGGGTGTCGGTCTGTTCGCCTGTTCCTCTCCCACTTGGGCCCAAGAAGGGGGCGCCATGCAAGGGGGGATCGGCCGCGTGGTGAGCGGTTGGGCCCAGTCGGGCATTGTGGGAAACGATCTCTCGGGGCGGATTGATCGCCTCCTCGCCCAGCGCGGGGTGGGCCAGCCGCAGGGAGGGCCGCCGGCCGGTCGTGGCCGGGGCGCCCAAGATGACAGCGACCTGGAAGATCGTGCCGAACGACGACGTGAAGAGGCCGCCGAACGACGCGAGCGAGCGCAAGAGGGTGAACGTGATCGTGGGCGTGAGCGTGGCGAGCAGGAAGCGGAGCGCGGTGGTCCCCCTGCGTGGGCCGGCAAGGGGAAGGGGCCCGAAGGCGAAGGGATTGGCCGTGGTGGTCCGCCAGCAGGTAAGGGTGGCCCGCCCGAAGGTCGAGGTGGCCCGTCTGCTGGGAAAGGTGGCCCGCCAGCCGGCAAGGGTGGCCCTCCGGCAGGTAAAGGTGGCCCCCCCGCCGGCAAGGGTGGACCTCCGGCCGGTAAAGGCCGAGGCTGAGTTCCCCCCTCGACATGCCATTCAGGAGTTGCGATGAACCGCCGATGGTTGACAGCAGCGTTGTGTGTGGGAATCGGTTTGGCCTGGCTCCCGTTTCATTCGGGAGTCTCCGCCCAAGGGGCGCGCGAGGCGCCACGGGCAGGCATTAACGATTCCTGGAATCAGTTGATTGCCACCATCGGCGTTTTGTCGGCCGGTCATCTCTACCAAAGCTACCTCAACATCGGCCTGTTGGCCGATGGGGTAGCCAAGGGCGGGCACGCTGTCGACCAGGCGAATCCACTGCTCGATTCGATCCTCTCGGTCATCGAAACTTACGATCGCGAACTAACCCGCTGCAGTTCGGCCCGCTTGGCAGACGAAGATCGCCAGACGATGAACCGTCTGAAGCAGGCCAACCTGAAGCTGCTTGCCCAAGGCCAGGCGCTCAAAAAGTACTGGGCGCAAGAAGATGTCCGCCTGGCCGAGAAGCAGTTGGAGGCCTACGAGGCGAGCCGAGTTGCGGCTTGGCAAGCGGTCCGCGAGATCCTTACGCCGCTGCCGGCGGCTCAACCCAAGCAGTAACACCATGTCCCCAAGACTCCCCTTCGGGCTGGCCGGTCTCGTGCTGGCCTGCACAGGCTGGACCTTTCCGATTCAGGCCGCCGCCCAAGGTCCGCCGGCCTTTGTGCAGGGACTGGCGGCACGCGGTCCGGCCAGCGCCAGCCGCGCGGGCGATTTGCCCGCCCTGCCCGGGCTGCGGACCGTCATCCATGTCCGCCAGCGGACATCGACTTCGGTCGATATTGTCTCCAGCCGAGACGTCTCGAACGTGGGCGTGCGGTACTACGACGGCACCACGCAACGGTTCGAGAACCTCTTCGGCAGACAGCTCACCATCGCCGGCACCGGCCCCTGCGCCGGCAAGTCGATTGCCACGGTGTGGGTTAAATCAGGCCCCAACTTCTCCGGCGACGGCCCCGGCCTGGGGCAACGCTTCGAACTTCCCAGCATGTCGAGGCCCAAACCCGTGCGACCCGTCCAGGGGCCTTACTAAGTCATTCACTTTCCACCACCGCCGGACGACCTCTTCCGCGGACCAGCTCGCCGCCACGCCCGGTCGGATGCGAACGACCAAGTGGACGTGATTCGACATCACCGCGAACCCGCAGACATCAACCGACATGGTCTTGGCGAGCCTGGCCCACCGCGACTCCACCCAAAGCCACCTCTCGACTCTGCGGAGTTGTTCCCTTCGTCCCAGGCTCTGCCTGGGACGACACTAACCCGAGGCTCCGCCTCGTGAACTTCGAGGGACCTCCCGCGCTGTTTCGCGCGGCATTGGGTTGATGGGCCAGCACCCCCGTCATCGGGAAACTTTTCGAGTTGCTGACTCCACTAACATAAGGAAGTAAGCTGGCGGTTCTACGAGGCGGAGCCTCGGGTTAATTTCGTCCCAGGCGGAGCCTGGGACGGAGAGGCCGGCGCGGGGTTCCGGCGCTACCCGCCGCGGATCCCCATACTCCGGGCAACATACCCCGAAAACAGACACCCGCGGAATTCGGCCCATTTCGCCCTGGAGTTGCCTGCCGGCGATTTGCCCCATCTCCTTCGCCCCTCTAAAATGCCCCACGTCTCCCAATGATCCACTTGCCGATATCCCACCCGAGGCCGACATCATGCAGAACGACCAGCCCCAACCGGCCGGCTCCGACCTGAACCGACGCCATTTCCTGGCCGCCAGCGCCGCCGTGGCGACTGCCGCTTTGGCCGGTTCGCCCGCCAGTCTGCTCGCCCAGAACGCCGCGCCGGCCGCAGGGCCCAAGGCCGGTGCGACCTATCCGTTCGAGCTGCCCAAGCTCGACTACGCCTTCAACGCCATGGATCCCTACATCGACGCCGAGACGATGGAGATCCATCACGACAAGCACCATGCTGCCTACGTGAAGAACCTGAATGCCGCGCTCGAGCCGCACAAGGATCTGCACGCGCTGACGCTCGACCAGCTCCTGAAGGACCTGACCAAAGTCCCCGAAGCGATCCGGACCACGGTCCGCAACAACGGCGGCGGGCATGCCAATCACTCCATGTTCTGGGCGACTTTGAAGAAGAACCCCGAAGGCAAGCCGAGCGGCCCGTTGGCCAAGCAGATCGACGCCGATTTCGGCTCGCTCGACAAGTTCAAGGCCGCGTTTCAAGAGGCCGGCCTCAAGCTGTTCGGCTCGGGCTGGGTCTTCGTGGCCACCGATCCCGCCAACGGGGGCAAGCTCAAGATCAGCCCCATGCCCAATCAAGACAGCCTGCTGATGGCCGGGCTGACCCCGCTCTTTGGCAACGACGTCTGGGAGCATGCCTACTACTTGAAGTATCAGAACCGTCGGGCGGACTACCTGACCGCCTGGTGGAACGTCCTCGACTGGGACGTCGTTGGCCAGCGCTTCGCCAAGCAGGCCTCGGCCTGATCCCCCTCTTCCACCCTCTCCCCGCTGGGGAGAGGGCCGGGGTGAGGGGCGTGCCTTCTTTCGTCCGCCCCCTTCTTCTTTCCCCGTCCTTGTGGTGCAGGCGTCCCGTCCCTTGTGGTGCAGGCGTCCCGTCCCTTGTGGTGCAGGCGTCCCGCCTGCCTGCCCCGCCAAAAAACCTCCCACCTCCAATCTGTGTTTGCCTGCAAAAACCGCAACCACTTACCATCTTGGCAGATACATCACCAACAATTCACAATTGCCTAAGTGTCCACCTGGACACTCCCCACCCATCCAACGATGGGCACGCCACCCCTCCGCCCCTGGTCGTTTCCCGCCCAGCTTCGCTAGCCCGTTGGCAGAAGTCAGGCTGCTGCAAGGCGTTCCGAAAAATGTAAATTTTTGATTGACGCTAGCATTTCATCTGGTACAGTGAGCTACCGAAACGCCGATATGTTGTGGTAAGAATTCAGGTGGATACAACATATAGATCCGGGTAGAATACCCCGGATCTGGCAGAGAACCTCGGCAGGCTCTCTGGCTCAGGCGGTTTCGCATCCCACCCTACGGCAATTCATCACCGCCCAAGCCTCGCTGGACTCCCTCGGATCGACTGGCTTTCACACTGCGTGAAAGCGCCAAGGTTGGCTTTTTCTTCATTCGCACGATGCGACAGGTCGAATCGGTATCCAATGAACGTTTGTACGGTGTATATTTGTTTAGTTGCCCGGATGGCGACCCTCACGCCGGCCACTGGCTCGGACGCCCCCTTCCCCAAGTACACACGGAGGTAATCCCATGGCGGATTTGCATGTCGCTCCTCGTGAGCAAGAGTCCTTCGGCCGCACCAAGACGAACGGCGCCGCGCCGCATGGCCGACCCAACTCCGCCGGCCGCGGGCTGACCTTCGAGCCGACCTTCTGCCCCGTCGATTCCGTCGATGTCTTCGACACCGTCGAGTGGGACAAGCGCTCCGCCCACATCAAGGACGAGTCCGGCGCGGCCCTCTTCGAGCAGCGCGACTGCGAAGTCCCCTCGTCGTGGAGCCAGCTGGCCACCAACGTCGTCGTCAGCAAGTACTTCTACGGAGAGAACGGCACCCCCGAGCGCGAGAAGAGCGTCAAGCAGCTCATCAACCGCGTCACGCGGACCATCGCCGACTGGGGCCACGAGGACGGCTACTTCGCCAGCCGCGAAGACAGCGAGAACTTCTATCGCGAGCTGACCTGGCTCTGCCTGCATCAGCACGGGGCCTTCAACTCGCCCGTCTGGTTCAACGTCGGCCTGTTCCATCAGTACGGCGTCCGCGGCGCCAAGTGCAACTGGGCCTGGAACCCCGAAACCAAGACCATCGCTCAGCCCGACAACCCCTACGAATACCCCCAGGGCTCGGCCTGCTTCATCCAGTCGGTCAGCGACAACATGGAAGACATCATGGAGCTCGCTCGCAGCGAGGCCATGCTGTTCAAGTACGGCTCGGGCACCGGCACCGACCTGTCCACGCTTCGCTCGCATCGCGAGAAGCTCTCCGGCGGCGGCCGTCCTTCGGGCCCCCTGTCGTTCATGCGGGTCTACGACCAGATCGCCGCGGTGGTCAAGTCCGGCGGCAAGACCCGCCGCGCCGCCAAGATGCAGTCCATCAAGGTCTGGCATCCCGACGTCATGGAGTTCATCGACGCCAAGCAGAAAGAAGAGAAGAAGGCCCGCATCCTGATCCAGAACGGATACGAGAGCAACTTCAACGGAGAGGCTTACGCCAGCATCCTCTTCCAGAACGCCAACTTGTCGGTCCGCTTGACCGACGACTTCATGCAGGCCGTCATCGCCGATAAGCCTTGGGCCACCCACTGGGTCACCAACCCCAACACCCCGGGCCCCCAATGGCCTGCTCGCGAGGTCCTCTCCAGGATGTCCGAAGGGGCCTGGCTCTGCGGCGATCCGGGCGTGCAGTACGACACGACCATCAACACCTGGCACACCTGCCCCAACTCGGGCCGCATCAACGCCAGCAATCCGTGTTCGGAATACATGTTCCTGGACGACACGGCCTGCAACCTGTCCAGCATCAACTTGATGAAGTTCCACAACGAGAACGGCACGTTCAACGTCGATCGTTTCCGCGCCGCCTGCCGCACGTTCTTCGTCGCTCAAGAGATCCTGGTCGATCACGCCAGCTATCCCACCGCCAAGATCGCGGCCAACAGCCACAAGTTCCGCCCGCTCGGTTTGGGTTACGCCAACCTGGGCAGTCTGCTCATGGCCAGCGGCTTGCCGTACGATAGCGACGCCGCCCGCGGGCTGTGCGGGGCCATGACCGCCCTGCTGCACGGCTCGGCCAACTTGACCAGCGCCGAACTGGCCGCGGCGGTCGGAGCCTTCGAAGGCTTCGCCGAGAATCGCCAGCCGATGCTCAATGTGATGCAGATGCATCGCGAGGCGGTGGAAAAGATCGACGCCAGTTGCCCGGCCTACCTGGTCGATGCCGCCCGTCAGCTTTGGAACGAAGTCCTGGCCGAGGGCCGCAAGTGGGGCTATCGCAACGCTCAGGCCACGGTCCTCGCCCCCACGGGCACGATCAGCTTCCTGATGGACTGCGACACCACGGGCATCGAGCCCGACATCGCCCTGGTCAAGTACAAGCAGCTTGCCGGCGGCGGCATGATGAAGATCGTCAACCGCACGGTCCCCATGGCCCTGGCCAAGCTGGGCTACGACCAGCCGCAGATTGAAGGCATCCTGTCGTACATCGACAAGCGGGACACCATTGAAGGGGCGCCCGAACTGGCCGAGGAACATCTGGCCGTCTTCGACTGTGCCTTCCAGCCGGCCAACGGTACCCGCAGCATTGCCTGGCGGGCCCACGTCACCATGATGGCCGCCGCGCAGCCGTTCCTCTCGGGGGCGATCAGCAAAACGGTCAACATGCCCCGCGACACCACGCCGGCCGATATTGCCGAAGCCTACATGGAAGGCTGGAAGCTGGGCCTCAAGGCCTTGGCCGTCTACCGCGACGGCTCGAAGGAGAGCCAGCCGCTCTCCACCTCGACCGAGGCCGACAAGGCCGCGGCCAAGGCCGTCGCTGTCCCCCGCCGCGAGCGTCTCCCCGACACCCGCGACTCGGTGACCCACAAGTTCAACGTCGCCGGGCACGAGGGTTACCTGACCGTCGGCCTCTACGACAAGCAGCCGGGCGAGACCATCGGCCGCCCCGGCGAACTGTTCATCACCATGGCCAAAGAGGGTTCCACCGTCGGCGGCTTGATGGACTGCTTCGGCACGGCCGTCTCCATGAGCCTGCAGTACGGCGTGCCTCTCGAAGTCTATATCAAAAAGTTCTCGCACACCCGCTTCGAGCCGATGGGACACACGGGCAATCCCGACATCCCGCTGGCCAAGAGCATTGTCGATTACATCTTCCGCTGGATGGGGATGAAGTTCATCTCCGGCTTCCGCGAAGCGAACTCGCCCCGCGCGGCCATGGAGGCGGAGGCACGCGGTGCTTCCGGATCCGACGAGCCCGGCGAGACCAAGCCCGCCGTCAGTGCCGCCCCCAGCAGCACCGGCAGCGGGCCTAAGGCCAGCACCACCCACTCGGCCACGGGGTCGAATGGCGCTTCCAACGGTGGTTCTTCCAATGGCGGTTCCAATGGCGGCTACGGCAAGTCGACCGCCAAGCCGACGGTCCGCTCGGCTTCGGTCAAGTCGACCACGGCCGTCAAGGTCGAATCGAAGCGGTTCGAGATCGACACCGAACGTCTCGAACTGGCCGGCGGCGTGATGCGGCAAGGGGCTTCCCCTCGCAGCGAGCAGTTCGCCACCTTCCAGGCCGACGCCCCGAGTTGCGACAACTGCGGTTCGATCACGGTCCGCAACGGCAACTGTTACTTGTGTCACAACTGTGGAAACAGCATGGGTTGCTCGTAATGGAATGACGGGGTAGGAGTCCCGCGAGCACCCTTGTTTTTGACGGTTCCCTCTCTCCGTGCCTGGCATGAAGCAGAAGAACCCGATTTGAAAACATGGAAGGGCTGGCGCCGCTGACCCTTCGGGGAATCGGGCGTCAGAGACGAAGCTGGAACGAATCCGGCCGCAGAGTTCACTCACCCGCGAACTTCTTTCAACGGAAGTTTGTGAAGCGAGTGAACGGTGAGGGATGGCAGCGATGCTGACCTTCACGCCGAGCAGCTAGACAATGGAAACCAGGCAGCCTGAAACGGAATGATGGGGAGGAGCCCCACAGGCGCGCCTTGGAATACGCCGGGTGTCGTGTGTTGAAGGAAACTTCTCGCGTGACACCCGGTTTTTTATGCGACCAAATTCAAGCTAATACAACCTTTAGGCTTACATAATGAAGTATTAGCGTGACATTGCGTGTCACTTAAGCTGAAAATCGTACGAAACAAGCTTCTCACTCGCAAGGAAGATACATGGCTAAGAAACGGACCTTCATCAGTTTCGACTATGACAACGATTCAGATCTAAAAATTCTGCTAGTCGGACAATCGAAGCTGGAGGACTCTCCGTTCGAGATTGCGGACCACTCTATTAAGGAGGCAATATCTGAGGATTGGAAAAAGAAGGCCAGGACGAAGATAAAGGGGTGTGACGTGGTTGTTGTAATATGCGGCGAACGGACCAACAGCGCGACTGGTGTATCAGCAGAGCTGACCTTCGCGAAACAAGAAAGCGTGCCTTACTTTCTTCTGAAGGGCCGTGCAGAGAAGGCTTGCGTCAAGCCGGTCTCTGCCACGGCTTTAGACAAAATGTACGGGTGGACCTGGGACAATCTAAAAAACCTCTTAGGCGGCTCTAGGTAGGACTTATCATGGGGTGCGACGATGCCTGAACGAAGAGCAATGCTAGTTGGCGTAAACACCTATCCGCAATTTTCGAATCTTAGTGCGTGTGTTGCGGATGCGGAAGGCCTCAGGGCTGTCTTGGCCCGGCACAAAGGCTCGGAGAATCGCAAGAATTTCGATTGCCATGTCTGGCCAGACCGAACTCTTGATGGTCACCGAATCACCCGAGGACGCCTCCGCCAAGGCCTGCACGATCTTTTTGACTATGATGGCGATGTGCTCCTCTACTTCTCTGGCCACGGATACCTGACGAAGACTGGTGGATTTCTTTGTACCGAAGATGCCGCCATAAATGACTGGGGGATCCCTATGCAAGAAGTGGTTGGACTCGCCAACGCTTCTCGCGCAAGGCAGATTCTGATTATCCTCGACTGTTGTCATAGTGGGGATATGGCGATCACAGCTGGCCCCAATCCACTTGCAACTCTTCGCGAAGACATGACGGTGATTGCGGCATCTCGAGCGTCCCAGCCCGCAGTGGAGGCTGGCGGGCACGGCCTCTTTACTGCTGCAGTAATTGATGCGCTTGAGGGCGGCGCGTCTGACCATATGGGAATTGTCACGGCACCTGCGATCTATGCATATGTGAGTCGACGCTTCACAGCTTTCGACCAGCGACCCGTCTACAAATGCAACGCAACTGAAGTGCTCACTGTCCGAGAATGTGAGCCCCTTATTCAGCGACTTCAGCTTGATCTGCTACCTAGGTACTTTCCGTCAGCTACTCACAAATACCAACTTGACGCCGAGTTTGAGCCCGAGGATGAGCATGGGAACATGAGAGAACCAGTTAATCATGAGAAAGTTGCGATCGCCAAATTGCTTAAAGTATACCGCGACGCGGGACTACTGAAACCGACTGACCCAGCATTGCAGCTATACTGGGTAGCACATAAGGGAGGTACAGTCGAACTCACACCGAGAGGTCGAGAGTACTGGTGGCTTGTGGTCAATGACAAGATTTAGGTAAGTCCTATGCGAATTGGTATTACTGGCCACCAACGATTGAAATCCGACGCAAAGTGGTCCTGGGTTACCTCCGTAATTCGGGAGTACCTAGTAACGATTCCACCTCCAATAGTTGGAATTACGTCACTAGCAATTGGTGCGGATCAACTGTTTGCACGCAGCGTGCTTGACCTGGGAGGATCGCTTATTGCGGTTTTGCCGTTTTCCGACATCGAACGCACATTTACCCCGGCGGACATTCCTGCTTTTCGCGAACTTCTCTCTCGTTCCTCTGTTGAAACACTAGAGCCGCGTGCAAATGACCAAGATTCATATCTTGCCGCAGGGCGTCGCGTAGCCGATATCGCAGATATCGTGATCGCAGTCTGGGATGGGCTGCCGGCTAAAGGGCCAGGTGGAACTGCAGATGCCGTGCAGTACGCCATTACCCGTAGTGTTCCGTTGATGCACATCAATCCGGATAGAAGTACGGTCTCGTGGATTACCTCAGGTCGCTAGTTACCCCGCGCTTTATTCATCGCTCTTGACGACTAAAGGTGCGATTTGATTGCCACTATGGTTTAATCAGCTAGTGGCGCGTTTAATAGCTTGATAAATGCTCAATCGACGCGAACTCATTGCCGTTAGCGTCTTTGCCGCCCACAGAAGGCCGAGAGATTGGCTGCTTCCTTCGCTCTCAAATGCCTAATGATCGCACGAATAGTCCTAGCGCTATTTGTCCGTTTATGGATCGTTTTGAACAAGCTCTGCGGCGACGTTATTTGGTTCATGAGTGCCGAACGACTGAGCTGGTACGTCCTCTTTCCGCTGCAAATGTGGTTTGCGTTACAGCGACAATGGCTCGCTTGGCAGGTCAGCTTAGCGATCTCATTCCTCGTCGTGCTGTTCCGTGGCACTATCGGAAATCTTCGAATTCGCGCGACTTATCGCGCGCGACAGAGGCAACAGGATGGACTGGACTTCAAGGCGGTGATGTATGCGCAGGACGTTGCTGAGGGCACTGCATCGACTCGGCTGACATTGGCCCTTTTCTTGCGGCCGTTTGCATTTGATGCCGCGATACACGCAAGAGATCCGTTATCACCGGAGGGATATGACGGGCCTTCGCTGGAGACGCGGCTTGCAGCAGGATTCTCACTGAGGTGGACAACGTGCTCATTTAGCAGCCCGCATGGAAATGATCTGAATGTTCATGGCGAACTGTTTGCTAACATGTCGCCAGAAATAACAGTAAACCATCCCCATTTCTACCGCTATGTAGATCGATTGCTCTACACACGTCCGGGCCACGTGAAGGGAGGCAAAGAATGGCGTGACACCTTTAATCTGCTAGCTAGTACTACAGCGCCGGGTTGGTATTGTTGAAACTGGCCGGAGTGGGCGAAACTGGTGCGGGGCCGGAAGAGCGGCTCATAACTCGCACGAGGAGTACCAGGCATGGAT
>Ga0335394_10006094_pt1 | contig 13594 bp, 9 predicted proteins | sample MAT03_FD_205741 | JGI IMG/M metagenome (GOLD analysis project Ga0335394, IMG submission 205741) | Freshwater microbial communities from Lake Fryxell liftoff mats and glacier meltwater in Antarctica - MAT-03 (spades assembly) (version 2) ...
CTGAGAGCGAAGTTTATGGCAAACTGCCCCAAAAACAAGTCAAGAGGTTAGCATCCAACCAACAAAAGTATCGCATTCTGGTAGCGGATGATGAGCCTGCCAATCGGTTGCTGTTAACTCAGATATTGAAGTCGGCTGGCTTTGTTGTGTGGTTCGCGGATAACGGAATTGAAGCTGTTAAGTTGTGGCAAAAGTACAAGCCGCATTTAATTTGGATGGATTTGAGGATGCCGCTTTTAGACGGTTTTCAAGCTGCTCAAAAAATTAGAGATCTGCCTGACGGTTCTAACACTAAGATTATTGCTTTGACTGCTAATGCTTTTGCTCAAACCCAGGAACGAGCTTTATCGACAGGGTTTGATGATTTTGTTGCTAAACCGTTTCGAGACGCAGTGATTTTTGAGAAGATGGCGCTTCACTTGGGTGTTCGTTATATCTATGAGGAGAAGTCACTGAGGAAGTCCAGAGAGGATGAGCCTGCCCAGCAACTGACTCCTGAATCGCTGTCTGTGCTGCCGAGGGAGTTGATTCACAAGCTTTACAAAGCCGCGGCGAGTGGAGACGAGCAAGTTGTAAGGGTGTTAATTGAACAGATTCCCCGCTCCCAGAAACAAATTGCGGAGGCTCTGACTAAATTAGTTGACAATATGAGCTTAGATATCATCAGCGATTTGACTCAACACTACCTTTGAATGCTAACTGCGATCGCAGTTATAAAAGGCGGTTCTCAAAGTTCTTTCAAGGATTAGTCTACAATAAGCCGCAGTCCACTAAGATTGTTAAATCAACACGTTTCAGAGCGTGCTTAAAAATAGATGAGCAAAATTATTGCGCTGTTCAACCAGTCAGGCGGTGTCTCCAAAACCAGTTTGACAATGAATTTAGGCTATCATTTGGCGAAGCGGCAGCAAAAAGTCTTGTTAGTAGATATGGACCCCCAAGCCTCACTTACCACCTTCATGGGCTTGGAGCCATCTGAGTTGCAGGAAACTGTGTACGAGTCCATTATGAACGGTTCTGAAGCGGTGCTATGCAAAAATCTTCACAACATGGACTTGCTCCCTTCTAATATTAATTTGAGCGGAGCAGAGTTGGAACTGGTGGTGGCTGATATGAGAGATAGCCGGCTCAAAGAAGTCATTCACCCCCTGAGCTCGAACTATGACTTCATATTGATAGACTGCCCTCCTTCGCTAGGCATCCTATCCTATATCAGTCTAGTTGCCTCCACTCACGTCTTAATTCCGATTCAGACTGAATATAAAGCTCTCAAAGGAACCGAATTGCTGTTGCAAACCATTGCTCGCGTCAGGAAACGCGCTAATCGGAAATTGCAGATTGCTGGAGTGATTCCGACGCTGTACGATCCGCGTACTGTACAGGCGTTTCAAAGTTTGCAGTCAATTACTACTTCTCTGGAGAAGATTGCTGCGATTTACCCCGCCGTGCCTCGGACTGTCGCTTTCGCCGATGCGTCACAGCAACACGTACCTCTGACCGTGTACAATCCAAAACATCCAGCCGTCACCGTACTCGATACTATTGCACAAGGACTCTTAGCTCTGCGATGAATCAAAAGCGCGACAATCAGCCTTATCAAATCAAAGGGGTTGAGGCTCTGTTAGGAACCAGCGACAGCACAGATGCCGCCTCCTCCCTTGTCTCAATACACAAAATTGTATTGCCCCAGCAGCAGCCACGCCGCTATTTCGATCCGACAGCTATGCAAGAACTGGTGGAGTCAGTCAAGCAGCTAGGGATTCTGCAACCGCTCCTGGTACGCCCAGTAGATGGCAACAAGTACGAATTGGTAGCGGGAGAACGGCGCTATCGAGCCGCGTCGTCGTTAGGCTTGACTGAGATTCCTGTTGTGATTCGGGAACTGACAGACACAGAGGCTCTGCAAATTGCACTGCTGGAGAACTTGCAGCGAGAAGATTTGAATGCGATTGAGGAAACCGAGGGGATTCTGCAATTGCTGGCAATGAAATTAAACTCTACCTCCTCGTCAGTTATTGCTTTGCTCGGAGCGGCCGCGCACCCAGAACGCGGCGGTGTGGATAACGTTATCCACAGCTCGGAGTGGCAAATAGTAAGCGATATATTTGTACTCGTCGGGAAGTACACTCCAGAGAGTTTCCGAACCAATCGCCTCCCCTTGCTGAACCTGCCAGATGATGTGATTGGAGCGCTGCGGAAAGGACGGATTGAGTATACCAAAGCCAGAGCGATCGCCCGAGTTAAGGATAGCTCAGAGCGCTCCCAATTACTAGAGGAGGCGATCGCTCTCGACCTCTCTCTGACCCAAATCAAACAGCGCATTGCCGATTTAAAAGCCCAAAATACAGGGGAGGCGACAGCACCGAATCACTCGCTTAAAAGTCGCGTAGATGCAGCTTTGCAGCGAGTAAAAAAGTCTAAGGTTTGGGATGACCCCAAAAAGCAAAAGAAACTAGAGAAGCTGTTAGCTGAACTGGAAGGATTGGTGGGTGAGGGATTGGAAAAATAAAGCGGATCTTAAATTAAAGCTACATGAACTACCTACACTGTGCCTTGCGGGTACAATGTAGGCTTCTGTTTTAGAAAAACTCCAAAAACGCTCTAAATTCCTTGGGCTGAACACGCCTTTGAGGCGGTTTTTATGGGTTTAAAGCGAACGACCTCAAAAAAGAGCTTTTGGAGGCGTAAGGTTGCTGCAATCTGATCGGCTGCTGGTGTCCGATCGCTACAATATGTCAAATGGGTTCTATAGCAGTCGTCATACTGCTATAGACAAGGTAGGGTTCATGAATGAACCCTACCGGACTTTGTGTTCTAACCGACGAAAGCGGTTGCTATATTTGTGAACTGCGAGTGCGGCGAAAGAAATAGGTTCTCCGATTTATGCCTGATGAATTTCCCATCATTATTGTCACCCCTCAAGCTTACGAACTCTCCAAGACTGAGGCAATGGGAAGCAAGTATAAGTTTTGGTTTGAACACCCAGAACTCGGCCGCTGCCTGTACAAACAAGCAAGACTTGATTTAGGCGAAGATTGGGCAGAGAAAGTGGCCTCCGAATTGTGCGAATTACTGGGAATTCCTCATGCTAATTATGAACTTTCTGCCACGAGTGAGGGTAATCGCGGTGTAGTCTCTTCTTACTTTTTGCCCAAGGGTGGCACCCTCGTTCACGGTAACGAACTTCTTACTCCCATCCTGCCAAATTACCCCACCTTTGCAACCTACAACCTCTCACAACATACAATTGATCTAGTGTTGAGAATTATCTCTGATGAATCTGTGAACTTACCCATTGGTTGGACAGTGCCCAGTGGCATCCAAAAAGCTGTAGAAGTGTTTGTCGGCTATCTCCTGTTAGATGCGTGGATTGGCAATGGCTCACGCCACCACGAAAACTGGGGTGTTGTCCGAAATAAGGCAGTGCTTACTTCAGGCGAAACAGTACACCTAGCGTCCACTACATCCGAAACAGTACACCTAGCGTCCACTACATCTGAAACAGTACACTTAGCACCCACTTACGATCATGCTTCCAGTCTGGGGCGCGACCTCGAGGATCGACAAAGGCAAAAACGCTCAGTAGAGGCTTATGCTAACAAATGTTTCTCGGCGTTTTATGGCAGCGTTGATGATAAAAAGCCTCTCAAAACAATTGATGTATTTGACTGCGCTGCACGTCGATTTCCGAATGCAGCGCATATATGGCTTGAGCAACTTGAAAGTATCTCAAAGGCGAATCTACTAGATATTTTTAATCGAATTCCTAACACTCGGATCTCACCGATTGCAGCCGAGTTTGCCCAAAAAATTCTTGAATTCAATCAACACAGACTGCTTAACTTGAGGAAAACGCTACCGTGAAAACACACTCAACGCTTTTTTTGGCTTGGCAAGATCCAAACAGCCGTTCCTGGTTTCCCATTGGCAGGCTAACATTTGACGGAACCAACTACCAATTTACCTACACGCAAGGCGTTTTAGAAGCTCAACAGAAGTGCGGTTTTGAACCCTTGCCCTCGTTTCCGCGCTTAGGTGAAGTATATACATCAACCTACTTATTTCCCGTATTTGCTAATCGGTTGATGCCGAAAAATCGCCCCGATTACTCAAGTTTTATTCACTGGCTAAATCTGACTCAAAATGAAAGCGATCCAATTGCCATGTTAGCCCGCAGCGGTGGGCGGCGAGAAACAGATACTCTAACTGTTTTCCCCATTCCTGAGCCAGATTCAGAAGGGCGGTATCGCCTTCACTTTTTCTTGCACGGACTGCGGTATTTGCCACCCTGTGCAACCCGTGCGAATTAACCGCTTAGAGACTGGGGAAAAGTTGTGGTTAGCTCACGAATTTCAAAATCATTATGATTCTAAAGCCTTGACTTTAAATACAGAAGACCACTACATTGTCGGGTATTGTCCGCGATATTTGAAGAGTGAGATTTTTGAACTTCTACGAAGGAATCCTAGTTTTGTAGAGGTGCGTGTAGAGCAAGTAAATCAACCGCCAACACCGTTTCAGTTTCGCCTGCTGTGTAATATAACTACTCAATGCTATAATGACTTCCGCCCATTTTCAAGTCATGAATATCAGCCCCTGCAGCCAATTCATCACTAGCCAAGCCATACATTCTTAAATATTTTGCCAAACCGATAATACTTGAATAAGCTGGATTGACTGCAATCAGTTCAATTCCGCGATTCGACAAAATAGAAACGACCTCAAAAAAGAGCTTTTGGGGGCGCTCGACTGCTTGCTTGCGAGCGAGCGAGCGCCCTCAATATCTCAAATGGGTTCTATACTGGGCTTTTTTCTTGTTGGTGCAAAGATTCGGCAAATTCACGAAGTTGGGCAAGCGCTTCTTCGGATAAGTTTTCAAGCATTGAATTTAGCTGCTTTTTATTACCATTTTCGGGGCTGCTGGTGGCGAGAGATTGTGTCGGCCTCCCAGAGGATTCGCGCTGTAAAAAATTTTCAAATAGCTGAAAAAATGTATCAAGCGCTTGGGATTCATCTTCTGAATAAAAAAAGATAATTCGCGCCCAAGACCGGGTAGATTGCTGGTTAAATTGCTTTTCTATCCAGTCTTGAAATTCTGTAAATTCTTGTTCCTGTTCAGTAACAGGAATTGCGAGTTGGCGGTAGGCAAAAGTGTAACCATCTAAAAAACCTTGCAGACTAAAGATAGAACGCTTGCCAAGATAAAGGGCGGGTCTAGTCTTGATTTTATCTAAAAGCTGATAAAAATTGTTGTCTGCTGTCATTGGGGGTGTAGCTTGAGGATTTTTCCAGGCATATTCGTTGAGGGAGGGGGGTTCTGAGGGTTTTTCTCCTTGGTTAAATTCTGCAAGTAGTTCAAAAAAGTAATTGAAGGCTTCTCTATCATTGATGCAGAAAAGTTGAATGATGTTTGCCCAAGAGTTAACGGTTTTGACTTTTAATTTTTTCTGAATCCAAGGTTGAAAGTTTCGATAAAACTCCTGTTCTTCTGAAGTGATTGTGATGCGTAAATCTCGCTTTGCTATTTTGTAGCCATTTAAAAACATGAACAGGTGAGGCAGGGAAGTTTCCCTTAAATATTTCGTGGGTTGATTTTTTAATTCTGCTAGAATGTCAGAGAGTTGACTCATTTGATTGACCTTCATTTTGGTTAAAAGTTGTACTATCAAATTCTGTAATAATGAATTCTCCGCTAATGGATTGAAAGTCGTTTAGCCAATCTTCGCGGGTTATTCCTGTAACTGATAAATTATCGAAAACTAAGCCTTGAACTTCGATGCCATAATGCTGCCCGTTAAGAGTGATTGATCAGGACTTTAGCAACCTATGTTTAAGGTTCTGCTGCTCTGCTATTTTTGCTAACATTGCTCAAGCGATCGCCTGCTTTTGATGCACCACCGACTTAAGCACTTTGAACTGAGGCGAAAATTTGGTCAGCAGATTCAGCACTTCATCTTTCAATTTGGTTCCCTTCACCGCCATCCGGCTCCTCAATTAAATCTAAACTTAGCGCACCAAACTAGCCAGCAGCACCGACGCTTCCCGCTGCAAGCTCTGCCGATTGTCATCGTAACAATTGAGAACATCCGAGCTGGTATGGCGGCTCAACTTCTGCGCCATTCGCGTATTGCCGTTGCTTGCATCTAACAGAGTCGTAATTGCAGCGTGGCGTATTCTGTGCGGGCTGATTCTTTTAGGAATTCCCGCAGCGGAGCAAGTTGAGAAAACAAGCTTGTAAATAGCGTACCCGCTCAACCTCAACCCGTATTCCCGCTTTGTCAAAGCAATAAATAAAGGATCGAGGGGCAGTGCAGCTCCCCGCACGCTCAGCCAATCAGAAATCGCATCTGCCGTCGCGCAGTGCAAGTCAATTAGCTGCGCTTGAGTTCCCCTACCTTTGCCGTAAATGTTCAGAGTTCGGGCTAGCGGGTCAAAGTCGCCTATATTGGCTCCGCCGATCTCCCCCCGGCGCAACGCATTGTCCCACAGCAGCCGAAGAACTGCATAGTCGCGCTTTCCCTGGGGTGTACTCCGGTCAGGAATGGACAACACCGACTGCATCGCCGCCACATTCTCAGAAGCAACTCGGCCAAACCCTGTAGTATCCCGGTAAGGAACCACCTTCTCTCCTTCAACATCTACTAAACTCCACTCGCACTCGCCCACCTTCCGAGCAAAATTCACCAAACTTTTGATCGCCGCCAGCCGCCGATTAATCGTCGCTTCCTTTAGTCCCTTCTCGATTAGTTTGGCTTTATACTTGAGAACCAGCGCGACAGCGGCGAAGCGGTTCAGCTGCAGGAACTCGCGCACCAAGGCCGGGTGCGGTTCCTGCTTCGCCATTGTCGTAAAAAAATCGTACAAATCTTTCTGATAAGCACGCCTAGTGTTGACAGAGCGCTTGGCAGCTAACAGCTCTGCCACTAGGTCACGCGTCGAAGCTATTTCTCCAAAGGAATTAGTAGCGTGTTCTAAGTCCATAGTCGGCCCGATAATTTGCTTTTCCAGACCAGATTACCTGAATTAGGGGTGCAAATTGACGGTGGAATTGCTTGCTCTGTCAAAAAAGAGGAGAATCCTCAATGAGGAAAGTAGGTGCGCGATCGAGCGCTACCTCCGGCCCAGAAGCAGGACGATCGCGCCTATCGTCCCCCAAAATACTCAGTTTCAGTTTTTAAGCCTTCGCAAAAAAGGTGTCGGCAGACAATCGCTCGATCGCTCGGGAGCAACCAACTTCCCTGTATCGTATGGTTTAGGGCTACCCGAGTAAAAATGAGATTATTGGCATGAAGAGGCTAGGCTATGGAGTTATCTACTACCACCACGATAGACTGCGATCGCATTCAAGAGTACGCCAAGAAGCTACGCCAGGGGAATTTTTTAGAAACTTTGGCTTTGAATGTAGCAATGGGGATTCATGCCGAAATTACTAAAAGGGATGAAACATTAGAAGGCTTTAGTCCTAAGTGTGTTGATGAACTCGAATTTTTTCTCAAAGAGCAAATAGTTGATGATGCTTTCTACTTGACAACAGCCGAGGAGATATTGAATCATCTGACCCCCTGGCTTCAGACAGGTAGAACTGAGGAAAGTTTAGGGAAAAAAGTGGCTCTTGATTCAGCTTTAAGTTTTCTAGAACCGTTAGATTTATCTAATCGAACGCTAGATGAATTAACCGCTATGCTGGGGCTAGCTTCAAAAACAGTTCCCGCAACCGAACCCCAGCTATTTATCAGCACCACAATCAGTCAAATACTCACGTCAGCACCTCCTAGAACGGCTTGCAAGTCCTTATTACGAGTTTGGGATTGGCAGGAAGATGCCCATAAAAATGTGTTTTTTAGAGATAATTACAGCACGGGTTTTGTCAAGTTAGCATTGAAGGATAAAGACCCAGTTACTAAAGAATATTTTTACTTTACAGACAAGGCAGCATGGGGAATTATTGAGGAATTTGGCAGTTTTGGGAAAGATACCGCCAAACTCCATTGTTTACTATCTGCCTATGTTTTTCAACAGGCTGCGCCTTGGAGAACTGAAATTAAGCTAGCTGGAACTGGGAAAAATGGCGGCACTAACCTCATAGACTTAATGGGTTGGGACAAGCGTAAAGATATGACTATTTGCCAGAAGTTACTCAGGATAGAGCAATGCCTGAAGCTTCTGAGAAGGCTGGACGCCACCATTAAGTGGAATATCGGGAAGCTAGGCTGCGATATGAATTCCCTCATCTGGGACATTGCTGTAGAGCGCTACGGGCAGCGCAACATTTTTACCGATGAAATTGATGAACCAACAGAAATAGTAGCCTTCATTCGGGTGGGGAGATGGGCTGAGTTTTTCTTTAATAAACCTGGAAAAAATGCCACGCCTCCAGTTGCCTTATATGAGTTTGGTTGGATTTCAGAATCGACGCTCAAAATGAACCCGTATCATGATGAGCTAGCATTCTTAATCGCCATCAATATAACAACAGAAAGCGCCATTCATACCAATGGAAAATACATGGTTAAGACCGTGCTAGAAATGGCGATGCCGAAAAATGAGATTGAATCAGCCCGTAAGGATCATCGCTACGCTGGTAAGCTGAAGCAACGTTGGGATAAAGCCTTAATGCGGCTAGCCGAGTTAAATTGGCAGATTATATATGACTCTGAAACCTACCTAGAATGGTTGCGTCCCGGAAGTACAACAGGTAAACCCAAAGATTGCAAAAAAAGAATTATTGATTTACTCCTAGAAGCTGGCGTCACCATCAAGCCTCCCGGTAAAATTCCAGCCCTGATAGCTGCTAAAAAATCAGCATCTTTGCCCCTGAAACGGAAATCAGCATCTGCTGCCCCGTTAGAGTGGGAACCGATACAGAAGGCTTGTGAAGCAAAGGGGTGGACGAAGCAAAGTGTCATTGCCGAAAAGCTGGGCATATCTCAGCCGCTAGTCTCCCAACTTCTGAAGGGCAAGCCGATCGGCCCCCGAACTGCCGCCAAACTCAGAAAAATCCTGCCTAAAGTGCTACCGGAACTCTCCATGTGAACTACCTACACCGATTCTATGGCATACGGTGTAGGATTCCTACTCAACAGAAAACACAACAGTAAATTTCTTGCGTCAACCAGTTCAAATCACAGCCGGGCCCGTAATAAAGGCTGGGCATTTGCGTAATAAAGAAAAAAATAGCTGTAAACAAGCCTCAAACCCTTACGTGGTAAAAGTTATAAAATTATTACGAGCACACCCGGATCTGGTGACAAAAACACCCGGATCTGGTGACAAAAACACCCGGATCTGGTGACAACTCAAATTTGAAACCTTTTAGAAGCAAGCGTTTTAGCGTTTTATTACGCGCTAATTATCCTAATTATCTTTGATCGGCGTGCAAGCAGGGATTTTCAGAGCATGAGACAAAGAATGGTTAGTCTCATGCAAGAAATAGCCCGATGAAGATTTCGATCGACAGAGCAAGTATTGGGGTGAGCTATGGTAAATTCTGAACTAGCCCTCAATGAATGGCTCAACAGCGGCGTAGACCCCCGCATTTTCGCTCTCAACGTCCGCCCCCTTAGTGGCGACGCCCCCTACGCCTACCTCCTCTACGAAATTAACGCCGCCTCCGGCAGAGTCCACCCCGATGCCCAATGGCGGTGGGCCAGAAAGCACTACAGCCACATCGAAGCTGGTGGGTGGTGGTGTTCGGGACTTGACCCCATCAACGACTGGCAACCCATGCTGTGGGGCTGCTTCAAACCCTATCAGCCCCGCAACAGCTTCGACCCGAACGGTAAAACCAAGCCCGTAAAATACGAACACCCCCCCAAAACCCCTACCAGAGCCTTCTTCCTGCAAGTCCCGGACCGCATCTGGGCAAAAGTCGCAAAACGCTACGGCGTCCCCATCAACCCCAAAAACCCAGAGGACTTAGAGATGGGGAACACAGGAGCGGGGGAGACGGAAGACGAAAATCTCTCCTCTGCCCCTGTACCCCTCTGCAACCCCACGAAGTCGCTTCAATTCTGGCAATGGGTTTGGCTCAACAACATCCCCATCATCATCGTCGAAGGCGTAAAAAAAGCAGCCTGCCTGCTCACAATGGGCTACCCGGCCATTGCCCTCCCCGGTGTCACAATGGGCGTCAGAACCAAGAACGCGCTAGGGGAGAAGTGCAACCCCTATCTCATCCCCGAACTCCAACACTTCGCAACCCCTGGGCGGGAAATCTGCATCGGCTTCGATCGCGACAGCAAACGCTCTACCGTCCTCAACGTCAACCGCGAGATTGACAAACTCGGCCGCCTGTTCACCGCCGCCAAATGCTCCGTCAGCGTCATCACCCTGCCGGGACCAGAGAAAGGCATCGACGATTTCGTGGTAGCCAGAGGCGAGGACGCGCTCATTGCCATCAAAAACGCAGCACAAGGCTTCCATTTTTGGCAGGATAGGGAATCATGGCTTCTGACCTATCCCGCCTCTTACAGGCTAAATTCTCGCTATTTGGGAGAACTCCCCTATCCAGAAACCGGCTTAGCCTGCATCAAATCCCCCAAAGGCACCGGGAAAACCCGCTCCCTCGCCCACCTGGTTTCCCACGCCCTCAACACAGGCGAACGCCGCGTGCTAGTCATCACCCACAGGATTCAACTCGGCCGCGCCATCTGCGCCGGGTTGGGAATCAACTACATCGACGAAACCAAGAACTCGCCATTCGGCAAACTGTTCGGGTACGGCTTGTGTGTAGACAGCCTCCACCCCCACTCAATGGCCCGTTTCAACCCCGAAGACTGGTTCGGTGCGATCGTCCTCATTGATGAGTGCGAACAAGTTATCTGGCACGCCTTGAACTCCAGCACCTGTCGCGAAAACCGCGTCGCCATCTTGCAAACCCTGCAAGAACTCCTTCGCACCGTCTTAACCACCGGCGGCTTAATCATTGCCCAGGATGCTGACTTATCCGATTGCGCGATCGACTACTTGAAAGCGCTTGCTGGCATCCCCCTCGAACCTTGGGTTGCCATCAACGAATGGAAACCTAAAAAAGAGCGGGACGCGATCTTCTACGACACTCAGAGTCCCGCACCACTATTCGCTCAAATGGAGCAAATTCTCTCCCGAGAAATCACCTGCTGCGACCTTGAAAGCCACGCCCTCTGCTGCCCGCTCGCTCGATACAGGCCCCACATTATGGTTGTTGAAGACTCCCAAAAAGTCAAAGGAAAATGGTCGTGTCGCAACCTAGAAACACAACTGCAAAAACGATTTCCCGACAAGCGCATTCTCAGGATTGATAGCGAGTCAGTAGCCGACCCCAACCACTCTGCTTATGGCTGCGTTGAGAAACTTAATGCCACCATTCAAAACTACGACATCATCATCGCTAGCCCCACCATTGGCACAGGAGTTAGCATCGACATTCGCGGTTATTTTACAGCCGTATTCGGCATTTTCAAAGGAGCAATTGCCGTCAACGATGCCTTGCAAGGTCTCGCTCGCGTCAGGGATGAAAATGTTCCAATCTTTGTCTGGACAGCGCCCTTTGGCATTGGCAAAATTGGCAACGGCAACGCTTCTTACCGATCTCTCCTCGCTTCCCAACAGAAGGTTATCAAAACCAACATCCGCTTGCTGCAAAGCGTTGACTTCGACATCGACGCGGCCCACGACCCTGTTCACCTAAGGACTTGGGCAAAAATGGCTGCTAGAATCAATGCCGGAATGTGGCATTACAGGGAGGCGATTAGGTACAGCTTAAAAGCTGAAGGGTTTCAGGTAAAACTGTGCCGAGAAAATCAGCTAGAACAACTCCTTTTAGAGGGATTAGCGCAGCAAATAGCAGCCAGCGCGGTCAAAAACTGGAAGCTATTGCAGCAGCTTGCCCAGAAGGTTGATGCTCAGTTAAATGAATTAACTCTCCGAAATGTCGGAGCTGCTCTGGTTAAGGAAGAGGCTGAGTCAATTCAGCGAGAGAACCGCAGGGTAGAAGCGGATGCTGTTGCTGATGCTCCTGATATTACTCTGTCTGAGTATCTGAAGTTGAAGGACAAGCGCTCCAAGACTCCCGGCGAACTCAATCAAGAGCGCAAGTACCAACTGCAAGAGACTTATGGTGTGCCACTAACGCCTGAGCTGAAATTGAAGGACGACGACGGCTGGCTGCCTCAAATTCGCCTGCATTACTATTTGACCCATGACCCAGAGTTTGTCAGGAAACGAGATAAAAATCACTTGGCGGGGCATCAAGAAAGGGGTCAAGGGAAGGTTTGCCCGCAAGATTTGCGCTTCCTGAAAGCTTCTGTGGAAGCTCTCAAGAAGTTGGGGCTGATGGAGTTCTTTGACTCAGACAGGGAGTATCGAGGGACTGACCCGGAGGTGATAGCCTTTGCTCAAAGGGTCAAGCAGTATTCTGCGGACGTGAAGGATTTTCTGGGTATCAACGTCCACCCTAATGCCCAGCCAATGGAGGTGGTTCAGTACGTTTTGAAGCGGAAGCTGGGCTTTACCCTGCGACGGGTTCGCCAAGAAAGGTCGGAGGAACGAGATGCTTTGGGCAAGTCCAAGCGCATTCGAGTTTATCAGTTCCAGTTCCCCAACGACGGCCGAGTGGCGATTTTTGCAGCTTGGCAGCAGCGGGATGAGAAGGCTATCTCTTTGGCAGAAGCCGTGGCTCCCTGTTTGGAAGGGGTTCCTGGCGGCACAGGGTCGGATAAAGATATAAAGATATCGGGGGGTGTGCGACCAAGTGATGAAGCTGCGAACACAGGATACTCATTTAAAGTGGGCGCGTTTGTGCGGTTTGTTGGTGAGGTTCAAAAATATGTGGTTAAAGCTGTCTCAGGCACTCGAGTGATGGTGGAATCGTTGCTTTCGGGTGCGATCGTCCACACTTGCGATCGCCGCTTGGAGCTGGTGGATTGAGGAGCAAGGTGAGAACGCTCCCAAAAAGTGCGATTCGTTTAGTCCCAGCGCGACCTGAAAAGGATCGTCTGTTCCGCAGAGCCTACTCTGCTAAGGGATTCACCCTCATGTAAAAGACTCATCTGAGTTGGGCCGCGTCTCATCTCAGTACGTATTAGACACTCGCGACGCCCGCTCGCCGAAAAAATACTCTTCAAACGCGAGCTCGACGGGAGCTCGGGGATGGAACGATCGCGCTCACAATTGTGCACGGTCTCAGACTATATTGCCTCGAAAGACGGCAATAGCCCTGTCGCAGGAGTTCTGTGGAGGGCGCAGCTCGCGCTCTTCAAAGTAAGGAATGACAATTTAATAACTTCAGTTATTACTGAATAGTCGGAACAGCGCGATAATTCCATTTAGGTAGATATTCATCAAAAATGATTTTCATGTTTTCCTTAAATCCATTAGCTACTTTTCGACCAATTTTATAAATTTTGTCAAGCACATTGACTACCACAGAAAGCCAGGTTTTTGTCTGAATTTTTGCCATGACTTGTTTAACTAGGATTGCTATATTAGTGGTTCTTCCTTACTTACTATGCTAAATCAATAGCTAAATCAGTAAAAATATCGAAACAAATATATAGAAAAGTAAATCAAGTCCTTGTCCAGCTTGACATTTGGGCTAGTTTAATTGTTAATTATT
>Ga0335394_10006096_pt1 | contig 13593 bp, 11 predicted proteins | sample MAT03_FD_205741 | JGI IMG/M metagenome (GOLD analysis project Ga0335394, IMG submission 205741) | Freshwater microbial communities from Lake Fryxell liftoff mats and glacier meltwater in Antarctica - MAT-03 (spades assembly) (version 2) ...
GGGGTATCACGGGCGGCGAATTGAGGCACGCCGTGCGGCGGATCGAGCCTCCGGCGGCCAATCCATGCGAGAAGTCGAGAAAACGCCAGCGATTCGGAGTTTTTCAGCACCCTGCTAGCCGCCGGTGGCCCATCGTTCACCTCCCCCTGCTAATCCACACCGGCACTCCTATCCGCACTCCGCTCGCGTTAGGATACGTCCTGCACGCGTCGCATCGTCCTAGCCTCGAGCCTCCCCGTCCTAGCCGCTTCCCCCCCATGCTACCCGCTGACCTGATGCGACTGGCCATCGACCGTTGCCGCGAAGGAATCGCGGCCGGGCAGACGCCGTTTGGCTGCGCCATTGTCCGAGGGGACGAGATCCTGGCGGTCGAGAACAACACCGTCTGGCAAACGACCGATCCCACGGCCCACGCCGAGGTGAACGCGATTCGCAAGGCCTGCCTGAATGCCAAGACCATCGACCTGACCGGCTGCGTGGTGGCCACCACCTGCGAGCCTTGCCCCATGTGCATGTCGGCCCTGCACTGGGCGCGGGTCTCGCACGTCTACTTTGGCGCGACCGTGGCCGATGCTCGCCAGGCCGGCTTCAACGAGATCGAACTGGCTGCGCAGCAGGTCGCCCAGGCGGGCGGAGATCAGGTCCGCGTCGAGCCCGGGCTGCTGGCCGATGAGTGCCGGGGCTTGTTCGCCGAGTGGCTGGCCCACCGCGCCCCTCGGGTCTACTAACAGGCGACGTCAGGCACTACGCATGTCTCTTGTCGACATTCACGATATCCAGCGGCACTACGGCGCGATCCACGCCCTGCGCGGGGTCACGCTTCGATTGGAGCCCGGGACTATCGGCCTGGTCGGTAACAACGGCGCGGGCAAGTCGACCCTGATGAAGATCCTGCTGGGTCTGCTCCGCCCGGACTCGGGCGGCGGCACCATCCTGGGTTGTGATCTCAAGGACAGCGCCGGAAACCTGCGTGGCCGGGTCGGCTACATGACCGAGGCCGCCGGCACGGTGCCGATCTTGAAGGGGGTCGAGTTCGTCACCCTCTCGGGCGATCTGTACGGCATGCCCCATCGCGAGGCGCAGCGCCGCGCTCACGAGGTGCTGTACTACTGCGGACTGGGCGAGCTGCGCTACCGCAGGCTCGAGGAATACTCTGCCGGCAACTTGCAGCGGCTGAAGCTGGCCGCGGCTTTGGTACACGATCCTGAGCTGTTGCTGCTCGACGAACCGACCGCGGGACTCGATCCGGCCGGCCGTTCCGCCTTTCTGCGGCTGTTGGAAGATCTGATCGCCGAGACCAACAAAAGCATCCTGCTCTCCACGCACTTGCTGGGGGATATCGAACGACTGTGCGCGCAGGTGGTGGTGCTGCACCGTGGGCAGGTTGTTCGATCCGGCTCGATGGACGAACTGCGGCAGATTATCGACAACCGCTACGAGCTGCGCTGGCAAGGAGCTAACGCCCCGTTCCTGGCCGCACTGCGCGCCGCCGGCGTCGAGATCGCCGACAGCACGCAGGCCGGCCGGGGGATCGCCACCGTGCCCCCGCAATGGAGCACCGCCCAGTTCTTCCGCCTGGCGCAAGAGTCGGGTGTGGTGCTGACGGCGCTCAAAGCCGAAGAAGAGGACCTGGAACGGATGTTCTTCCGCATGACGGAGGCGGCGACGGCACATGGGGGTTGATACCGCAAACTATCACGGCTGGAGCGGCAAGCTCCGCCCGCCGGCGCTGGGGATACTGGCCATCGTGCGCGTGGCCTTGATGCAGGTCTTTCGGCACAAAGGCTACTGGATCGTGTTGGGCCTGGCGCTCCTGCGGTTCCTGCTGTTCTTCGCCATGATCTTTCTGGTGACTCAGGCTCAAGAGATCCCCGCGGCATTTCGCGAGCAGGTGTACAAGACGTTGGGCTTCTCGCACGTCCCCGACAAGCAGGGGGAGTCGGGCTATGTCGGATTCATGAGCGGCCAGGGCGAAGTGGTCATGGTGCTGCTGGCGTTCTCGGGGAGTCTGCTGGTCGGGGCCGACTTCCGGCTCGGTTCGCTCCCCTTCTATCTGTCGCGCCGCATCGACCGGCGGCACTACATCGCGGGCAAGGTCATGGCCGTGGCCACGCTGGTGTCACTGATCACCATCGTGCCTGCGCTGGCGCTGTTCGTGGAGTACGGACTGTTCACCTCCTCATACGAATACTGGATGAACAACAGCCAGATCGTGCTGGGGATCCTGGGCTACGGGCTGGTGATGGCCCTGTCGCTGTCGATTATGCTGGTCACCGTGGCAGCTTACCTGGAACGGATGGCGCCGATTGCGATCGTCTGGTCCAGCCTGTTCGTGATGTTGGGCGGGATGTCGAACCTGCTGGTCGATTCCACCGGCAACCGCTACTGGACGCTGCTGAATCCCTGGAAAGACATCCGTCTGGCCGGCCGATTGTGGTTCTCAGGGTTCCGTGCCGGTCCCGAAGGAGACCTGGGCTGGTGGTCCCTTGCCCTGCTGCTGGTCGTTTGCGGAGGATTGTTGTGGGCCCTGTTCCGCCGCGTGCGGGCGGTGGAGATCGTCACGTGAAGTCCCCTATCGTCTGCGCAAATCCTTCGACATGAGCGTCCCCGTGTCTGCCTCTCCCACCGCGCCAACCGCCTACGATCAGGTTCCCTATCCGCGCTGGACCGGGTTCATCACCCACCCCAATCGGCTGGCGTCTCTGGCGCACTTGTTCGGCCTGGATCCGCCCGACATCGCGGGTGCCCGGGTGTTGGAACTGGCCACGGCCAGCGGGGCCAACTTGCTCCCGATGGCCTACTCGCTGCCCCACGCGCAGTTCGTGGGGGTCGACCTGTCGCGCGTCCAGATCGAAGAGGCCCAGCGATCGGCCGAGCAATTGGGCATGACGAACGTCCGTTTCGAGCACAAGAATATCCTCGAAATCGACCGTGACTTCGGCGAGTTCGACTTCATCCTGGCCCACGGCGTCTACTCGTGGGTTCCGCCCGCGGTGCAGGACAAAATTCTGCAGATCTGCGGCACGAATCTCTCGCCCAAAGGCATCGCGTACATCAGCTACAACACGCTGCCGGGCTGGCGATCGATTCAGGTGGTGCGCGATCTGATGCTATGGCACGTCCGCGACATCCGCGACCCGCAAGAGCGCATCAAGCAGGCCCGGGCGGTGCTGAAGTTCCAGATTCAGTCGATGGCCAGTCGCGACGGGGCGCATGCCAAAGTGCTGCAGGAGCACTTCGAGCTGTTCGAGCCGCGCAACGATGCCTATCTCTTTCACGAGCTGCTGGCCGAATACAACGAGCCCGAGCATTTCAGCCAGTTCGTGGCCCGCGCGGCGAAGCATGGCATGCAGTACCTGTGCGAGGCCGTGCCGCGCGAGGTAGGCGAGGACTCCATCAGCCCGCAGGTGCTCGAATCGCTCCGGCAGGCGGGCGATCGCATGGTCTACGAGCAATACCTCGACTTTCTGTTGATGCGCCGCTTTCGACGCAGTCTGCTTTGCCGAACAGGGCAACCGGTGGCCTCCAGTCCGCGGCCCGAGCGTATCCCCCGTTTCCGCGTGGCGAGTGCTTCGCGTCCCGATTCGAACGAACCGGATGTGGTGACCGTCTCCGTCGAGCACTTCAAGACCGGGCTGGGAACCCGCGTGTCGGTCTCGAACCCGATCGACAAGGCCGCCCTAGTGGTGCTGGCCCACGAGGCTCCGCGCGGCATCCCGTTCGAGGAGCTGGTCGACCTGGCCCGGGCGAAGTGTCGTCAGCCGCAGGAGCTGGCCGATCCCATCAGTCGGGCGGGCGATGTGCGCCGGCTGTGCGACGCCCTGGTCATTCTCTACATCGGCAATGCCGTCGAGTTGGAGCTGAACGAGAGCCGCGCCCAATTGACGCTCAGTGATCGCCCGACTGCCAGCCGCGTCGCCCTGTGGGAAGAGAAGCTGGACACCACGGCCGTCAGCAATCTGCGGCATCAGGCGGTGAAACTAAAAAACCCCGTGACGCGGCAACTGTTCCCCGCGCTCGATGGCACACGCGACCGGGCGGGCCTGATCGAGTACCTGGTCGAGCGGGTCCGTCTCGGCAAGTTGAAGGTCGAAGAGTCGGGCGTGCCGGTGACCAATCGCGAGTTTCTGGAAGGGGTGCTCGGTCAGCAATTGGAAGTGAGCCTGGACGAGATCCGGCGGATGTCGCTGCTGGAAGGCTGATCGTCGGCGGTGCAATCTCTGCAAACCTCTTGGCGCCGCACTCTCGCGTTCTGCGCACGTTGACTTCCACCTCCTCCCCGTTACGATTGGGCGTGACGCATTCTTTGGGCCTTGCGCTGCTTTCGTACGGAACGAATTCAGCCCGGCGCCGCGACGAGTCCTTCGCTTGGAGGCGAGTTTTCGACCATGACGCAACTGGAACAGGCCCGCGCCGGAGTCATCACTCCTGAGATGGAGTTTGTCGCGAAGCGCGAGGAACTGACGCCCGAGTTGATCCGCGACGAGGTCGCCCGCGGCCGCATGGTCATTCCGGCCAACATCAACCATTTGTCGAAGAAGCTCGAGCCGATGGCGATCGGCATCGCCGCTCGCTGCAAGATCAACGCCAACATCGGCAACTCGGCCGTGACCAGCAACCTGCAAGGGGAGCTGGAAAAGCTGCACACGGCGGTCCATTTCGGCGCCGACACGGTCATGGATCTGTCGACCGGCAAGAACATCGACAAGATCCGCGAAGACATTATCGCCATGAGCCCTGTGCCGATCGGCACCGTCCCCATCTACCAGATGCTGGAGGAGCTGGGGGGCTCGATCGAGGACATGAAGCCGCAGCACTTCCTGGACATGGTCGAGCATCAGGCCAAGCAGGGGGTCGACTACATGACCGTCCACTGCGGCATCCTGCTCGAGCATCTGCACCTGACCATGAACCGGGTGACCGGCATCGTCAGCCGCGGCGGCTCGCTGATTGCCAAGTGGATGATGACCCACCGCCAGCAGAACCCGCTCTACACGCACTTTGAAGACCTGTGCGACATCATGCGGCAGTACGACGTGACCTGGAGCCTGGGCGATAGCCTGCGCCCCGGTTCGATCGCTGACGCCAGCGACGAGGCCCAGTTTGCCGAGCTCGACGTGCTGGGCGAGCTGACCACCCGCGGCTGGGCCAAGGGAACGCAGGTCATGGTCGAAGGTCCGGGGCATGTCCCCATGGACCAGATCGACATGAACATCAAGCGGCAAATGAAAGTCTGTCACGAGGCCCCCTTCTACGTGCTGGGCCCGCTAGTCACCGACATCGCCCCCGGCTACGACCACATCACCTCGGCCATCGGCGCGGCCTTGGCCGGCTGGAGCGGCGCGGCGATGCTGTGCTACGTGACCCCCAAGGAGCACTTGGGCCTGCCCGAGACCGAGGACGTGAAGCAAGGGGTGATCGCCTATAAGATCGCCGCCCATGCGGCCGACCTGGCCCGGCATCGCAAGGGCTCGCGCGATCGGGATGACGCCCTGAGCCGCGCCCGCTTTGCCTTCGACTGGAACGAGCAGTTCCGCCTGTCGCTCGATCCCGAGACCGCCCGTCGCATGCACGACGAGACGCTGCCGCAGGACACTTTCAAAAGCGCCCACTTCTGCAGCATGTGCGGGCCGAAGTACTGCTCGATGAAGATCACCGAAGACATCCGCAAGATGGCCGCGGATGGGCAGCCGCTGGTGGAGCTGGCCCCAAGCTCCGCGAAAGTATAGGTTTCGCGATTCCCGGAGCTCGACGTTAGTTGGGAGGGCAGAGGGCCGCGAGGCCCACCCTGCTAAAATCGCTGAGCCTCAAGGATCCGTCGCGGCGAGGTCCTGCGCTACGCAGGAGATTCGACTTCGTCGGCGGACTCCGCGTTCACTTCGTGCAGTTGATTGGCGTCCACAATCCAGCCGCGGCATTGCGGACTGCCGCATAGGCACGCCATCGCGAACTCGGCCGGCCAGGCATAGTCGATCACCAGTTCTTCGCCCGGTTCGATCACGGTCAGGGCTTCGACCCAGATGCGGGGAGGCACGCCCTCGTCAGTATCCTCGACCATCAACCCGCAATTCGGTTGGCAGCGATGGTTCAAAAACCGGAACGGAGCACCCGGCTCCAAGGTCCAGTTGCCCCCCATGTCCATGCCATACAACGAGCCGTAGTCCGGGTCGTCGATGACCTCGCCCTCGACCAGGCCGATGACATCCTCGGGCTCGAAGCTGCGCAGTGCGAAGACTCCCTGACCACACGTCGCCGGGGCCACTTCAACCCACGGCTCTTCCCCTGGTAGATCTGCCTGCACGCCTGCCTCCTGTCGCACAACGAAGTCGATTGTCTCTTGAATGCGTTCCACTGGCCTGACACCAACATGTCGCGAACGACAGGCCGCATGCACCGCGCGGCAACGCATCAAATCGTGTATAACCCACGCCTGAGGTTCGTCAACCCACCCGCTTGGCGCAAGCGCGCGGGCGTTACCTACGGAAGCCCCCCTGAGGCCAAGGACAGCCATGCCCCCTGCACAGCCCGCGATCCGTTACTTTGTGATGGATATCGAGACCGTCGCCGACGGCGAACTGGTCGCGAAGCTCCGCTATCCGGGCGAGGGTCTGGCGCCGGCCGAAGCGGTCGCCCGCTATCGGGCCGAGTTGATGGCCAAGTTCGACAATGATTTCATCCCGTACACATTTCAAGTCCCTGTCTCGGTCGCGGTGGCCAAAGTATCCGGCGATTTCAAGCTGCTCGATCTGGTGGTACTGGATGAGCCGCAGTTCCGACCGCATGTGATCACCGAGCACTTTTGGGTCGGCTGGGAAAAGTACGGTCGGCCGACGCTGGTCAGCTTCAATGGCCGGTCGTTCGATCTGCCTACCATGGAGCTGGCCGCGTTTCGCTACGGGGTCAGCGTCCCCGGCTGGTTCAATGTGCATGCCAAGAGCTTCGAGCAGTCGCGCAACCGCTACAACCTGGACGCTCATCTCGACCTGCAAGACACGCTCACCAACTTTGGCGCGGCGCGATTCACGGGGGGCCTGAACCTGGCGGCGAACCTCCTTGGCAAGCCGGGCAAGATGGATGTCGAAGGGCACATGGTCCAGGACATGTACGAAGCGGGCGGAGTGGCCAAGATCAACGAGTACTGCCGCTGCGATGTCCTCGACACCTACTTTGTATTCCTGCGGACGCGCGTCATGCTGGGACAACTGACCATCGACGAAGAGCACGCCCGCGTGGCCGAGGCCAAGAGTTGGCTGATGAAGCACGCCGCGGAGCAACCGGCCTTCGCCCTGTACCTGGAGGGGTGGGGCGACTGGGCCGATCCGCGGACGGCGAGTACGGCCGAGTCCGCCAAAGCGGCCGCGGCGGAGTAGTCGCGATGCTGCTTCGCTGGCTCAAGAATTGGAAGCGCCGCACGTTTCTGTCCCAGCCGTTTCCCCCGGCCTGGCTCGAGATCCTGGATCGCAACGTGCTGGGCTACGCAGCCTTGAACGAAGATCAGCAGGCGCGCGTCCGCGATTATCTGTTGGTCTTCCTGCCCGAAAAGAACTGGGAGGGCTGCGGCGGCCAGGCGATGAACCACGAGGTGCAGGTCACCATCGCTGCCCAGGTGGCGATCTTGACGCTGGGCCTGGAGGACGAGTACTTCGAGAACGTTCTTTCCATTCTCGTCTATCCAACCGCATATGTCGCACCCGGCAAAGAGATCACCCGCGGCGGCGTGGTGCTGGAAGAGGGGCCGGCCCGGCTGGGCGAAGCCTGGTATCGCGGGCCCGTGATCTTCTCGTGGCAAGACGTCCTTTCTGGCGGGCGGCAGACGCAGGCCGGCAACGTCGTCTATCACGAGTTTGCGCACCAGCTCGACATGCTCAACGGTCAGCGCGTGGATGGCGCGCCGCCGATTGAAGATGCGGCGCAAGCCGAGCGCTGGGCCAAAGTCTGCGCCGAGCACTACCAGCAACTGGTACAGGCCTGCGAATTGGATCAGCCCACGCTGATCGACTGCTACGGCGCCACCAACGAAGCGGAGTTCTTCGCGGTGACGACCGAGACCTTCTTCACGCAGCCACGCCGACTGGCGACCCTTCACCCCGCGCTGTACGAGATCCTGCGCGACTACTATCGGCAGGATCCCGCAGCGCGGACCAAGTAGCGGCCGGCAAGTTAGCCCATTCGCTGTTTGGTCAGGTGTTCTCGGAACTTGCCTAGCTTCACTTTGTCTTCATTCATACGGTCGATGTGTTCGACCACGTCGCTCCACGGGGCACGCGCCCAATCGGGCTTCTCAGAGTTGGCGATTGTCTCGAAAGCCGTCAGCACCTGCTGGGGCACATTCACCACGTTCGTCTTGACGTACTTCTCGTACAGACTCGCGTTCCCCTTCTTGCCAAAGTCGGTCTGTTTCAAGAACTCGTACAGCTCGGGCCGCTTGGAGTACTGCATGTAGAGCTGTAGCAGTTTGGGGTCTTTGCGAATCACGGGGTAGGTGAGCTTGTCGATGTCGCCCGATATTTTCGTCCCCTCGCGCTGGGCTTTTTCCAGTCCATCGCGATGATCATGGACCTCCTTGAAGGCTAACTTGATCATCTGAAAGACGGTCTTCTTGATTCCGTTTGCGCCCATGTACTCTTGCATTTTGTCGGCGATGGTTTCGACTCGCAGCAGGGCTGCAGAGACGTCCTTATCTTTGTTGTACATCGCGATGCTCTTGCCCAACTCGGCCCGCAGCTCCTTGACGCTGTTTTCTACGTCTTTGTTCGCTTTGACGAAGTTGGCGTACTTGGTTTTCAGCCCCAGGATCGCCTTCTCGAGTTCGCTTTTTTTCTTGCCCCCTTGCGCGGTGACCCACTTCTTGAAGGCCTGTCGGTCGGGAGGAAGCTTCTTGTCGTCCTTCCAATCTTTCTCAGCGATCTTTTTGGTCGCTTCGCCCAACAGTTTCTGCCAAGTGTCCCAAGGTTTATAGGTCTTGGGCAGGCGCTCGTCCATCTGATCCAGGTCCATCGAGCTGTTCGAGACCTTGATGGCCTCCTCAAGGCCCTTCTCGGCGGCTTTCCACTCTTTTTCGATGACGGCTTTTTCGCGGGCCATAGCTGCTCCAATACAGAATGCGTACGAGGAATCGATGAACGCGGGAGGTGGTCGTGAGTGAGGACAGTCTCCCCTTTTGGGCGAATACGAACCAGGAACGATAATGACATTCTTGAGAACATTCCCCAGTTTCGAGTTCTTTCGCGGCACCCATCACCAGAAACCGTTCCACACCCTTGCCCTGGTACCCCTGGGCACCGAACATGGGGAACGCATCGCGATCTTTCCCTCTGTCGAAAAAATCAGCGGACCATCCTTTGTTCGATTACTGGCCAGAATTCACGCTCGTTTTTATCGCCGATCTTATCTTGGTCTGCTCGTTCGTCCCGTGGATCATCATGACCCGGCACGAGGCGCCGGCAGCCGTTGCCTGGTGCCTGGTCGTGATTCTGATGCCCATTTTCGGGGCATTCCTGTATTGGGTCTTCGGGTATCGCCGGATGGTCCGTCCGTTGCGTCGCTTGAAACGGCACCGGGCACAGTTCCAGACGGGGCATCCGCCTCGCACGTTGGCGGCGACGCGGCGCTGGCGAGGTCTGATCGATTCCGACCCTACGTGGCAGAACCTGGGCTCCACGGCCGAGCGCTGGGCGGCTTTTCCCGTAAGCGACAAGAATCAGGTCACGCTCTTCCATCGGACGCTGCCGGCCTTCGACGCCTTGATGACTGAAATCCGGGCCGCCAAGAATCACATACACATGGAGTTCTACATCATCCAGGCCGATGAGACAGGCAAACGGCTGATCGATCTGCTTTGCGAAAAAGCCAAGGCCGGCGTGCAAGTCCGCCTGCTCTACGACGCGGTCGGCAGCTTCTACATCGGGCGCTTGCTCGGGCCGCTCGAGAAAGCCGGCGGCAAGACCGCGGCCTTCCTTCCCCTGGCCCCGTTCAAGTCGCGCTTTCGCATCAACCTGCGCACGCACCGCAAGATCGCAATTCTGGATGGCCGTGTCGGCTTTACCGGCGGCATGAACGTGGGAAATGAGTACCTGGGGCTCGACGAAAACTTCGGCTACTGGCGAGACGAGTTCATGCGCATTGAAGGGCCCGCGGTGGCCTCGATGCAGCGGATCTTTGCCGAGGACTGGGATTTCTCGGCCGAAGAGCCGCTAAACGACGACGGCTATTTCCCGATGGTCACTTGTCCCGGCGAGTCGCTGGTGCAGATGATCGCTTCGGGGCCCGACCAGGAGCAGAACAGCATGCGGCAGACGTTTCTGGCGGCCATGGCCGCGGCCAAGAAACGGCTCTGGATCGCCAGCCCCTACTTTGTGCCTGATCCCAGTGTGCTGGACGCCATCATGCTGGCCCATTCGCGCGGAGTGGATGTGCGCATCCTGGGACTGCTCAAGGCCGACCACATGCTGGTCCATCTGGCCAGTCGATACTATTGGCAGGAGTTGTTGGAGGTCGGCGTCAAGATCTACCAGTACAAGAAAGGGATGATGCACTCGAAGCTGATGCTGGTCGATGGACGTTGGGGGATGGTCGGCTCGGCGAATCTCGACAATCGCAGTCTTCGCCTGAACTTTGAAGTGGGCTGCGTGCTGCACTCCGCCGAACTGGTTGCCGATATGGAAACCGCATTTGAAAAGGACATGACCGACTCCATCGAACTGGACCTGCGGACATTTCGGAACCGGCCTTACCTGACGCGACTGGCCGAGAGCACCGCGCGGCTGTTTTCGCCCATCTTGTAGCACGCTTCGGCTGGCACAATCCTGGGGTGGCACGATGTGTGCATTGGCTGGCCATTGTCCACCACGGTCCGCCAATGCACCCCTTTCGCGGAATCCGACCGGCGTCTCTACGTCCAAATTGATCGCGCACAGGCCAAGGTGATTTAATGGCAAGCAAAGCCCACCCGGAGTCAAAAGTCCACCTGGAGTCGGCAGCCCAGGACTTCGCGGAGAAGACCGCTAATCCTCCCTTTCTGTTCGAACTGCCGCCGGACAAGGGGCGAGCCGCGGTGGACGAGGTCCAGTCCTCGCCGATTGATAAACCCGACGCGGAAGTTCGCGACCTCAAGGTCCCCGGGGGCGAATGGGGCGAGGTCCCCGTTCGCATCGTGCGCCCTCAAGGTGCTGTCGGCACGTTGCCGGTGATCCTGTACGTTCACGGCGCAGGTTGGGTCTTTGGCAATGCGCACACTCACGATCGACTGATTCGAGTGCTGGCCACCGAGTCGCAAGCGGCGGTCGTCTTCCCCGAGTACAGCCTCTCGCCCGAGGCCAGGTACCCCAAGGCGATCGAGCAGTGCTATGCGGTGGCGCAGTGGATCAAAAACGAAGGGGCCGCGCACGGACTGGACTACAACCATCTGGCGATTGCCGGAGACAGTGTTGGTGGCAACATGTCGGCCGCGCTCACCCTGATGGCCAAGGCCCGAGGAGGTCCGCAATTCCTCCAGCAGGTGCTGTTCTATCCGGTCACCGACGCGAACTTCGAGACTCCGTCGTACCAGGAGTTCGCGGCCGGATTCTTCCTGCGCCGTGACGCCATGCAGTGGTTCTGGGATCAGTACACCACCGATCCCAAGCAGCGGGCGGAGATCACTGCCTCGCCGCTCCGCGCCACGCTGGAGCAGCTGGCGGGGCTCCCCCCTGCGCTGGTCATCACGGGTGAAGCGGATGTGCTGCGCGACGAAGGCGAAGCCTATGCCAACAAACTGCGTGACGCCGGAGTGCCCGTAACGGCCGTGCGCTTTCAAGGCATCATCCATGACTTTGTGATGTTGCATGCGCTGGCCCACACGCAGGCCGCCGAGGGCGCCTTGCTGCTGGCGACGCAGACATTGAAGAAGGTTCTGCACGCTTAGGGTTCGCATTTCGGGCCGCAGATCGTACGATGCTGGCTTTCCGTGCCCGCTCCCGTAGCGAGTCCCGCGTGCCCCGCCGTCCCAAGCCTGCCGTTACCGATAAGCACCCCGAACCCGCGGTGCATTTCAGCTGGGTCGGCAAAGCCCAGGCTGATGCCGCACTCGCTGCGCCGTCCTTTGGCAAGCTCGTCGCCATCCCGGGCGAATCTCGAAACGCGCGGATCGCGGCGCATCGCTTCTACGACGGCGAAAATCTGGCGGTGCTGAAGCTGCTGCTGCCCGAACTGACCGGCGGGGTGAAGATGATCTACATCGACCCCCCCTACAACACGGGCCGGCGGTTTGTGTATCGCGACGACTTTACTTCCAACGGTAACCACTCGGGCCGACCGCACGCCCAGTGGCTGAGCATGATCTATCCGCGCCTGATGCTCGCCCGCCAGATGCTGCGCGACGACGGCATGATCTTCGTCTCGATCGACGACGGCGAACTGGCCCACCTGACGCTGGTGATGGACGAAGTCTTTGGCGAAGAGAACCGCGTCGGCAACCTGATCTGGGAGGGGGGCCGCAAGAACGATTCGCGGCTGGTGTCGATCTCGCACGAGTATCTGGTCTGCTATGCCAAGAGCCGCAAACGTCTGGCCGATGCCAAGCATCGCTGGCACGAGCGCAAGCCCGGCCTGGACCGCATCCACGCCGAGTACACGCGGCTGCGCGAGAAACACGGCGACGATCACTCAGCCGTCTCAGCCGGCATGCGAACCTGGTATCGCCGGTTGCCCGAAGGTGATCCGGCCCAGGCCAGCGCCCACTACGCCCGCTCCGACGAGCGTGGGCTGTACTACGCTGACAATATCTCGTGGCCGGGCGGAGGGGGGCCGACCTATCCGGTGCTGCATCCCGTGACCCGCAGGCCATGCCGCATTCCCAGCCGCGGTTGGGTGTTTGCTACGCCCGAGAGAATGCAGCAGGAGATCGCCGCGGGGCGTGTCGAGTTCGGCGCGGACGAAACGAAGGTCCCTACGCGGCGTCGCTACCTGCACGAGACCGAGTATCAGGCCCTGGCCAGCGTGATCTATCAAGATGGTCGCGCCGCCAGTCAACGACTCAAACGGATGTTCGGCCGCAAGGTGTTCGATCATCCCAAAGACGAGCGGGTGCTGGCCCGACTCGTCGAAGCCACGACCGAAACCGACGACCTGGTACTCGACTTTTTCGCGGGCTCCGCGGCGCTGGGGCACGCGGTGTTGCTGGCAAATGAAAGCGATGGCGCGGAACGCCGCTTTGTGCTGGTGCAGCAACCCGAAGCCACCGGCTGGCCCGACCTGCCGACGATTGCCGAGGTAGCCAAGGAACGTCTGCGTCGCGCGATGACAGCCATCGAGGCCGCCTGGCCAGAAACCTCGGGCTCGCCTCGCAAACGGCTGGGCTTTCGAGTCTTTCGCTGGGTGACCCAAGAGCCGGTTAAAGTACGCAAAAAGAAGCAGAGATAAGTTCCACATTGACGGCAGCAAGGCAACCGAAAATGACCTTCTGCTCCCTTTCCAAACCCGACCGGTCCCGTGGGTGCGCTCAAACCCTATGGCGCGTTTAGGCAAGCTGCGGTATTCTGGTAGACGTGCCGCGGTCGATCACCCATCACGGAGGACGCCATGTATTCTCGGGACATTCGCGTGGAGAGTCCGCAG
>Ga0335394_10006098_pt1 | contig 13592 bp, 14 predicted proteins | sample MAT03_FD_205741 | JGI IMG/M metagenome (GOLD analysis project Ga0335394, IMG submission 205741) | Freshwater microbial communities from Lake Fryxell liftoff mats and glacier meltwater in Antarctica - MAT-03 (spades assembly) (version 2) ...
GGTGCGTCCGGTTGGCAGACCTTCTGGCGGGTGACACTGCCCTCGGTGAAGTGGGGTTTGCTGTACGGCGTGATTCTCTGCAACGCGCGGGCAATGGGCGAATTCGGGGCGGTGTCGGTGGTGTCCGGCCACATCACGGGGCTGACGGACACGATGCCCTTGCGGGTCGAGAAACTTTACATCGGCTACGACAGCACGGGAGCGTTCGCGGTCGCCAGTTTGCTCGGGCTCCTGGCACTCGTGACGCTGGTGGCGAAAACATGGCTTGAGTGGCGGCAGGAGCGGCAGTTTGAAGCGGCGCAGCACGTTGAGGCGTCCGCAGCTCGAGACGGAGGAACAGGTCCAACATGAGCATCCAGCTGAAGAGCATCAGCAAGAGCTTCGGCGACACGGTCGCGGTCGAGCATGTCGAATTCACAGTTGCTGAAGGCGAGTTGGTGGCGCTGCTGGGTCCCAGCGGGGGTGGCAAGACCACCGTTCTGCGCATGATCGCCGGTTTGGAAATGCCGTCCTCGGGGGACATCCTGATCCGGGGCAAGCGCGTCAATGACCTGCCCGTTCAGCGGCGAAACATCGGGTTCGTTTTCCAGAACTACGCCCTCTTCAAGACCATGTCCGTGGGCCAGAACATCGCCTTCGGTCTTAAGATCAAGAAGTGGAAGCGTTCTGAGATCGAGTCACGCGTCGGAGAACTGGTCGAACTCTTCGGGCTTCAGGGACTGGAACGTCGCTATCCCCATCAACTATCCGGTGGCCAGCGACAGAGAGTCGCGATCGCGCGGTCCCTGGCTCCCAAGCCGAGCGTCCTGCTCCTGGACGAACCATTCGGCGCCGTCGATGCCAAGATCCGACAGGACCTTCGCGAATGGCTGGTCCGGCTTCATCACGAACTCAGCGTCACCACAGTTTTTGTCACCCATGACCAGGAGGAGGCGATGGAAGTGGCGAACCGCATCGTCATTTTCTCCAAAGGACGCCTGGAGCAGATCGGGTCGCCGCGCGAGGTCTACGAACATCCCGCCAACGAGTTTGTGGCGCGGTTCATCGGCGTTATGAACGTGCTGGATTGTGTCGTGAAGAGCGGGCAGGCCCGGGCGGGTGAACTGGCGTTTCCCGTGAGCGGAGCCGCCGACGGGACCCAGATGCGCATTGGGTTTCGTCCCTACGCCGTCTCCGTTTCCACCGATCTGACGCTCCATCCGTATCGCGCCCGGCTGTTGCATACCTATTTCCTGGGAATCCTCCTCCGGGTGGAGTTCGAGTTGCCGTCCGGGTTGATCGTACGGGGGCGGATGACCAAGGAGGAATACGCCATGCTAGGGCTGGAAGACGAACGTGAGGTCTCGTTGCACATCAAAAACTACCGCGTCCTGGCGCGGGACGACGCCCCGTTGGGATCGGAGATTCCGGCGCCGATACCGACCCCGCCGCATATTGCGGAAAACATCTGATCTCCCGGGTCATCGGGCCCGAATGATCCAGTTCACGTAAACGTTTCGGGGTCGGGTTTCGGCGGGGCCAGGCGGCTGAATCGACCAGGTGTTGCTTAGCACCGCAGCGGTCTCATCCGGCACTTTGGACGCATGGAAACGAACCCATTCGGCACCACCGCCTTGCCCAACGGCGTCCGCCACTCCCGACAACGGATGTTGATGCGGTCCAGCGGCGTCCTCTTGCAAAGTCCCCACTTCGTTGCCGCTGTTGCCCCCCGGACCCGAGGTCCCGCGCTGATCTCGGTCCGGATCCCGAAAGTCTCCGGTGGCCGCGTAGTTCACTCCACGCAGAAATCGACCGCGCAGGTCCGGGATCAGAAAGGTGCCGCTGTTTCGACCACCACCCCACGCGGTTCCCAGTACCGCATGAAGTTCGGGATGCTGCGTTGCGGCGAGCTCGCGCCCGTCGCACAGCAGCCATCCGCCGGCTTCCGGGAGGGTGGAAGCTGGCCCCGCAAAGGCCAGAATCGTACCGACAGGCAGTATGCCTGCGGCGGACGACGCCGGAACAGAGGTGTCGGCGCCGCGGGGGGAGAGTGTCGCGCCAAGGACGACGGCGGACACGATCATCACCCCGTAGGAAACGGGAGGAATCAACCGCCGCCCACACGGGCGCGTTGTCGATGATTCGGAGCGAATGCCGGACTGAGCCGCGGACGGGATTTCAGATGGGCGCATGGGCAACAAGGCTGGTTCGGGAACGGCTCAATTCAACCGGAAAAAGGCGATAACTGCTGAGACAAGGTCGTACGTCACATTATTTTACCCGGAGTATATTGACCGCTGAAATTTATCCGGGTTAATTCATTCCATGAGTGACGAGTCAACAGGTCAGTCCATGGGCAACGTAGCGGTGCATCGTCCGGGGTCGGGGAATTTGCGTCCTGGCACGGAGTGCTGGGCGGCCTTTAGCGGTTCAAGGCGACTGTTGACGGGAGCGCCGACGGCGGTGGTGGCAGCGGTTCGGCAGGTGGTGGTGGAATCGCCTCAGGCGAGGATCCTGGTTTTCAACGATGGGACGGGTGAGACGGTAGAGTGGGATCAGCGGGGTGGGGAAGGCATGCAGGGGCTTCAGAATTCGGACGGCGGCGAGATTGGAAAGGGAGCGGTTGCCGGAGGGTCGGCGGTTGGCGTTGCCCGGGGACCGGGTCGTCCTCGGTTGGGGGTGGTGGCCCGAGAAGTGACCCTGTTGCCGCGGCATTGGGAATGGCTGGCGGAACAATCGGGTGGGGCGTCGGTGGCTCTGCGGAAGCTGGTCGAACAGGCGCGTCGTTCGGGGCGGAGCGAGGAAGAACGGCGGCGGGCACGAGAGGCGGCCTATCGATTCATGGCCGTAGCGGCGGGAGATGAGCCTGGGTTTGAGGAGGCGATTCGGGCGTTGTTCGCCGGACACCGGGAGCGGTTCGAAGCTGAGTTGGCCGCATGGCCGCTCGATTTGCGTGAATATGCTTGCCGCATGGCGAGCGCCTCGTTTGCGGCACGTGACGGGGTGGAATCCGTGCCAACGGGTGTGCTGGCGACTCCCTGAGAGAACGGCCTTGTCGGCACGAGCGTGGGCCCGGAATCTTGGCCTGTGGCCGACCGGCTTGCTACCGATGGATTGAATCGCCCCGACACCCAGTTGGAGGTGACGCTACGGCCGTCAATTTTTGAGGAATTCACCGGACAGGCCAATGTTCGGGAGCGGATCGAGATTGCGGTCGAGGCGGCGCGGCGGCGCAAGGAACCGCTCGATCATGTTCTGCTGAGCGGTCCTCCGGGGCTGGGGAAGACGACGATCGCGAATATCATTGCGCGGGCGATGGGCGCCAATCTTCGGACGACCAGCGGACCCACCATCGAAAAGGCAGGAGATCTGGCGGGGTTATTGACGAATCTAGAAGAGGGCGACGTCCTGTTCATTGACGAGATCCATCGCCTGCAAAAGACGATCGAGGAGTACCTCTATCCGGCGATGGAGGACTTCAAACTCGACATCATCATCGACCAGGGGCCCAACGCGCGCAGTGTTCGGCTCAACCTGCCACGGTTCACCTTGATCGGCGCGACGACCCGCGCGGGCCTCCTCAGCGGGCCGATGCTGACGCGGTTCCCCATGCGGGAGCGGCTCGATTATTATACCGGGGAGCAACTCCAGAAGATCGTGCAGCGGTCGGCTCGCCTGCTGAATGTCGAACTGGACGAGTCCGGCGCATGGGAGGTCGCCCGCCGAAGTCGTGGCACCCCGCGAATCTCGAACAACCTGCTTCGACGGGTCCGCGATTACGCCGAAGTTCGGCACGACGGCCGAATCACCAAGCCTGTGGCCGACGCCGCGTTGGCGATGCTTGAGATCGATGAATACGGGCTGGACGAGATGGACAAACGGATTCTTGAGACTTTGGTCGTCAAGTTTGGCGGAGGTCCGGTCGGGGTGAATTCGCTGGCGGTCGCGGTCGGGGAGGAACCCGACACGCTGGAGGAGGTCTACGAGCCTTACCTGATCATGGAAGGCTATCTTCACCGGACGACTCAAGGCCGAGTGGCCACCGAGCTGACGTACCGGCGATTGCGTCTTCAACGGGCCGGTTCCCAAAGCCCGCTTCTCTGAGGAGGGTTAAGGCAGGTCCCAGCGACTTGAAAGTTGCCGGGCGGTGACAAAGGCATGTCGTTCGCCCGGCCGGGTGTGGGACTTTGGAATCGGAAGAACGGCGGCGGGGCTCCATCAGTCCATCGCCCCTCCCTTTGGTCGGGCTGTTGGGAGCCAAAGGAGACCGAAACCACGAGGCGCCTCAGGGGGTCGAAGACGCCGATCGTTTCGCCGTTTTGGCTCCACTGGAAATCCACACGCAGACTGGTTCCTGGGCGTGATGCTTCAGGATGGCCGTCGGCCCAGACGAGCAGAAAGCCACCGGCCGACATGGTGATTCCTGCAGGAATGACGGATCGATCCGGTGTGCCGAAGCGATCGGTCAATGAGTACCCGGAAAGGTCGAGTTCAGTGGCGCCTGCGTTGTGGAGTTCAAACCAATCGTCGGTATCGCCCGTGATCGGATGGATTGGTGGAATTGAAATCCGCGCCGCCATGGCTGGTGAGGGCGAAGTCGCTGCTGACGATGGCCGGGGTCCGGTACATCCGGGCGATTGATGGATCGCCGACATCGAACAGTGCGGCGGTTGGAGGATTGTTGAAGACACCCAACCCGACGTCGAAATCCCAGCAGAAGATTTGCCATCGACCCTGGCGCGGTTTGTAGAGAAAGGAGTTCTTCGCATGGGGTTCCCGAAGGCGTCCGACCGCTTCCAGAACGCCATTGCGCAAGCGGAAGAGAATTTCGGGGTGTCTCTTCAGCCAGCGCAGTTTGGCGCGGAGGGTGGTGATGGCACTGACCGGGATGGGGCTGGTCAGGACGGTACGGATGCGGTTCGCCACCTGATCACCGCGGTCGGACGCGACGAGATGCAGGGCCCGGCTGCCGTCGGGTCCGGCGCCGGGATCGACGCGACTGGTACGGTGGGTGCCCTGAAAAACCCAGCCGTTGGTGCCGGTCTCGAACCGGCCATTGGCGATCCAGTTGTTGCCGTTCACGAGGACCTCGACGTCGTCGACCAGTGCCTCGCCAGGACCGAGCATCAGGGTTTGCAACTGGTCCGCGGACGGCACGCCGGGATGGGTCAGCGTGAGGGCGCCGGAGGATTCGACCGACGTCCAGGAGGCACGGCCGGATTCATCCCTGTCGCGCCAGAGATTCGGATCGCTGGACGGTGCCTCAAAGTCGATACGTTCCAACGAACTACTGCCGCCCGCGGACAAGAAGTTAACGCGGGCTCCTGCGACGTAGGTGAGGTCGTCCTCCACCGCGAGGTATCGAACGTGGGGAATCGGCCCAGGGGTCGGGTCGACAACGACGGGGCGGAGAAGGGTGAGCCGTTCACCGCGGTTGCGCAGTGCGCCGTCGAAATTGCCGACCACCGGTGTGGGAGCAAGGTCGGGGTAAAACTCGCGAAGGCGGGTGAGATTCCGGGAAATCGCAAGGAATTTGCCAGGTTCCAGAAAGGTTCCTGGCGGGAATTGGAACGTGATACCACCATCGATCCTCCAGTCGCCCAGGTGAACGATCTGGGACGAGCGGTTGTGGATTTCGACGAATTCGTCGTTGGGATCATCGTTCAGCGGTTCGAAGTAGAGTTCGCTGAACACCACGTCTGGACGGTGAGGCGGAGCGTTGCGCGCGCCGGGGGTCGGGACCTCGATCGGGGACCCATGTGCCGCGGAGTTCACAACGCGACCGATACTGAACCCGGGGATGATCCCGGGATACCGGATCGAATCGAGGACGCGGAGTCGATCGGGGGAAAGCAGGAGCAGGCTGCCGCCCTCGGGAGAAAGGAGCGCTGGGATCGGTCCATGACAGCCACGCGATCCCCATCAGGACCATGAGGGCTGTCGCGATCCTTGGCGGGGCTGCGGCCACTGCAGGGGAATGGTTCATCAAGCGCCTCAGCTGCAACGGATGCCCCAACAGAAGGGATCGGTTTCACACAAGATCAGGCTGGCCTCAGCCGTGACGTGGGCGGTGCCTGAAACCGTGGGGATGACCTCACCGGTTGTTCGATCCAGCCAGCGGAAGTGGCTAGTGAACGTGCTGCCGAGAATGCTCTCCTGCACCCAGGGCTCGCCCTCGGCCAGTTTCCCATCGGCGGCGAGGCACGCCAGTTTGGCGCTCGTACCGGTCCCGCAGGGCGAGCGGTCGTAAGCTTTGCCGGGGCAGAGAACGAAGTTCCGCGAATGTCCTCCGGAACGCGCCGGACCGAACAACTCGACGTGGTCGATCTCAGGGTAACCTTGGGCATTGGCAGCCTGACGAATACGCCAGGTGACGTCGGTCAAGGATTCGACATGGCTCAAATCGATCGACCACGGGTGTTCCTCCACCAGAAAGAACCAATTGCCACCCCAGGCGACGTCACCCACCACCGGGCCGATGCCCGGAACCTCGACGCGGACACCCTTGGCCTTTCGTCGACTCGGCACGTTGGCGACGGAGACCGAACCGTCCGGATGGAGTGTGGCAGTGACTACCCCGACCGGCGTGTCGAGTCGATGTTCGCCCGCGCGAATGCGTCCGAGGTACGCAAGCGTGGCAATCAGTCCGATCGTCCCATGGCCGCACATGCCCAGCACTCCGACGTTGTTGAAGAAGATGACGCCCGCGGTGCAATCGGTGGCATGGGGTGGAACGAGAAGGGCTCCAACGAGCACGTCGGAGCCTCGAGGTTCATTAACGATGGCGGATCGAAACGCGTCGAAGTCACGGGCGAAACGGTCCCGCTGTTCCGCCAGTGGCCCGTTGCCGAGCGCGGGCCCGCCGTGGAGAACGACGCGGGTAGGTTCGCCGCCGGTGTGCGAATCGATGATCTCGATGCGGTTCATGGGGTGGGAATTCCTTTTGCCAGGGACTGGAGGTAGTCGAGGAGCGCTGCCAGGTCGCCGACGGTGATGCCGGCAAAGCAATGCCTCAAACCAGGGTTTTGCGTTCCTCAGCCACGCCGTCGCCGTCGCGATCGAAGAAGACGCTGATGTCGGGCGGGTGGAGGAGGTAAAGGCGGTCGTGATCCCAGACCAATCCACGTGGGGAATCGATGTCGGGCACAAACGCTTTCACCTCCTGGATCAGGCGTGCCGCCTTCTCCGGAACCACTGCAAGAAGGGTGGCGAGTTCCGCAGGAGTGGGCTGTCGGTCGGTGGCGGTGAAGTCCTGGGCGGTTGCCGGTAGGTGGGCGATGAAGACCGTTGCGGCGATGAGGGCGAAGCCAATCATGTGGAAGTCGGTTGAATGCAGGTTTCCCCTTCGTCCTCGGAGAGCGCTCGGCGCGCGGGATCCAGTCCGGACCAAAGGATCAGGCGTTTCCGCCCTGCCGCATCGATCACCCGGTGGAGAGTGGGAGTCTCGGGGGAAGTCGACCAGCGGAAGGGCTGCCAAGCGGTCCATCGGCGGGCAGCGTGGGACTGGGGCATGCCGCTATCTCAGGGCGCGGCCGCATTCCAAAGCAAACCGGATTTCTTCCATTCCAGCAGAAGCTCCCGGAATCGCTGAACCGGAGGAGGGTCTTCATCCTCATGCCACACGAGAACCAGGGGGACTGTGACGCGAGGTTTCAGGGGGATGAGGCGAAGTTCGGGCGACGCTGGGATGATGCCTTCCGAGACAACGGCGATCCCGACGCCGGCTTCGACGTAGGTGAGAACCGTGCCGATCAGACTTGGAGTGTGCGCCAGGCGAGGGACAACTCCGGCGCGCCGACATCCAGCCAGGATAGCATCGTGCAGTCCCATTCCTTCGCGACGGGCCAGGAGAATGAGAGGTTCCGATTGGAGGACGTTCCAAGAGATGGCGGGCTTTTCGGCCAGGGCGTGATCGCGTCGAACCACCACTCCGAGGGTTTCACCCCGAAGGAGCGCAGTCTTGAGTCCGAGCGCCTCATGGCTGATGACAGGGCGGGTGATCGCGGCGGACAGTCGCCCCTTCGCAACCATTTCCCACACGCGCTCGGGCGTTCGCTCCTCGAGATGCAGGGTGACGCCTGGGCATCGGCTACGGTAGGTGCCCAGGAGGCGCCCCAGAAAAGCCTCAGTGGGTGGACCGATGTAGCCGAGTCGGAGTTCGCCTTCCTCGCCCGAGCCGGTGCGTTGGACGCGTTGGATGCTCTCCGCCAACCGCTCGAGGAGGACCGCGGTCTCGCGGAGAAGTACTGAGCCAGCCGGGGTGAGCCGGACATGATGGCGACTTCGCTCCAGCACCGGAGTTCCAATAAACGACTCAAGATCCTTGACCGCCCGACTGATGGCAGGCTGTGCAATGCGGAGTCGCCGAGCCGCGGCGGCGTAGCTCAGTTCCTCGGCGACGGCTTGAAAATAGCGCAGGTGCCGGAGGTCCATGGAGATGAACGTGATCACACCATGGCATCACGCTGATAGCGAGAGGATGTTTCCGTTACCACGAAGGTTCCTCTAGTCTCTCGCCGAAATGACGAACGTCGAACTGGCAGTTCAGTTCTTTTTTCAGCTTGGGGTGATCCTGGTGTTCTGCCAGGCGGTCGGCTGGCTCGCGCGCTTTGCCGGCCAGCCCCAGGTGGTGGCGGAGATGATTGCGGGTGTCCTCCTTGGACCGTCGCTGCTGGGGTTGCTGTGGCCCGACGTCTCGGCGCGCCTCTTTCCAGCGGATTCGATGAAGACACTTTTTCCGGCGTCACAACTGGGCTTGGCCGCCTACATGTTTGTCGTCGGATTGGAGTTTCGCGTCGACATCGTGCGAAAGCGCCTCGGCAGTGCGATAGCTGTCTCGGTGGCGGGCATGCTGGTTCCGTTCCTCCTGGGGGGCGCACTTGGCTGGTGGTTTCATCAGCACACATCCCTCTTCCCAGCAAGGACTTCCCTGCTTGAAGCATGCGTCTTCCTGGGTGCCTCCATGTGCATCACGGCGTTTCCGATGCTCGCCCGAATCATCCACTTTAAGAAGCTCGCCGGAACGACGATGGGAACGGTCGCCCTTGGGGCAGGGGCCATCGATGATGCCGCCGCTTGGTGTCTGCTGGCGGTGGTTTTGGCGAGCTTCGATGGAGATTTCCGACACGCAGTCACCAACATCGCCGGCGGTATCGGCTACGTGGCCTCTGCGATGCTGGTTCTTCGGCCGCTGCTGTCGCGTTGGGCAAAGTCCGTCGAGCGGATCGGCACGTTGTCAGATCGAGGATTTGTGGGCTGTCTGGTACTCTTGGTGTTTGCAGCCTGGTTCACGGATGCCATCGGGTTGCACGCGGTTTTCGGGGCATTTGTGATGGGGATCGCCATGCCACGGGGCCTGGTAGCTCGCGCACTGATCGAGAGGATTCAGCCGCTCACCGTTGCGCTGCTTTTGCCGCTTTTCTTTACGTTCTCGGGCTTGAACACCCAAATCGGTTTGCTGGATTCGGCGTACCTCTGGTTGATGGCAGCGTTGGTTCTGGCGGCCGCCGTCATCGGCAAGGGAGTGGCGTGCTGGCTGGCCGCCCGGGCCACCGGGGTTTCGAATCGTGACGCTCTCGGCATCGGAACCCTGATGAATGCGCGTGGGCTTATGGAACTTATCATCATCAACATCGGGCTTCAGCGAGGTCTCATTAGTCCCGCACTTTTCGCAATCCTGGTCATCATGGCCGTTCTCACAACCCTCATGGCCTCTCCCATTTTCGAGCTCCTCGTGGGAGAGGACCGACCTCAGCCTGAACCCGAGGCCGACTCCGAGCCTCGAACGGTGGGGGTTTCGGCGCCCGTGGCGGGTGCTACGACCGACGGTCGCTGAATTCGATGGGCTCGAGGTGAAGGATCGGCGTTGGTTGAAGTCAGACCGTGGTTTGGGTCGAGTTCCGTGACATCGCTCCAGCGCCGAAGCGTCCGTTCGACGTGTTGACATGCATCAACTTCCGAAAGGCGCACTTTAAATCGTCGGTTATCCGACAATGCATCGCTCACTTCACGGAGTGGTGGAAGCCGTGCTGTAACTCAATCGCTACGAAAATCTTAAGTGATCCCGCATGCGCACCTCGTTCAGTGGAGGATCACCGTGGCTGTCGGATTGCCTTACGGCTTCAGAACGGAAGGGCTTTTGCAACTCTACCATATTGAATTACAACATGTTGATGGACAATGTAATGCGGTTTTGATCGATGGTAGGATCGATCTGGCATCAGGTTTGCTATTATAACTCGCCTTTCGGTGCGTGGCGGCGCCTCCTCCCCCTAACCCCCGCTCGCACCGGCTTGAGGGCAGGGCGAAAGCTCTGCCCTCTTTCCCTGTTTTAGCAGCTGTTGGATTCCGTTGGGCACCTGGTGGGGTGGATTGATGGCTACACCCTGGCACTGGTCATCCTTAGTGGACTGGTGGTGGCCTATACTTCTGCCGGCGTGATCCACGATAGAGGGTACTTCCCGGCAGGGAATCATAGTGGAAACTCCTAATCTGACTTAGCAGGCGGGCACTTCTCGCCCATTGAGGGTTCGACCGCCCTGGAAACGAGAAGCACCACCGGCGGGCTGCTGGTTCGCAGTTCGTGTCTTAGCGGGGCGCCGATGACGTGAAATATGGCGAGTGTGAAACTCTGCAAATGCCTGATGTTGAGTTTCTTATTCGGATGACAGTGTTAGGATTTGGCACTCGTTGTCGGAAAAGTTGACGCACGGGTAAAAACCGAGGGAATGGCTAACCAGCTTTAAATGAACGGCTTAGTCGAAAACTCTCCTAACTGGGGTGGTTGCGGTGTCAGGCCCTTTTACGGAACTTCTCCTGGAGCCGAGGCGATGGGGGAGCTTCCGACGTTGATTTCGGGATCATGGAGAGGTTTTTTTTTCTGCTGCATCCTTCGTAAGGCGTTACTGGATAGATAGTAACGATCGATGGAGTGAGCATCATTCGGTGGGCGCAAAGGGAGGGGCTAAGGGAGGTGAGGGTTTTTGGCACGCGATCTGCTTAGTCAATGAAGGTCAATTTCGCTGTCCGCGAGATCGCTGACCAAAGACTCAAAACCCAAAGGTATCGACACTATGAAGAAATTCGCGATTGCAGCGCTCCTCGCGGGCACTGTTTTGGTTCCCCTGGCTGAAGCCGCTCAAGTGAGGTTTTCCAGCCCTGCTTGGCGGGATGCGACGTACGGAGGCGGGGAATTCAACGTCGACCTCGGTGCCAACGGTTCGATTGATTTCCAATCCTTCTGCTTGGAAAAGAATGAAGGCTTGGATTTCGGAGTGAACCTCAACTACACCACTGACGCCGGAGCCTGGGGTGGTGGTCTGGCTGGTGGTACTCCTGACATCATCTCCGAAGGTACCAGTTACCTTTTCGACATGTTCCTTCAGCAAACGCTTCCCGGTTACAGCTTCGCCACGGGTAATGCGGTCGCGAATGCGGCGCGCGCCGCCAGCGGTCGTCAGCTCCAAGACGCCATCTGGGCTCTCGAGGAGGAACAGGCGGTCAACCTCGCTAATCCGTTCATCGTAATGGTTGTTGGCCAGTTCAACAGCATCGCGGGAGCCATGGCCGATGCGAGCTCCGGCACGATTGGTGTTCTTAATCCGACGGCTCCGGTATCCGGTATCCGTCGTCAGAGCGTGCTGATCAACCTGCCGGACAACGGCATGGCTGTGATCATGCTCGGCGGAAGCCTGATGCTTCTCGGCGCTGCCCGCCGTCGCCTGGCCTGATCGGCTTCTGGTTGTTCTTGAGAAGGAGGGGCGGCTTCTGCGCCCCTCCTTTTCGTTTTCAGCATCAGGTTTCGTACGTGGTCTGTCTGAGCGTCATCCGCGATCGACGTACGGGCAAAACCGGGACGATCCATTCTTGAAACAGTTCAAACCTTTGGCGCGGATTGGGTTTCGCCCGTGTTGACGCTGGCGAGGCTGCCGAGGGGGGATTTGGGCCCTCTCAAGGTCGGAGAAGATCCGACCTAACGACGCAGAGACACGTCCAAGCTGGGAGTAACTCTGGCGCTACGAGGGGTATTGGACGACGCGACAGCGCACCTGAAGGAAGCGGTCCGGTTGAAACCAGACTCGGGCGCGGCGCTGGGGAAGCTTGGTCTGGTGTTTGCCAGACAGGGGAAGCTGACGGAGGCAATTGAAGAGTACGAGAAAGCCCCACGGCTCGATCCAGGATCCCTCTCCGTACATTTCAAACTTGGGCAGGCTTTGGAGGCGTTGGGAGAATCAAATCGAGCAGGCGAGCATTATTCAAAGCATGCTTATCCAACCCAGCTACAACAACGCGCACTAACAAGTGGTCGCCAAGGCGTCAAGTGAACCGATACAATACAGGCCTGAGGCTGAAGAGGCCGTCGCGTGCTGGCTATTTGTTGGTTACCGCAAGGCTGGATAGAAGTTTCTTGGCCTCGTCGGTGAATTTCCCGTCGGGGGTGGCCGCCAGGGCCTTTTCCAGAGCGGTCTTTCCGTCTGCGGTCTGCTTAAGCCCCAAGTGGGCCACACCGAGGTAAAACAAGGCATCGCCATCGCGCGATCGTGTGCGGGTCGCCTCTGTCAATAGCTGAATCGAAAACCGGTAATCGCCGCGACGGCAGGCGAGCTTCCCGAGCGACGCAGCGATCTCGTCATCACGCGGAAGATCCTGCCGGATTTTGAGCGTGAGATCGTAAGCTCTGCTTTCATTTCCCGGGACCTCCGCAAGGAGCAGAGCAAGTTGTCGGGCGGCGGGGATAAAACCAGGACTTCGCGCGAGGATCTTCTCGTAGATCCGCTGGGCTTCGATGGCCTGTTGTTTCGACTCAGCCCAGCGAGCACTCGCAAACAGCGACACCAAGCTTTCGGGTTCGGCGGCCAATGACTTTTGGACCTCCGACGAAAAGGAGGATGCGGACGGTTTTAGAGCGAAGGAAACCAACTCGACGAATGATTTGGCCCGGCTGGCCAGCGACGAGGAGTTCATCGTCGCGACGGCTATCATGGTATTGGTGGCTAGGTCGATTCTTCCCATGGCGAATGCGGCGATGGCGAAATCGTACTGAACGACCGGATTCGTCGGGAGTTGGCTCGCGCTGTTCTGAAGCAGGCTGAACGCATACGAATGATCTCCGGCGAGGGAGGCGGTTCGTCCGGACACATGTCCTACCACGGGATCCTCCGGCGCCAATTGGCGAGCCTGACGCGCGAGTTCAAGGGCGCGATTGGTGGCTCCGAGCTGTTCAATCTGGAGCAGCCCGAATCGGCTCAGGAGATTCGGCGAACTCGGGTTGATTTTGAGAGCGGCTTCGAAAGCTTCTCGGGATTTTTCAGTAGCTCGGGAGGCGGCGTAAGAATTGGCAAGTCGGGATAGTGCAATAAGATCCTGCGGGGCCTCGGCACGGCGCTTCACAAGAGCTGCGATGGTTTCTGGCGATGGGGGCTCCGTCGGCGTCTCAAGGATGGCCAAGTGGGTTTTGGCGACCTCTTTCTCTTCGAAGTTTGCTGGCGAATCCACTGCTTGATGCAAAGCGATCCGTGCAGGAGCTTCGTGTCCCATCATGTAATGAGCCATCCCCAGGTGATATTGAACTTCCGGATTTCCCCCGAGTTCATCGGATGCGTCGATGAGTAGGC
>Ga0335394_10006099_pt1 | contig 13592 bp, 12 predicted proteins | sample MAT03_FD_205741 | JGI IMG/M metagenome (GOLD analysis project Ga0335394, IMG submission 205741) | Freshwater microbial communities from Lake Fryxell liftoff mats and glacier meltwater in Antarctica - MAT-03 (spades assembly) (version 2) ...
AAGAGCGCCGCCAATACTTCGGCGAAACCGACGAAACAGTTCTCAAGCGCACCAGGGCCGCCATTGAAGCCGGTCTCAAAGTCATCGTCTGCGTCGGAGAAATGCTCGCAGATCGCGAAGCAGGCCAAACCGAAACAGTCCTCAACACCCAATTCCAGGGCGGCATCGCCGGCCTCACCCCACAAGAATTCTCACAGATCGTCATCGCCTATGAACCCGTCTGGGCCATCGGTACAGGCAAGACGGCCACCCCCGAAATGGCAGCCGACGCCCACAAAGTTATCCGCAATCTCGCCGCCGAAAACTTCGATGCAGCTAACCTGCGTATCCTCTACGGCGGTTCAGTCAAGCCCGACAACGTAACATCCCTGATGGCCAAAGAAGACATCGACGGAGCTCTCGTCGGCGGAGCCAGCCTCGATCCAGCCAGCTTCTCAAAAATCGTCAACTACTGAGTTTTCTTCGCCTTCATCTCCCGCCCACCCTGCTTCAAAATCAAGCCGGTCACCTTGCCGTCCTCCCGGACCATCTGCAACGTGGCCGGCATTACCTTGGGAAACAACACATCCTTGGCTTCCACAAACACAGGCATCTTCCCCTGCCCCGTAGCCTGCGTAATCAATTGATCTCCTTCGCGCGTAATCACCAATGAGAAAGTGGGCGAAAGTTGATAACTCCCCACATACTCATCCAGCGTCGCCGAATCCAGTTGCGTCTCAATCCGTTCCTTAGACACAACAGCAGTGCCGCCATTGGCAATTGCCACCAATCCCCGCTGCACATCGCCCGTCTTCCCATCTTCAAAGTTCGATAACACCACCACCAGGATCCCGTCCTCCGGCACGCGATGAATGTAAGTTGAGAAGCCATCGATGCCACCCCCATGCCCCTGTACCGTTTTGCCACCTTCCTGCTTCACTCCCCAGCCATAGGCATACCCATCCTTTTCAGGCGTCCACATCTTGGTCATGCTGGCAGTGCTCAACACCTTACCCGCCGCCAGAGCACGATCCCACTTATACAAATCACCAGTCGTCGAAATCAACGCCCCCGCCACATTCGGAATCCGCATATCGACAAAGTCCGCATGCAACGGCGCACCACTCTTGATGCCATACCCGTCCGCCCGCTTCGCAATCACATCCACATTGCGGTCAGCCCGGGTATCGGTCATACCAGCCGGCAAAAAAATCTGCTGCTTCAAAAATTCTTCCCACGGCATCCCGCCCGCCTTCTCAATAATCTGCCCCAACATCACATAACCCGTATTCGAATAAGAAAACTTCGTTCCCGGATCAAAGTCCATCTTCTTCTCCCAAACCATCTTCACTTGTTCTTCGTAGCGAGAAGGCAAACCCTTCATCTTGTTGTACTCAGGAAAACTGGTAAAGTTCGGCACCCCGGACGTATGCGTCAACAACTGATGAATCGTAATCGGCTTCCAGATCTCCGGACAGGTCGGCAAATAATCGCAAGCCTTATCCGTCGTCTTCAGCTTGCCCATCTCCTCCAGCTTCAAAATCCCCGCCGCACCAAACTGCTTGCTGATACTACCCAATCGAAACTTAGTGTCCGTTGTATTCGCAATCGACCAGTCGTAGTTAGCCATCCCGTAAGCCTTCTCAAAAACAACCTTGCCGCCCTTGCCAATCAAGACCGTTCCGCTAAACTTCTGATCCCGCACAAATCCCGCTAAAAATTCATCGGCCTTGCTCGGCAAATCCTGCGCCAGGCTGGCAACAGCCAGCCCAAATATCAAAATCGTTTGACGAATACCCATATGCTCCAAATCACTCCTAGCCCGGCCAGGGCCCAATAGATCTTACGCAACCAAACCTCAGGAATGTTCCGTAAAAAACGCAATGCCAAAAAGCTCACGCCCATTGCCGCAATCAAATTCCCTGCGCCAAATGCCACAGCCCCCTGCCCCGTCGGTCGTGCCAGTATCGCCATCGCCGCACCCTCAATCGCCCCAATCGTTGCCGCCACCAGCCACTTCCCACCAGCCGCAGGAAAGAACAAGTGCTCACAAGCCACATAACTCAACGAGATCGCTGTAGCCAATTCAAAAAATCCAGGCGTCGCATAAAACCGGTCCGGCAACACTACCAAAAAAGCCGCCGCCGCCCCAGCCCCATACGCCAAAGGTCGCGACAAAATCAGCAATAACAAAATCAAAATCGGCTGATAGGCCAACTGCACAAAACCCATCCGCGCTGCCCGCCACCAAACCTCCGCCTTCCCTGACTCATGAAAATCAATCCGCTCCTGCTCAAACGTCCGGTCAAACACCGCCTGCCTCGTCACCTCGCCCCGCGTCACTTTCATAATATGTACATGGTTCGGCACAGTCACCCGCGCCAGCTTCACCTCGGCCCCAATCTGCTCCCCTGGCACCTGCGCAAACTCAAAACTCAGCACACACAACAACTCCGTCTTGTCCGGCGTACAATCCGAAGCCTTCAGGCTCGCCCCAGTAAAAACAATCGAAGCCATCAGCCCCGCCTGCGGCAAATGCTCCACCTCATATCGCGGCAAGTGTACCCGCAACTCCAGCAACTTTTGACTCAACGTCCCCTCACTCGTACTCACACTGATCGAATGCGCCTCCGCCATCGAAGCCACCAAAACCAAACTCAACACCACTCCGCGCTTCACCCAATGCCGATACAAAATGCGAACCACCGCAATCAGCGGAATCGACAAAAACATCCCTCTTATCCCGCCCAGCAACTCCCCGCCAATCACGCCAGCCAGCACCAGAAATGCCGGAATCTCAATCCCGTTCTGCATCAGATACGGCGTGATCACATAGTCCTGAATCACCCGGAATACAAGGTAAAACACCACTAGCCAGGCCCAATGTGTGTATCCGGCAAACAACACCACCACCAGGCTCGCCGCCGCCGCGCTAATCCACCCCAATACCGGGATCACTTCCAGTAACGCCGCCAGTGTCGCCAGCAGCATCGCATAAGGCACCTGCGTCGCCTGATAAAAAATCGCATACCCGACAAACACCGCCAGGCTCTGCAACAGCACCGCGCGTATGTAGCGGCTCAACAGATCGCTCAAGTCGGTGAGCAAACCAGTCACCCAGATTCCCTCGCCAAACCGGCCCGCAAACCGAACCATCGCATGCCGGAAAAAACTCCCATCCTTCAAAAAGAAAATCGCAAAAACAGGCACCAGCAAATACAAACCAAAACTGCCCAACCCTCCCACTAATCCACTCGCCGCACTATGCACAAACTCAACACCGTAGCGCATCAATTCATCCCGAAACGGCTCCAGTTGTGAAGGCAGTGGCAATGCCACAGATCGCGACGGATCTTCAGAAAGACTAGGTAACTTCCCAATCAATTCCGCAGCCTGCCTGCTCACCATTTCGCCCAACACCACAGCCGCAAATCCAACCAGCAGAAAGCCTGAAATACAAGTCCCAACAATTGCCGTCCGGCGAGAAATATGCCGTGGCGACAACCGCTGCAGGTATCGAATAATTGGCTCTACAGTGTATGCGGCCAACATTGCCAGCACCAGCAGAAAGAATAATTCCCGCAATCCCCACAGCAGCCACAGCCCTGCGGCAAACGCAAGAAGCGTCGCAACTACTTGGGCAGTCTTGCGGTCAAACAATGTCATTGGTCTTCTCATCTTATAGTTAGATCAGCGTTATGCCCAATCGAACACGCCAATTGCTCGCAGAACTCCACACGCTCGAGCAGCGCTTAAAGCTAGGCGGCGGCACCGAAAAAATCGCCAGGCAACACAAACAGGGCAAGCTCACCGCCAGAGAACGCATCGCCGCTTTGCTCGATCAGAACGAGCCCGCCTTTGAGTCCGGTCTCCTCGTCGCTTGCGACCGTCACGATGGCCAGGCACCCTCCGCCGGCGTCGTCACCGTCATCGGCAGAATCGAAGGTCGCCCCGCCGTCATCGTCGCCAACGACGCAACCGTCAAGGCCGGTGCCTGGTGGCCCGAAACAATCGCTAAAATACTCCGCGCTCAAGAAATTGCCATGCGGCAAAAGATCCCCATCGTCTACCTCGTCGATAGCGCCGGCGTCAATCTCCCGCTCCAGGATTCCATCTTCCCCGGCCAATACGGTGCCGCCCGCATCTTCCACTACTGCGCCCAAATGCGGCGCAACCTCAAGATCCCCCAATTCGCCGCTGTCATGGGCATGTGCATCGCCGGCGGGGCCTATCTCCCTGCCCTCAGCGATCTCATCATCATGGTCGAAGGCACCAGCTTCATGGGCCTCGGCGGGCCCAACCTCGTCAAAGGCGCAACAGGCGAATCCTCAAACGCAGAAGACCTCGGCGGCGCAACCATGCACACCACCATCAGCGGCGTCGCTCACCACAAAGCCCGCAACGATCAGGACTGCATCGCTATGCTCCGTGCCCGCTTCAGAGAGCTCCCTCCCGGCCAGCCAACTACAACACCCACTACCCAGGCCGACCTCTACGACATCCTCCCCGACGACCATCGCCAGCCCTACGACACCGCAGCAATCCTCGCTGCCATCCTCGACGAAAATTCTCTCGAAGAACACCAGCCAGATTATGGCCCGGAACTCATCTGCGCCCATGCCCGCCTCGCGGGTCAGCCCATCGCCGTCATAGCAAATCGCCGCGGCTTCCTCAAAACCGCTCTCGGCCCCAGAATCGGCGGCATCATCTACACGGAATCAGCCCGCAAAGCCGCCTACTTCGTCGACGTCGCCGCCCGTCATAACCTGCCAATTCTCTACCTGCAAGACGTCTCCGGCTTTATGGTCGGCAAGCAAGCCGAAGAAAGCGGCATCATCCGCGCTGGCGCTGAAATGGTAGAAGCCATGTCCTGTGCCACCGTCCCCAAAATTGTCCTCACCCTCAACCACTCCTCCGGTGCCGGTTATTACGCCATGGCCGGCCAAGGCTTCGATCCAGACTTCGCCCTCGCCTGGCCCACCGCCCGCATCGGTGTCATGGAAGGAGACTCCGCCGTCCAGGCCATCTACGGGGCCACCCCGTCCCCAGACCTCTCCGAAAAGATCACCCAAACCCGCGCCGATTACGACCGCTGGCTCGACGCCCGCTACGCCGCCGCCCGTGGCCACGTCGACGCGATCATCGACCCCGCTCAAACCCGCCAAACCCTCGCCTTCCTCTTCGGGGTCTGCTCAAGATGATCCGCATCGGCTGCGGCCAGGGCTTCTGGGGAGACTCTTTTGAAGCCCCCATCCGTCTCGTCGAAGATGGCCCCCTCGACTATCTCGTCCTCGACTACCTCGCCGAAGTCACCATGTCGATTCTTCAAAAACAGAAGCTCGATAACCCCTCCTTCGGCTACGCCCGCGACTTCCCCGCCCTCGTCGAACGCATCCATTCCAAAGGCGTAAAAATCATCGCTAACTCCGGCGGTGTAAACCCCATCGCCTGCGCTCAAGAAGTCCGCAAGCGCTGCCCCAGCCTGAAGATCGCAGTCGTAATCGGCGACGATATCCTCAACCGTATCGATCAATACCCGCTACTCAACATCGATACCGGCCAGCCACTCTCCACCGTCAAAGAACACGTCCTGAGTGCCAACGCCTACATCGGGGCCTTCCCCCTTGCTGATGCCCTGCAAACCGGCGCCGACGTCATCATCACCGGCCGCTGTGCCGACGCTGCCCTCGTCCTCGCCCCCATGCTCTTTGAATTCGGCTGGTCCCCAACCGACTGGCATCTCCTCGCCGCCGGCATCACCGCCGGCCACATCGTCGAATGCGGCGCTCAATGCACCGGCGGCAACTGCCTCGCCGATTGGGAATCGATTCCCAACCTCGCCACCATCGGCTACCCCATCGTAGAAGCCCACCCCGATGGCACCTGCGTCATCACTAAACACTCCGGCTCCGGCGGCCGCGTCTCCCTCGCCAGCGTCAAAGAACAACTCGTTTATGAAGTCGGTGACCCTCGCGCTTATTTCACCCCGGACGTCATCGCCGATTTCACTGCTGTCTCACTCACCGACGACGGCCCGGACCGCGTCAAAGTCACCAAGGGCCGCGGCCTCCCTCGGCCCCAAATGCTCAAAGCCAGCATCGCTTACCACTGGGGCTGGAAGGCCTCCGGCACACTCACCTACGGTCCACCCCAAGGCCGCGAAAAAGCCCACCGCGCCGCCGCCATCGTAAACGAACGCTGCCAACTCCTCGGCCTCCACTTTGACGATCAAGTCACAGAAGTCTTCGGTGACGATTGGTCCATCCTCCGCATGGCCGTCCGCGCCAAACAAAAAGCACCAGTCGAACGCTGGACCCGCGAAATGATCCCCCTCGTCCTCAACGGCCCCCCCGGCGCAACCGGCTACGGCGATGGCCGTCCCAAGGTGCACCAAGTCGCCGCCTACTGGCCCGCCCTCCTTCCGCGTGAAGCCGTCTCTACCCGCATCCAGGTTCTCAAATGAAAATCCGACTCGCTCAAATCGCCCACGCCCGCTCCGGCGACAAAGGCGACATCGTCAACATCGGCGTCATCGCCTACAACGAATCCGACTACGAAATCCTCCTCCGGGAACTTACCCCGGAGCGAGTCAAAGCCCACTTCTCCGAGCGCATTCAAGGCACCGTCGAGCGCTTCGAGTTACCCAATATCGGCGCCCTAAACTTCGTGTGCCGCCAGTCCCTAATGGGTGGCGGCACACTATCGTTACTGTCCGACGCTCAAGGCAAAAGCTTTGGCGGCGGCATCCTGTCGATGGAAATCGAAAAATGAAGAGGCTTAAGAAGCTTTCTGTTTCAACACATCCACAAGTTCCTGAACTGCCGCCGCGCTGCGGTTCAGCTCAGCCGTTTCCGTCTCAGATAACTTCAACTCGTAAATCTTCTCAATACCCTTCGCTCCCAGCTTGCAAGGCACTCCAACAAACAAACCGTTGATGCCATACTCGCCTTCCAGTAGCGCCGCACAAGGCAACACCTTCTTCTTGTCCTTGAGAATGCTCTCCACCATCTCAACCGTAGCGGCAGAAGGCGCATAGAAGGCACTGCCCGTCTTGAGATACTTCACAATCTCCGCCCCGCCACTGCGAGTCCGGTCCACAATCGCATCAATCCGGTCCTGCGGCAACAGCTCCGTCAGCGGAATCCCGCTCACACTCGTCAGTCGCACTAGCGGCACCATCGTGTCGCCATGTCCGCCCAACACCATCGCCGTCACATTCTCCATCGACACCTGCAACTCTTCAGCGATAAACGTGCGATACCGCGCGGTATCCAGCACCCCCGCCATACCGATCACGCGGCTCTTCGGAAATTTCGAAACCACATGCGCCGTGTAACACATCGCATCCAGCGGATTCGTCACCACCACGATAATCGCGTTCGGTGAATACTTCACCACGCCCTCGGTCGCTGCCTTGACGATGTCATAATTTGCCATCAGCAAATCGTCCCGCGTCATCCCTGGCTTACGTGGGAATCCAGCCGTGATCACAACCACGTCAGAATTCTCCGTCGTCGCATAATCGTTCGCGCCAGTCACGCTCACGTCATATCCTTCAATCGGGCCGCTCTCAAGCAGGTCCAGCGCCTTGCCCTGCGGTACCCCTTCCATGATGTCCACCATAACGACATCGGCCAATTCCTTGTTCGCGATCCGGAGGGCACACGATGCCCCTACATTACCGGCTCCGACCACTGTTACTTTTTTGCGCATTGCTTCCTTTCAATCCAACCAATCAAGCCTCTAAAAAGATGAAACTATGATTATATCCGTGGCCCACGCACCATTCCAGTTCAGCTACCATCCCGCCTACGATTTAAAGCTCGGCGATCACGTCTTTCCATCCACCAAATTTGAGCAGATCAAATTAGAACTGGAGCGCCACGGCATCCTCACCCCGCACAATCTCATAGATCCCCGCCCCGCCACCAGCAACCAGCTCATCCTGGTCCACTCACCCGCCTGGGTCAGCGCCCTCATCGATGGCACTATCGGTTACGAACAAATCCTCAAGCTCGAAATCCCTTATTCCCAACCCATGGTCCGCGCCTTCCTTTATCATGCTGGCGGCAGCATCGCCGCTGCCCAGGCAGCCCTCAAAGACGGTGCCGCCTTCAACATCGGTGGCGGCTTCCACCACGCTTTCTCCGCCCACGGAGAAGGCTTCTGCGCCATCCACGACGTAGCCATCGCCATCCGGGTCTTGCAACAAACCGGCCAGATCCGCACCGCCATGATCATCGACACCGACGTCCACCAGGGCAATGGAACCGCCCACATTTTTTCAAACGACCCCACTGTCTTTACCCTCTCCATCCACCAGCGCAACAACTACCCCTACGACAAACAATCAAGCGACCTCGACATCGAAATCGAAGACCGCATCCGCGACGCCGACTACCTCGCCGCCCTGTCACAAGGCCTCATCCACGCCTTCTCAAAAATGCAGCCAGACCTCATCGCCTACATCGCCGGCACTGATCCATATCACGACGACAAACTAGGCGGCCTCCACCTCACCATCGCCGGAATGATGGAACGCGATCTCCTCGTCCTGGGTCAAGCCAGACAACGCGCCATCCCAGTCTTCGTAACCTTGGCCGGCGGCTACGCCAAAAAGATCGAAGACACCGTCACCCTCCACACCAACACCGCCCGGGCCCTTGCCGCCACTATGGCCAAATAGCCTTCCTACTCTTTCCTGGGCCTCAGGCACCCATGGCCTGTTCTCGATGTTGCAAAAGGCTTATTTTGCGGAGCGCGGGGACGCCCCCGTCTCTACTCCACCCAGACAAAGCCCGCATTGTTGACCGACCATCCATCACCATGGTGAATCATAGTCGTCACCGGACCTCCATTAAAGACTTCAGGGATCCTTACGCGCAGTTTCTGCACACCTCCCGCCGTGCATGCGACCACTACCGTTTCAACCGGGGATGCCTGGAAGTCTCGTAACAGAAGATCGATGGGACGATTCAAGTCCAGGCCCGTAACATAGATTTCGACGATCTCGCCCCGACGTGCCGGAGTGATCGCCCCGTTCTGAGAGCCGTTCTCGAGTCGAAGATCGGCAAGCGGACTGCCTCGATCCTCAAGGGTGCCGTCTTGCCTCACAAAGACCTTTAAGGACGGATTCGTCTCCCTGACGCCGAAGGTCCGCAAGTTTGAAAGCACGCCGTTCACTTCCACCGCCATTTGACTAAACTCTCGCCCTCGAACCTCCATCGGGACGACGGCGTTGATCTGGTCCGATTCCGTATAAAGCAGCACTGCAGGAACTCCATCAAACGAGACGCGCGCTTCGGAAAGGCATGCCCGCCCCCATCACCGTGACGAGCTGCCGCAGCGCGACAAAGCTCTCATACCGATAATTAGCTCCATTTACAACGCAGGCAACTCGAAGATGGCACAGTAAGGTCGTGGCTAGATCACGCCCCATCCGGAAACTGGAGTCCAGACTTAAAATCAAAGTCCCGTAGTGAGCTATCGCTAAACACTACTCAGTTTATTGAGCGCGAGTTGAATTCATAAGCTTTTTGGCGAGACGAGCCCGATCGAAACGCCGCCTCTTTGTAGACCGGAAACTTGCCGCTCAAAATACGTGACGTGATGAAGATTCTAGAAAAAGCTGGCTGGAGTCAGGTGAGAACCGCCGGCGACCACCGGATTTTCCAAAGCGTCGACGGGTGCACCACGCTCGTGTCAGGCAAGGCTGGGGACGATGTCCGAATCAGGAACCTACCGCGCTATTCTGACGCAAACAGGAATCGAGGAGCCCAAGAAATGAATACGCGCAAATACTCAATCGTTATCGAAGGCAATCTCAGTGGTTATAGCGCTTACGTCCCGGAATTACCATCCGTTTTCGTGACGGGCCGATCCGTGGAGGAGTTGACCACCCGTGCTGCCGAAGCGATCCGGGTTTACTGGGAGCACATGCACACCGAACTGTCGCCGACATCCACTGTTTACGAGATCGAAGTTGAAGTGCCCGTTTGAGGTGGCAAATCAATGTTCAATAAAGAGTTCAATTAAAGACCGGTGACGAGCAGCCGAGCCACGCGTTTTCCTAAACCTTCTGCTACTTCAGCACGCGGCCCGAATTTGATCTCGATCTCGGTTTCGTTTGAACCCTCATCGCCTATCGCACCTTATTAAAAATACCTGCTAGATAATCCTAAAACCTCTGCCATTTCTCTACCATGTTCGTGCTCGAACCCTTGCCAGGAAAAAAGTCCCGCAACACTACAGGTCGATTTACAGTCATTAGCTTCTTTACGGTTCGCATGATCGATACCTGTTGCGTGGTGGAAACGGGTATCAGTCCCATCACTTTCTTCGTGCTAGTCACATCCACAGTCTCGTATTCGCTCACCAGCTTGTAGGTGTGCACCGTTGCATTCTCTTGCAAGTAAAATGACCACAGCCGCCCGTACCGTATTCCAAATACAGAGCCCCAAGGCACTACGTGGCTCACGGTCAGCGGGCCCGATGGGAGCGTTTTGAGCCACCTCAGATAAGCGTCGGTGTGTCCTGTTTGCGCATTGCCGGATACTCCAGTTTGGTTGATGTAATCCTTGTTGTTCACTTCCCAGGTCTTGCCGTTATGGATGTTATGACCACTCAGATTGGCTGCCAGCAGATGCCTCCAGAATGTGGAAGGGTCATTGCCGTAAGGAGTTTGAGCTTGGCTGATGCCCGCATGGGTGATCGTCGGCGATCTGGGATCTCCACGCACAAACACCGAGCATCCATTGATGGCTGCCGTGAAGAAAATTTTTGGATCTTCCGGGTCATCATCGTCTTCATTTTGTCGCGTCGGTATTGTCATCTCAATCAGATGGCGGCTCTCCCAGGGTAAAAACCACACCGGCACGTGATCTGTGGGGATCTTGCTCGGGTCCCCTGGAATGATGGCATCAAAAGTGAGTGCCCCATGAAATGAGCCATGCTCCCTCAATTGGATCCAGGCAATCTTCTTGTTCACCTTCGCCTGCAAAAAGTCCCCAACGATATTTGTTCCAGAATTGAAATAGCGGGTGAACATGCCATCCGTCGCAATGGTTTGCCTCGACGCTACAGGCAGCAGTTTTTGACGTCGCGTCGCCCCCAAATGATCGGTAGCCTCATCACCTACCGCGCCATCCGGTGGAGATACAGAATATTTCCGAAACAAATCCAGCGGCTTATCCCTAAGCATCTTGGTATACGAATTGAGTGCCATGACTCGTAGAGTATCAATACGAGCCAATGGAAAAAGACTCCAGCCCGGAATTTGATAAAAACACTAGACTAAACTTTTTCATTCACAACCTATATTCCAAATCGAATGAACAACATACCCCACCCCAGATTCGGAATCGACTTTCTCCCTGTTACCTTCTCAATCGGGAGGCGTTCTACGCCTCCCTTTTCAATTTCAAAACAGGAAACACAAATAATGTCCTCAGCAGCAAAAATCGAAGCCAATCGTAAAAACGCAAAATTCTCCACCGGCCCTAAAACCGCCGAAGGGAAAACGAAATCCTCCACCAACAGCCTCACCCACGGCCTCACCTCCTCACCGGAAACCATCTTCGCCACTCAACCCGCCGAAGCAGAACGCTACACCGAACTCAAAGAAGCCCTCCAACTGCAATGCCTCCCGGAAGGCCAACTCGAACTCCAGGCCTTCGAGCGCTTCGCCTTCGCCACCTTCCAGGCCGACCGTGCCCGCTGCCTCGAAGTCGACACTCAAACAAGCTGGCTAAACGAACCCACCAACCAAATCCTCTTCCAGCAAATGGAACGCTTCCTCAAGCTCGCCATCCTCCAGGAACGCCGCGCCGACAAAGCTTTAACCGAGCTCAGCAAGATCCAGGCCGACCGCATTGCCACCATGGACATCCACCACGAACTCTACACCTTCGACAAAACCGTCGACATCCCCGCCAGCCTGCCCGTCGCCGCCATGCGTAAGTCCAATCTTTACAACACCAGCCCCGGCATCCTCGCCCTCACAATCCTCGGCCTCAATCAGGACGTGAAGGATCTGATAGCTCAGAAACGAAAAAATCGAAACGAAGCCAGTCCCAACCGCACCTAACCAGACATTGACTGAGGTTGCGTAGAGGACTATCATCTAGGTAGCTCCCGAAGTCTGTATTTGTAAGGGAAAATAGTATGAAAGCAAAGCGCTTAATTCAATTTCTTGTCGGAACGTCCCTCGCCTTGTCGCTTGTGGCCATTCCTGCCGTCGCGCAAAAGACCAAAAAGAAGGACGCCGAACAGGGTGATCGCGAAACCATCGCCAAGCCCCTCAGCGACCGTGAGAAAAAAAAGCGCGAGGACAAGCTCCGCAGAGAACTCGAAACCCCCTTCCGCAAATGGCTCAACGAAGACGTCTTCTACATCATCACCGATGAAGAAAAAACCTCATTCAAACGCCTCAGCACAGACGAAGAGCGCGAACAATTCATCGAACAGTTCTGGCTCCGCCGCGACCCATCTCCCGATACACAAGAGAACGAATACAAAGAAGAACACTACCGCCGTATCGCTTATTCCAACGAGCGCTACGCCAGCGGTATTCCTGGCTGGAAAGCCGATCGCGGCCGCATCTACATCACCTTCGGCCCGCCTGACGAAATCGAAGATCACCCCAGTGGCGGCACCTACCAGCGCCCGGTCGAAGAAGGCGGCGGCACTACTTCAACCTTCCCCTTCCAAAAGTGGCGCTATCGCTACATCGAAGGCATTGGCAACGATGTCATGATCGAATTTGTCGACACCACCATGACTGGTGAATTCCGCATGACCATGGACCCGTCTGAAAAAGACGCACTCCTCTACGTCCCCAACGCCGGCCTCACCATGTTCGAACAGATGGGTATGTCCAGCAAGAATGACCGCTTCACCCGTACCGACGGCACCCGCCTTGGTACCGGCAATCAGGCCCTGCCCCAGCGCATGAATCAGTTCGAGCGCCTCCAGCAATTCGCCCTCCTCCAGAAGCCACCCAAGGTCAAATTCACCGACCTTGAAGCCAGCGTCAATTCTAAAGTCACCTTCAACGTTCTTCCGATCCTCGTCCGTACCGACTTTGTCCGCCTCACTAATTCGACAGTCATGACCTACGTGACCATCCAGATGAACAAGGCCGACCTCCAGTTCAAGAACACCGATAGCATCGCCAAGGCGATGGTAAATATCTACGCCCGCATTACCTCGATGACTCGCCGCGTCGTCAACATCTGGGAAACCCCGGTTGTGATCGAAACCCCGGTTGTCATGCTCGCTGAAGCTTCAAAGGGTAAGGCCATTTACCAAAACGCCGTCCCTCTTCCTCCTGGCACCTACCGCATCAACGTGGTAGCCAAAGATGTTGTCGGCGGTAACATGAACAACTACGAGATGGCCATCACCGTGCCCCGCTTCGAAGACGAGCGCCTCGGTGCCTCCAGCCTTATCCTGGCCGACATGATTGAAAAGGTCCCCACCAAGAACATCGGTGCCGGCCAGTTTGTCATCGGCACCTCCAAGGTCCGCCCCCGTCTGAACGATAGCTTTACGCAGAACGAGAAGATGGGCATCTATCAGGCTCTCTATAATTTCCAGCCTGACGAAAAGACCCA
>Ga0335394_10006103_pt1 | contig 13588 bp, 17 predicted proteins | sample MAT03_FD_205741 | JGI IMG/M metagenome (GOLD analysis project Ga0335394, IMG submission 205741) | Freshwater microbial communities from Lake Fryxell liftoff mats and glacier meltwater in Antarctica - MAT-03 (spades assembly) (version 2) ...
AGCGGCGGCCAGGCAGGACCGACACGCGGCGCGACGTCGATCCTGATCAGCACCGGCATCACCTGCGGATCGTCCCAGCGATCGCGCCACGTGGGCGCGATGTCGAAACTCGAACCGCGATCGCGGCCAAGATACCCGACCTTGAGCGAGGTGATGTCGTCCGCCAGCACCGAGCGATCCGCCGTGTTGAAGTCGGGCATCGTCGTGCTGTTGACGTCGGGCACCATGCGTTCCAGCACCAGCGCGCTCTTGCCCTTGCCTGCGGCGTCGACCACGGCCAGCCGGTAGTACCACATGCCGCCTACGCCCACGCGGCCGGGCAGCGGCGCGGAGAAGCGGACCTCTTCGCGCGTGCCGCTGAAGAGAAGCGGAAATTCCGCGATCTTGCGCATCCGTTGCGGATGCTGGGCCGCAAGCTGGCCACGCAGATAGTGGCCGGCGAGGCGCATGCCGGAATTGGCCTCGGCCTTCGCTTCACCGGCGTCCCACGTGCGGCCGGCGAGTTGCAGCGAGCCGAACAGCACGGCGGACATCAGCGCGAACAGCGACAGCGCGATCATCAACTCGATCAGCGTGAAGCCCTGCGCGCGCGCGTTCAGCGCCAAAGACCGAAAAGAGCGGTCCGGCCTCATGCGGGATTCCTCGGCCCGAGGCGCATCGTGGCCAGCGACAACGTGCGCTCGCGGCCGTCGGCGCCGTCGAACGCGACATCGACGGTCACGCGATAGAGCCGCATCGACAACGCATCGGAGGCTCGATCGAGTTCCTGGTCGACATCCGGGACCGTGTATGGCGCCACCTTGGCGGTCCAGCGCACCTTGCCTGTTTCGTCGACGCCGCGCTCGTCTTGCGCCTTCAACGGTTGTGTTGCCGCAGCCACCTCGAGTTGCGACTCGGCGACCAGCAACGCGCGGCTCCATTCCTCCGCCGCCGATACGTTGTTGAGCGAGGCCGAGAAGAGGCGGAACAACGCGGTTGCCACGAGCGCGAGGATGACGAACGCAGCCAGCACCTCGAGCAGCGAGAAACCGCGATTGGTGTTACGCGTGGACGACATGGGCCGGCGCATCATCACCGGGTCAATCGAGGATCGCGACACGGCCGGTCAGCCAGTCGACGTCGATCTCGTACTTGCGCTCGCCGGAACCCACGGTGATGCGACCGCCGTTGCTGCCTCCATCCGGATAGAAGCGGATCGAGCCGATCTTTTCGTCGATGAGATCCTTCTGCGCGGTGTAGAGCTTCAGGTCGACGTCGCGCGGCAACGCATGTTCCGTCGGATCGCGATCGACCTTGAAGCGGCGACCGGCGACATCGACCACGAGGAACGTCTCGCGACGCTGCGCCACCGCTTCGCTGCGGGCAAGGCGCAACCCCGACGCAAGCTGGCGCGCGGCGCTGCGCAACTGCGTGTTGGACACGCCGCCGCCGAACATCGGCACAACCAGCGCCGCGACGATGGCCATGATCATCAGCACGATCATCAACTCGAGCAGCGACACGCCGGCAGTGCGTTGGCGATTCATCCGTAGCGAGGCGCGGCGGGCCGGCACTCAATTGCTGGTGATGTCCTTGGCCGGACCATCGCCACCTTCCTTGCCATCGGCGCCGAGCGACAGGATGTCGTAGGCCCCCTTGGCACCGGGCGACGTGTACTTGTACTCGTTGGTCCACGGGTCCTTGGGCAGCGTGCCCTTCTTCCAGTACGGACCATTCCAGTTGGCCACGCCGGACGGCGCAGTGAGCAGCGCCTGCAACCCCTCCTGCGACGTGGGATAGCGGCCGATCTCGAGCTTGTAGAGGTCGAGCGACTGCCCGATCTGGCCAATCTCGATGGCGGCTGCCTTGGCCTTCGCGGCTTCGCCCTGCCCGATGAAGTTGCCGCCGACGATGCCCATCACGATGGCGATCAGCACCAGCACGACGAGGATTTCGATGAGGGTCATGCCGCGCTGGGCGCGGGGAATCTGCTGTTGTTGGTTCATTGTAAGTTCCATGGTGAACTGCACTTGCAGGTGTTGCCGTTCCACGACACTGTTGCCCGGCAATGCCGGGGCCTGCAGGCGTTGGACGCCTGATCAGACCACGAGTTCGCTCATTCCCATCACGCCCATCAGGATCGAGAACACGATCCCGCCGATCAGCACGGCAAGACTCAGGATCAGCACGGGTTCGAGCACGGACAGGAAACGCTTGATGGCCGTCTGCACTTCGCGATCGTAGACCTCGGCCACCCGGGCCAGCATCTCCTCCAGGCGACCCGATTCCTCGCCGACCAGGATCATCTGCGAGGCGAGGCGCGGGTAGAGACCCGTATCGGCCAGCGGCCGGCCGAAGCCCTTGCCCTCGCGCAACTTGCCGATCACGCCGTCGAGCGCATCGGCCATGACTACGTTCGTCATCGTCTCCTTGACGATCGACAGTCCCGCCAGCAGTGTGACGCCGTTGGCCAGCAACGTGGATAGCGTTCGCGCAAACCGGGCGGTCTCCACCTTGCCGATCAGGTCGCCCAGCAGCGGCATTCGCAGCAGGCGCGCGTCCCGCCGCTTGCGCACGATGGGGTTGCGGCCCCGGCGGCGATACCACGTGATGCCGAGCACGATGGCAGCGGCCAGCGCCCACCACCACGTGCGCATGAACTTGCCCAGCGTCACCACGATCAGCGTCGGCAGCGGCAGCGCCTTGCCCGCTTGCGCGAACGTCGCCTCGAACTGCGGGACTACCCAGATCAGCAGCAGCGCCACCGACGCCGCCGCCACGCACACGAGGATGACCGGATAAATCAGCGCCGACTGGACCGACTCGCGCAACTCCTTGTTGCGCTCCATCGTGTCGGAGAGCCGTTGCAGCACGACGCCCAGCGCACCCCCTGCCTCGCCCGCGCGGACGATGTTGACGTAGAAGCGCGAGAACACCAGGCGCCGTTCATCGAGCGCCTGCGACAGCGACTTGCCGCCGCGCACGTCGTCGCGGATACCCTGCATCAACGCGCCGGCCACCGGCGTGGGCGAGAGCCCGATCAAAACTTCGAGCGCGCGATCGAGCGGAAGCCCGGCGCGCAGCAGCGTCGAGAGTTCGCGCGTGATGCCCAGCAGCTGGTCGCGCGTGACGGTTTTCGACGCAAACATGCTGCGGCGTGGCGCGCCTTCGACGCGCGGGGCGCCCGCGGCGACCGGAGCGGCGCCGCTGCCATGTGCAATCTGCGTGGGCATCAACCCCTGGTCGCGCAGCCGGCCGACGATCTCGGCTTCGTTGGCGGCTTCGAGTTCGCCGGTGGCGATCTCGCCGGCCGGATTGACGGCGCGGTAGCGATAGACCGGCATGCGGCGCTTTAGGCTTCGCGCGTGACGCGAAGCACCTCTTCAAATGTAGTGTCGCCTGCCAGCGCCTTGCGCATGCCGTCCTCGTACATCGACACCATGCCGTCCTTCTGCGCCTGTGCCTTCAGCTCGTTGGAATTGACGTGCTTCATGATGAGGCTGCGCAGCGGGTCGGACATCGGCAGCATTTCGAGAATGCAGAAGCGGCCCCTGTATCCCGTCTGGCTGCATTGGCTGCAGCCTCTGGCGTGAAAGAGCGTGATGTCGCCGGGTGGCGCAAATTTGGCCAGCCCCAGTTGCGTGACGATCTCGGGCAGCGCGTGGTAGGGCTCCTTGCAGTGCGGGCAGAGCTTGCGCACGAGGCGCTGCGCGAGGATGCCCACGACCGTGGACGTGAGCAAGTAGTCGTCCACGCCCATGTCGAGCAGGCGGTTGACCGTGGACGCCGCGTCGTTGGTGTGCAACGTCGACAGCACCATGTGTCCGGTGAGCGCCGATTGCACGGCAATCTGCGCCGTCTCGAGATCGCGGATTTCGCCGATCATGATCACGTCGGGATCCTGCCGCACGATCGAGCGCAGCGCGTTGGCGAACGTAAGATTGATCTGCGGCTTCACCTGGATCTGGTTAATGCCGACCATCTGGTACTCGACCGGATCCTCGACGGTGAGGATCTTCACGTCGGGCTGGTTCAGGCGGTCGAGCGCCGTGTAGAGCGTCGTGGTCTTGCCGGAACCCGTGGGGCCGGTGACCAGCAGAATGCCGTGCGGCTGTTGCAGCACTTCGATGAAGGCGGCCAGCGTGTCCTCGGCGAAGCCGAGCTTGTGGAAATCGAGCGCGACGCCGCCCTTGTCGAGAATGCGCATCACGACCGATTCACCGTGCATCGTGGGCACGGTGGACACGCGAAGGTCGATTTCCTTGCCTTGCACGCGCAGCCGGATGCGACCGTCCTGCGGCAGCCGACGTTCCGCGATGTCGAGGTTGGCCATGATCTTGATCCGCGAGATCACGGGGGCCGCCAGCCGCTTGGGCGGCGACTCCACGTCGTGCAGCACGCCGTCGACGCGATAGCGGACGGACAGCCGGTTCTCGAAGGGCTCGACGTGGATGTCGGACGCGCGCATGTCAAGCGCGTTGGTGATGATGAGGCTGACCAGCCGGATGACGGGCGCTTCGGACGCGAGATCCTTCAGCTGCTGCACGTCGGCGTTGAAGTCGAGTTCGTCGACCCGCGTCTCGACGTCGCCGATCACCTGGCTCTGCGCCGACTTGCCGCTGCCATAGAGGCGCTCGAGCGCGGACTCGAGTTCTGTGGGGATGGCCACCAACGCGCGCACGGTGCGGCCCGTGACCATCTCGAGCGCGCCGATCGTGTAGTTGTCGGTGGGGTCGGCCATTGCCAGCGCCACTTCGTTGTCGTCTTCGCGCACCGGCAACGCGCGCATCTCGCGCAGGAAGCGGGCGCTGACGCGCTCCTCGAGGATCGGAAACTCGGGATAGCCGGCCACATCCATCATCGGCAGATCGAGTTGCTGGGCCAATGCTTCGGCAATTTCCCGCTGCGCGACGACGCCCAGCGTGACGAGCAACGTGCCCAGCTTTTCGCCGGATTCCTGCTGCAGCCGCAACGCGCGGTCGAGCGTGGGCACATCGAGCTTGCCGCGCTCGATGAGGATCTCGCCCAAACGTTTGCGAACCGGTGCGTTCACGTGCGGAAGATGATGAAATTAAAAGGAAAAAGCGTTTCGAATCATAGCATGTTGCGTACGCGGGAGGCCGCGGCGGCACGACCCTTGCCACCGCGGTCTGCTGGCCACCGGCCCACTCAATGCGCCGAAGGACGGGATCGCGCCGCTGACGGCGTGATCGAGACGGATTGGCTGCCCGATCCGTTCACCATGAACTGGCAGATGACCCGTCCGGGCACCGTAAGGTTCCGCGAGGGAGCGAGCGGCACTGCCGTCGACAGCTCGCACGTCAACAAGTTGCGCGTATCGGCACCGGTGGATCGGCGCGGCCAGAAATCGTGACCGGCCGCAGCGGCCGGCGTGGGCGTCGCCCGGATCAGCCGACTGCGAACGCCGCTGCGGCGGCCCGATGCGTGGCGGCGATGTCCTCGGGACGATGCGCCGCCGACACGAAGCCTGCTTCGTAAGCCGAAGGTGCCAGATAAATGCCGGCATCGAGCATCGCGTGGAAGAAGCGGTTGAAGCGCGCCTTGTCGGTGGCCATCACCGTGTCGTAGCTGTCCGGAATGCGGTCCGCGAAATAGAGGCCGAACATGCCGCCGACGGCCTGTGCCGTGAACGGGACGCCCGCGCGTTCCGCTTCGGCCACCATGCCGTCAGTGAACTGCCTGGTCGACGCGGCGAGCGCCTCGTAGAAGCCGGGGACTTCCGTTGCCGCCAGCGTGGCCAACCCGGCCGCTACCGCCACCGGATTGCCCGACAGCGTACCCGCCTGGTACACCGGCCCCAGCGGCGCGATCTTTTGCATGATCTCGCGCTTGCCGCCGAAGGCACCCACCGGCATGCCGCCGCCGATCACCTTGCCGAGTGTGGTCAGGTCAGGCGTGACGCCGGTCAGGCCCTGCACGCCGCGTGCGTGCACGCGGAATCCCGTCATCACCTCGTCGAAGATCAGCACGGCGCCGTAGCGGGTGCACAGGTCGCGCAGGCCTTCGAGGAAGCCCGCCTTCGGCATGATCAGGTTCATGTTGCCGGCAATGGGTTCGACGATGATCGCCGCGATGTTGTCCGGATCGGCTTTGAACGCGTCCGCCACGGCCTCGAGGTCGTTGAACGCGGTGACAATTGTTTCACCGGCGATCGCCGCCGGTACGCCCGCCGACGATGGCTGCCCGAACGTCAGGGCACCAGAGCCTGCCTTCACGAGCAGGCTGTCGGCATGGCCGTGATAGCAGCCCTCGAATTTGAGGATCTTCGAGCGATTGGTGTAGCCGCGCGCCAGGCGCAGCGCCGACATCGTGGCCTCGGTGCCGGAGGAGACGAGGCGAACCATCTCGATGGACGGCATCCGCCGCACCAATGTTTCCGCCATCACGATTTCGATTTCCGTCGGCGCGCCGAAGGACAAACCATGCACGGCGGTTTCCTGCACCGCGCGCACGACGTCCGGGTGCGCGTGGCCGAGGATGGCCGGGCCCCACGAGCCGACGTAGTCGATGTAGCGCTTGTCGTCCGCATCCCATACGTAGGGACCCTGTCCACGCGTGAAGAACCGCGGCGTGCCGCCCACCGAGCGAAACGCCCGAACCGGCGAGTTGACGCCGGCGGGAATGGTGCGCTGCGCGCGCGCGAAAAGCTCGTCGTTGCGGCTCATGGCGATCCTGGAGGTGGGCGTTGCGATTGAAAGATGGAGGCGATGGCAGCAGCGGCACGGGACACCGCGGAGGGTTCTTCATGGTCGAACAGATCGGAGATCACGGCAACCGCATCGGCGCCGGCGTGGACCAGCGCGCTCGCGTTGGCCGCCGTGATCCCGCCGATGGCCACCAGCGGCAGGCGAAGCGACCGTGCATCGTGCAGCAGCGAGGGCGCCGCGTGGCGCGCCAAGGGCTTCACGCTCGATGCGTAGAAGCTGCCGAAGGCCAGGTAGTCCGCGCCCTCCGCGGCCATGCGCCGGGCCCGCGCGAGTTCGTTGTAGCAGGACACGCCGACGATCCTTTCCGCGCCGACAATGGCACGGGCCTGCGTCACGGCACCATCGTCTTCGCCGACATGCACGCCGTCGGCGGCCACCGCCCGGGCCAGCGCCGCGTCGTCGTTGACGATGAAGAGTGCACGCCCGCTGCACGCGGCGGCCAGCGCACGGGCCTGTTCCAGCTTCCGCGATGCTGCGGCGGACTTGTGCCGGTATTGGACCATCGTCGCGCCGCCGCTGATTGCCGCCGTCACTTTCGCGACGAGCAATGCCGTGTCGTCGACGTCGGGCGTGACTGCGTAAAGGCCGGCGATGCGCACGACGGAGTCCGGGCGGGCGGGATGAAAGTCGATGGTCGCCGGGCGGGCGCGGGGGACGCTAATGGCTGCCGCGCACGTCGATCACGCGCGGCACTTCCGGTGCTTCGCCCACGGCGTCGCCTTCCTCGCGCGCCCAGAACAGGCGATCGGGCAGGAACTGGCCCATGCCGGGCCGATAGGCCTTCTTGAGCGACTGCCACGTGTAATCCTGGGCTTCGCGGACCGCTTCGGGCAGGTCGAGGCCGTTCGCGAGCATCGCCGCAATGGCTGAGGCCAGCGTGCATCCCGACCCGTGGAAGCTGCCGGCGAGACGCGGCCAGCTGTCGGTGCGCACGACGCCGTTCCTGCCGTAGAGCGTGTTGATCACCTGCGGTGTGTTCTCGTGCGTGCCGGTGACGAGCACATACTCGCAACCGGTTTCGATCAGCTTCGCGGCATATTGCTCGAGCGTGCGCTCGTCGTCTTCCTCGGCCTCCGCCAGCCGCCTCAGCTCAAGACTGTTGGGCGTGAGAATGGTGGTCTGCGGCAGCAGCAGTTCGCGCAGCGCGCGCGTCATTTCTTCCGTGGCCAGCTCGTCGCCGCGCCCGGAAGCCAGCACCGGGTCGAGGATCAGCGGCACGTCCGGATAATCGGACACGATCTCCGCGATGGCGGCAATGTTCTCCACGCTGCCCAGCACGCCGATCTTGAACGCATCGACGGGCATGTCCTCGAGCAGGCAGCGCGCCTGGTCGGCCACCCAGTCGGCATCAATGGCCATCACCGCCTCGACACCGAGGGAATCCTGCACGGTGATCGCGGTGATCACCGACAGCGGATGGCACCCCATGCTGGCAAGCGTGAGGATGTCGGCCTGCATGCCGGCACCCCCGGAGGGGTCGGATGCGGAGAAGGTGAGGACCAGCGGGGGAAAACCGGATTCGGCGTCGGGCATGGGGGTCGTCGGATTGCGCGCGTCGCGTCGACGCATCGGAGCACGTTACAATTTACAAGTTTACTCCACCCTGAAACGACGAATTCCCGATGAAAAAATACATGTGCCTCATTTGCGGCTGGATTTACGACGAGGCCACCGGGTCGCCGGAGGAAGGCATCGCGCCGGGCACGCGCTGGGAAGACGTGCCGCCCAACTGGACCTGCCCCGAGTGCGGCGCGCGCAAGGAAGATTTCGAGATGGTGGAGTTCTAGCCCTCGCGGTCGCGGACTGCGCGCGCGCCCAACCCCGGGCCCTTCAAGACTGGGGCGGGGTGCGCAGGATCTCGCGCAGGTCGTGCGCGAACACTTCCGGGCCTCGCCCGTGATTGACGAACAGCCGCAACCGGCCCTGCGCATCGAAGATGTAGGTACCGGCCGAGTGATCCATCGTGTACGTCTCGGGTGTGGACCCCGGCTGCTTCTGGTAGATGATCTTGAATTCGCGCGCCACCCGCTGCGTGGCGTCGTCGTCGCCGTAGAGTCCGAGGAAGCGCTTGTCGAACGCCGGCACATAGTTGCGTAGCAGCTCGGCGGTGTCGCGCGCCGGATCGATGGTGATGAACAGCACCTGCACGCGATCCGCGTCGGCACCCAGTTGCTTCATTGCCTCGGCCAGCGTGGCCAGCGTGGTCGGGCAGACGTCGGGGCACTGCGTGAAGCCGAAGAACACCACGACCGCCTTGCCGCGAAAGTCAGCGAGCGTGCGCGCCTTGCCGTTGGCGTCGGTCAGCGCAAAATCGCGGCCGAAGCTAGCGCCGGTGACATCGGAGGTCTTGAACTTGGGACCCTCGGGCGCGCACGCCGCGAGGGTCAGGAGCAAGGTGATCGCGGCAGCCGCCGCGACTAGCCGACGTATCATTTCCAGTAGTGATCGACCAGCAGCGCCGAGAACAGCGCTGCCAGGTAAACGATCGAATAGCGGAACGTGGCGCGCGCGAGGTCGTCGCTGTAGCGGAAGTACAGCCGCAACGCATAGGCCAGGAACACCCCTCCCAGCACCAGCGCGGCGACGAAATACAGGACGCCGCTCATCCGGATGGCGCAGGGCATCAGCGACACGGCGACCAGCGCGAACGTGTAGAGCACGATCTGCAATCGCGTGTAGAGCGATCCGTGCGTCACCGGCAGCATGGGCAGCCCGGCCTTCGCGTAGTCCTGCGTGCGGTAGAGCGCCAGCGCCCAGAAGTGCGGCGGCGTCCAGACGAAGATGATGAGGAACAGCAGCAGTGCCTCGGGTGCCACGTCGTTGGCAACCGCAGCCCAGCCGAGTACCGGAGGCATCGCGCCCGACGCGCCGCCGATCACGATGTTCTGCGGCGTGGCGGGCTTCAGCAGCACGGTATAGATCACCGCGTAGCCGACGAACGTGGCCAGCGTCAGCCACATCGTCAGCGGATTGACGTAGTGGTACAGGACCCACAATCCGGTACCGCCCACCAGGGCGGCAAAGACCAGCGTCTGCAACGAGGTCAGTTCACCGCGCGGCAGCGGCCGGCCGCGGGTGCGTTGCATCAGCGCGTCGAGCTTTTGCTCCACGAGGCAATTGATGGCAGCGGCAGCGCCGGCCACCAGCGCAATGCCCAGCGTGGCGGCAAACACGATGCCGGCAGGCGGCAGGCCCGGCACCGCGAGGAACATGCCGATAACCGCGCAAAACACGATCAGCGAGACGACCCGCGGCTTCGTCAGCGCAAAGAACTGGCGAAAACGGGTTTCGGCGAGGGCCAGGGCAGTCATGTCGAAAGGTCGGGATCGTGGGACGTCGGCAACTGCGTATTTTACACCGGCGCCGCCGCTCAGCCGATCCGGGAGGCCTTCAGGAGCCGTGACACATCCTTGGCCATCGCCTTGATGTCGGGATCGCGGGGGAAGGCCAGCACGCGGTTCTGCAGCGGATCGAGCAGCACGATGCGTTCAGTGCCGACGTCGAAGTGAGCCCAGGTGGCAGGATCGGAACGCACGACGATCAGCTCCGGGTGCTGCGCGAGGAGCGCGGCGTCGATGGGGTCGTCGTCGGTGACGAACCACACGCGCACCACGCGCTCCTTTTCCTTGTTCTGGATAGTTCGCGCCTGGCGCGTGGCGAAGAGCGCCTGCACGCAGCCGGCATCGCAGGCCGAGGGCGCCGCCATCGCCAGCACCCATTTGCCGGCCAGCGTGGACAGCGCAAAGGGCGCGCCATCCGCGGCCTTGGCCGCGATCGCCGGCACGGGTGCGGTGGGCAGCAATTCACCGTAGTTGGCGCGCTTGTCCGGCGGAAAGAAATAGTAGATCGTGTAGGACGCCACGGCGGGTGCCGCCGCGACCAACGCGATCAGCAGCATCGTGCGGCGGCCCTTGCGGACGGCCACCGGGTCAGGCGTCTCGATCTTCACCCACGCCTCCGCCACGCGAACCATAGCCACAGCCCGCCCGCCATCGCCGCGAAGGCGTACCACTGCACCATGTAGATCCGGTGCTTCTCGACACCGGCATCGGGAATGGCCCATTGGCGGGCCAGGCGATCGTCGGGTCCGAGTGGTTCCGTCTGCTCGATCACGAGCGGTACCACCGGCAGCCCGCTCACCTGCCCGAAGCGCGCCGGGTCGAGGTTCTGCCAGACCTTGCCGGTGGCCGCGGCCTTCTGCAGTTCCACGTAGCGGGCCGGCGGAATGTTGATGCGGCCGCGCAACGCGACCGTTCCGGCCGGCACGGGCGCGTCCGGCAATACGTCGCGCGACGCGCCCGCCGCGACGAAGCCGCGATCGACCAGCACGGCGCGGCCGTCGGCGAGCAGCAATGGCGTAATCACATGGTAGCCAACGCGGCCGGCCTCCACCTTGTTGTCGACGAGGAATTGGCGGCCAGCATCGAAGCGGCCTTCGAGTACGACGGGGCGGTAGCGCCAATCGATCCATGTGGCCTCGGCCGGCAGGGCGACGGGAGGTGCTGCGGCAGCGGCATCGAGTTGCGCGCGCAGCGCGAGCTTGTGGTTCATGCGGCCATGCTGCCAGTTGCCGGCGAAGACGAAGAGCACAATGCCAAGCACGGTGGCGATGGCGGGCAGCGCTGCCGGGCGGCGGCGGGTGATACCAGCGGAAGGTGGGGAATTGGGGGTGTCCATCGCGTCGCGGCGCGGGGTGGCGCCTATTTCACTACACTGCATGGTCCTGTCCTGCCATGACGCCTCTATTGCCATGAAAATCGTCGTCGTCGTCGTGCTGATCGCGATCATCGTTGCCCTGTTCGCGGCGCTGGTGTTTCTCTATCGCGATGCCGGCCGCGGCAAGCGCGTGGTGTGGGCACTGACGCTTCGCGTCGGACTGTCGGTGAGCCTGATCGCCTTCCTGCTGTTCTCCTACTGGATGGGCTGGATCGGCCAGCAGGGCCTGCGCTGACCCAGGCGCCGCCGCCATACGCAAAGACAAAAGCCGCACGGGAGCCCGTGCGGCTTTGGCGAGCCGTGGCGGGTATGCCGTCAGATCATCCAGTACACCAGCACGAACAGGAGCAACCACACGACGTCGACGAAGTGCCAGTACCACGCGGTGGCCTCGAACGCGAAGTGTTGGTCGGGCGTAAAGTCTCCACGCATCACTCGCCACAGCATCACCAGCAGCATCGTGGCGCCGATCGTCACGTGCGCGCCGTGGAACCCGGTCAGCATGTAGAACGTGGAACCATAGACACCGCTTGACAGCTTCAGGTTCATCTCGGAGTAGGCGTACATGTATTCATAGGCCTGGAAGCCCACGAACAGGAAGCCCAGCAGGAGTGTGAGGAACAGCCAGAGCTTCAGCGTGCCGCGATGATTGGCCTTGAGGCCGTGATGCGCGATCGTCAGCGTGATGCCGGACGTGAGCAGGATAATCGTGTTGATCAGCGGGATGCCGACCGCGCCCATCGGCGTGAATTTCGTCGCCACGTACGGACCATCAGTCGGCCATTGCGCGGCGAAGTTGGGCCACAGCAACTTCGACGAAACACTGCCGAGGTCAGGCACCGAGATGTTGCGGATATAGAACAGCGCGCCGAAGAACGCCGCGAAGAACATCACTTCAGAGAAGATGAACCAGCTCATGCTCCAGCGGAATGACAAGTCCACCTTGGCGTTGTACAGGCGGCCTTCGGACTCGCGGATCACCTGGCCGAACCAGCCGAACAGCATGTAAACCAGAATGGCGAACCCGAGCCCCGTCATCCACGGGCCCGCCGCATACCCGTTGAACCAGAACGCGGCCCCGGTGCCCATCAGCAGCAACGCCACCGACCCGGTGATGGGCCAGTGCGACGGTTGCGGGACGTAGTAGTACGGCTTGACGCCGTCGGCGGCTGCACTCATTAGTCAATCCCCTTGGTCAAGCTTTCTGCACGCGGTGGCACCGGTGCTGGCTGGTCCACAGCATTCCCCGAACTCTTCGCGTCTGCACCCTCAACCTCGAAGAACGTATAGGACAGCGTGATCGTCTTCATGTCGTCCGGCATCGCCGGGTCGAGCACGAACACCACCGGCATTTGCCGGACTTCGCCGGCCTGCAGCGTCTGCTTCTCGAAGCAGAAGCATTCGAGCTTCTTGAAATAGGGCGCGGCGCTTCGCGGCGCATAGCTCGGAATGGCCTGGCCGGTCATCGCGCGATTGGTGTTGTTCGATACTTCATAGACCATCTGGTGCAACTGCCCGGGGTGCACGTCGGCAACCGGGCCCACCGGCTTGAACGTCCACGGCAGGTTGCGCAGGTTGGAATCGAACTCGATGCGCACGGTCCGCGCGAGGTCAACCTGCGTATTGGTGACGACGTCGGGTTGCAGGATGTTGCGCAGCCCCGTGACCTCGCAGATCTTGTAGTACAACGGCACCAGCGCGTAACCGAAGCCGAACATGCCCAGCACGATGAGGCCAAGCCGAGTCATCATCCGGCGATTGGCCAGTTGCGGCACGCCCATGCCGCCGGACGGCGCCGCGCCGGCGGGTACAGGTTCAAGCACGGGATCCGGGCCGCTCATTTACGGAGGTTCCGGCCGATCGCGAGGATCAGGAACAGCAAGACGGCGCCGCCCAGCACGTTGATGCCGGACTGGCCGTCACCGATGAAGCGCGTGGCGAGGATGCCGACGAAGAACACCAGCGCCACCGACGCCAGCACCAGCGCCGTGCGTACGTTGGAGCGGCGCAGCTGCGCCGACCGGTCGTGGCTTTCCGTCGTCATGATGTCTCCGCGTCCTCAGCGGACGACCGGCGGGGTCTCGAAGCTGTGATACGGCGGCGGCGACGGCAGCGTCCATTCGAGCGTATCCGCACCTTCCCATGGCTTGGCCGGCGCCTTGGCG
>Ga0335394_10006104_pt1 | contig 13587 bp, 11 predicted proteins | sample MAT03_FD_205741 | JGI IMG/M metagenome (GOLD analysis project Ga0335394, IMG submission 205741) | Freshwater microbial communities from Lake Fryxell liftoff mats and glacier meltwater in Antarctica - MAT-03 (spades assembly) (version 2) ...
TCGAATAGAGGAATCCGTCGAAACCGAAGAACCCTATCATCCCGCAGATACCGAGAAACGATGCGGCGGACAGGTAGTCGCCTGCGAATGCAATTCCGTTTACGAACCATGGGATCGAGCCACCCGCAGCAAAATAGCCTTGGCTGGATTTGGCTTTGGAGCCTAAGTAAAAGCTAAAAGCGAGGGTGGCGGCAACAAGAAGGGTGAAAACGGCAATAGCCAGCGGGTTGGCTTCGTAAATCATGGGATGTAGGGCTAAGCCGATGTCGGGTGGAGAATGACGAATGGCACGAATAGGTTTAGTAGCATAACAAGTCTCTGCGCCGGGAGGAGAACGATCGTCCAGCAGGATAAGCTCAACAGGATAAGGTCGTAGTGATTTTTTCGGTCGAGCAGGATATCCTGAGGCAAGGTTTTCTGGAATCCTGGGTATCCGGTAGCGTCAGCCGCTTCTGCGCGAGGCCCATAGGGTACAGTTGTCACGATCGGCCCGTCTTTCTTTCCCTCGTTCGGATAAACAGTATGTGCGGAATAGTTGGTTACGTTGGCAAAGTAAATGCGACACCCTTCTTAGTGAGCGGATTGCGTCGACTGGAATACCGCGGATACGATAGCGCAGGTATCGCAACTTTGACACCTTCGGGGGGCGCTTTCCAGCTCAACCGCACGGTGGGCAAGATCGACCGTCTGGCGGAACGTCTGGAACTCGCGCCAATGACCGGCTTCACTGGAATCGGACACACACGATGGGCGACCCACGGGCCCGCCACTCCCGAAAATGCCCACCCGCATCTCGGTGGACGCGGCTTGGTTGCGGTAGTTCACAACGGAGTGATCGAAAACTACCAAGTCCTCAAGGAAGTTTTGATCGAGAAGGGCTACATGTTCCAATCGGCCACGGACACCGAGGCCATTTCGCACTTGATCGCGGATAACCTAAAAATGCTGCTGGACTCGCCGTCTAGCACCAGCACCGATGTGACCCAAGGCAGCGAAGGCCAGAACGCGGTTTTCGTGGAGGCGGTGAGGCAGGCACTCCCTCTATTGCGGGGCACGTATGGAATCGTAGTCATGTTTCGCGATCGCCCCGATTTGCTGGTGGCGGCCCGTTGCGGCAGCCCGCTGGTGCTAGGGGTGGGACGCGGCGAGCAGTTCATTGCCAGTGACACTTCCGCTTTGGTCGGACACACCGAGCGCATCATCTATCTCGCCGACCATCAGATTGCGGTGGTCACTCGCGATTCGATTCAAGTGGTTCATCGCGATCAAGGACGCATTCGGCCCGAGGTGCGCGTACTCGAGAACAGGAGCCAAGATGTCTCGAGCGATGGCTTCGAACACTACATGCTCAAGGAGATCCACGAGCAGCCCGCTGCGCTCCGCAACGCCATGCGAGGTCGACTGGATCGAGAAAACGCAACCGCCAAATTCGGTGGCCTGAATCTTACGCCCGCACAACTGCGCGGCGTCAACAGGCTCATTTTGACCGCCTGCGGAACCTCGTGGCACTCCGCTCTGGTCGGTGAGTACCTCATCGAAGAATTTGCAAGGATGCCTGTCGAAGTCGAGTATGCCAGCGAATTGCGTTACCGGAATCCACCTGTCGATCATGCCACTTTGATCTTCGGCATCACGCAAAGCGGAGAGACCGCAGATACGCTCGCGGCTCTTCGCGAAATGAAACGCAAAGGGCATCATACGCTCGCCATATGCAATGTCGTCGGCAGCAGTATCGCTCAAGAAGCCGATGGCGGAATTTACTTGCACGCCGGTCCAGAAATTGGAGTGGCCTCGACCAAAGCATTCACGTCGCAGCTTTGCGTCCTTTCGATGCTGGCCCTTTACTTCGGTCGGTTACGCAATCTGAGTTTCGAAGCAGGTTTGCGAATCATCGACCAGCTGGAAAACCTCCCCTCCGCGGTCGAGCATGCCCTCAACTGCGATGCTCAAGTAAAGCGAATTGCCGAGAAGTACAAAGACTGCAACAACTTTTTGTATCTGGGCCGCAACTACAATTTCCCGACCGCACTCGAAGGTGCTCTGAAGCTCAAGGAAATCAGCTACATCCACGCCGAAGGCTATCCGTCCGCCGAGATGAAACACGGCCCTATCGCGTTGGTCGACGAAAGTACCCCTTCGGTGTTTTTGCTCTCCCGTTCCAATGTTTACGACAAAGTCATGAGCAACCTACAAGAGGTAAAAGCCCGTCGCGGGCCCGTCATTGCGGTGGTTGACCAAGTCGACGGGAAGCTGGACGGACTAGTGGACGACATTATTGAAATCCCGCATGTCGAGGATTTCTTGCAACCTATCGTCGCAACAATTCCATTGCAATTGTTAGCGTATCACATCGCAGTCATGCGAGGTTGCGATGTCGATAAACCAAGAAACTTAGCCAAAAGCGTCACGGTCGAATAGAAAGATAATCCATGAAAAAAAATGACTTAAGCCTGACGTACAGTGCCCGCAAAGCTCTGACCGTCCACCTAGGCGAAAGCGCCGGCAACGAAATCGCTTCGCTCCTCCAAAACATGGCGGCTCAGATTGAAGAACTGAAGCGAAGCAAAGTCAGCGTCACCCAAGTGATTCCCAATACGAGCAAGATCGACCCGACGATCCTCGCGCTCGAAAGCGAAACGTTTTAGTGAGACAACGAAAATGCCTCGTCCAACCGAAAAACTTGGGCTGGAAAACTTAGTTGCACGACGCTCCGCGTCGTGATTCCTACGACGCGGAGCCTCGTACAACTAAGGTTCTTCCCAAAAATGGAGACTTGAGGAGGCACTAGGCTTCGCAGAGAACACTAGGCTTCGCAGAGAACACTAGGCTTCGCCGAGAACGTAATGCACGAACTTGTTGACCTCAAGCCCATTGCTCTTGGCGAATTGCCCTACGCTTTGCTTGTCGTCCTTAACGAACGGCTGTTCGAGCAAAACACGTTCCGCAAAGAACTGCTTGAGCCGACCCTCGACCATCTTGTCAACAATCGCTTCTGGCTTGCCTTCTTTGAGCGCGATCTCGCGTAGGACAACTCGCTCGGCATCCACCGCCACGGGGTCCAATTCATTCGCAGACAGAGCAGCCGGTCGCATGGCCGCGACATGCATCGCAATGTCCTTTGAGACGCTATCGTTGTTTCCCTTGACCGAAAGCAGAACGCCAGCCACCGTGGTTGCATTGTGACTGTAACCGCCAGTTGGACCCTCTATGCGAGCCATACGGCCTACGACAAACGTCTCACGAATGCGATTGAAAAGTTCGTCACGCTGCTCACCTACGGTCATTCCCGGTTTCGAAGGGGATGGCTGTGTGAGCAATGCTTCGGAGGTCTTTGCATCGCTCTTGGCTAACGCTTCGGCTAAATCGTTGGCAAGCTGGATGAACTCGGCAAGGCCCGCAACCGGAGCGCTCTCGCACTTCAGTTCGACCATGGCGCCCGACGGTTTATCTCCCCCCGCAAACAATCCGAAGCGACCAAAGGCTGTTTCGCGATCGGCTCGAGCGGTTCCAATCTTGATGCCCTTTTCCCTCAATATCGCGATCGCCTTAGCCTCATCGCCACCACCCTCCTTGAGAGCAGCTTTGCAGTCCATCAGGGGCAATCCAGTTCTTTCGCGCAGTGCCTTAACCGCAGCAGCAGAGATTTCTGCCATGTCTCAAACTCTCCTAATAACGATAGTCAACCGAAAAAATATGTCTGAGGGATGGATGGCACACGAACGGTGAAAGGTTCGTGTGCAATCGCAGAAGATCGAAAAAAGCACCCGTTGCCTTCTCGAACTAAGCCATGTCTTCGGCTTTTTAAGCCATGTCTTCGGCTTTCGCAACCATCTCACTGGTCGGGTCGTTCGCAGGGTTTCCCATCGTCTTGAGCAACTCAGGATTCTCTGCTTTGCCAGCCAAGACTGCATCGGCCAATTGCTTCATGATCAAATCAATCGATCGAATACCGTCGTCATTGCCCGGAATCGGCAAATCTATCTGTGATGGATCGCAATCGGTATCGATAAGCGCCACGGTGGTGATACCCAACGACTTTGCCTCACGAACCGCGTTCTTCTCCTTCTTCGGATCGACGATCACCAAGCACTCAGGCAATCGATTCAACGTGCGAAGGCCGTTCAAGTTGCGATAAATCTTGCGATACTCACGGGTGAGAGTCGACTGCATCTTTTTCGAGTACTCGTTGATCTTCTCGCTATTCATGATCACCTCGAGTTCTTCCAAACGTCCCATTCGGTCACGAACGGTGCGGAAGTTGGTCAGAGCGCCACCCAGCCAACGCTCACTCACGAACGGCATGCCGCATCGGCTAGCTTCGCGTTGGATCACTTCAGAAGCTTGACGCTTCGTTCCAACGAAAAGTACCAAAGAGCCGCCGTTGGCCACTTGGTTCAAGTACTTCTTGGCTCGCAACATACCGCGGAGCGTCTCGCGGATGTCGATAATGTGAATCAGGTTTTTTCGCCCATAGATGTACGGCTCCATCTTGGGGTTCCAGCGGCTAACTCGGTGCCCGAAATGCGCGCCAGCTTCGATAAGCTTTTCTACTAGTTCGTTGGCCATGGTCTCTCCTCTTGGTATGTGCGTTCCAAGCTATACATTCCAACGAAGGCCATCGTGGAAGCACAGGACCTAAGGGGCCGTAGCGGCACCACTTGGATCCTTCTGCCCATTGCAGAACGCGAGTATTTCCAACAAATTCATCAGAATGGTGAGATCAAAACGACCTCAAGACCCAATTGGATGAAGGTTGGCTGAGGAAAGAGTAGCCGCAAAGTGCCTTTCTCGTCAACTGACAAGCTCAAAAATGGTCCACCTGTCCCTGTGTCCGGTGCCGAGCGTCTCCGGCGAATGGCGAACCGCGGACCGAGGCGTTAGACAGGCTTTAGACAGGCGTTGGACAGGCGTTAGACAGGCGTTAAAACAGACCGGGAATGAGGCGCGAGCGCACTTTCTGCATGTAAAGTTGATACTGGGGGTCTTGCGAAAGCAGCCGTTCTTCCGCCAGGATACGAGGCACCTTGATAGCGTAAAGTGCTACGAACACGCATAGATTCCAGAGGGACGGATTCAACAAAAAGAAACCCGTGTGGAGCAAAACGTAGCCGAAATAGATAGGGTGTCGCACGACGCGGTAGGGCCCAGACAGGCATAGGCCTCGGTTGGCTGCCACCACTCCGAAACTCCTCCCGAGCGTCATCTTGGAAATCAGTTGGATCGATAGGCCTGTAACAGTCAAAAAGACGGCGGCGCCGTCCCAAACGTGCGGTTGGGTTGGGAATGGTCTGGCCAAGAGCGAGAGGCAGGTGGCTGAAAACGCCAGCCCCCAATCCGCGGGCCGAAGAGACAAGTTTCTTGCACCTCGCCGAAACATTACCATCACGAACATCATGGTCTCGGTGATGAGGATCATCGCGTCCCCGATCACCACTCTCTGACCACCGTGGACCGAAGCAGCGATCGAACCCAGCAAAGCTTGCAGGAAGCTGGCGAACAAGAGTAGGATTGCGACTCGCTCCGTCATGTCCAGAACTCGAAAGCGAATGGCTGGATCGGTCCACCAGGAGCGCCACGCTTCGGAACTAGCAAAGACGGGCTCATTTAACGCAGGTTGTGTTTCGTTCAACATGGCTTTGGCACCCCTTCCCTTTTTCGGGGGGGTGGTATTGATGAGGGAGAATGGAACAGTTCGTGAGCATCCACAACATCCTAAATCGGGCTTGGGACAGCTCGATGAAGATTACCTTGCGGGTTAGGCCAGGCCCTCAACACTCTCCTTTTTCGTAACGCAAAGCTAACAGATTCAATAAAATCTTAGGGATATGCGGGTTTTGACGGCGTTTTCGGCATCTGTTTTGGCTTCAGCCAAGTTTTGGCTTCAACAAATGAAAAGGCTAGTTACACTGATCCCCAGGCACTTCCTATGTTCAGTCCTTCTATTCTCGATATCTCATTCGAGGGAGGTTTTTTCGGTGGCTTCGGGCAAATATCTGTTTACTAGCGAATCTGTATCCATGGGCCACCCTGACAAATTGGCGGATCAAATTTCCGACAGCGTTTTGGACGCATTGTTGGCACAGGATCCCATGAGTCGTGTGGCTTGCGAAACCGTGGTGACAACCGGTCTGGCACTTATCGTTGGTGAGATCACAACCAAAGCGATTGTGAACTACTCTGATATCGTTCGCCAAGCTATACTCGACGTCGGATACGATGACGACGAAACCGGTATATCCGGTCGCACATGCAACGTCATGGTAGCGTTGGATCGTCAAAGCCCTGATATCGCGATGGGGGTAGACAGCTCTGCCGACGACAAAGACATCGGCGCCGGCGACCAGGGGCTCATGTTCGGGTATGCCTGCAACGACACCCCTGAACTGATGCCGCTGCCGATCGCATTGGCACATCGCATCACCAATCGATTGACCGAAGCTCGCTTCAAAAAAGAAGTCGATTGGCTTCGTCCTGACTCAAAGAGCCAAGTCTCGGTGGCCTACGATGGTTTCACGCCGATTGGCATCAATAACGTCGTGGTCTCTACCCAGCATGCTCCGACTGTAACGCACAAAGAAATCCGCGAATTCGTTATCGAAAAGATCGTCAAGCCGTGCTTGCCGCCTGACATGATCAAGGACACGATCACCTACCACATCAACCCAACCGGCAATTTCGTCGTCGGTGGACCACACGGTGACAGCGGATTGACCGGACGCAAAATCATTGTCGATACCTACGGCGGTTGGGGCCGCCATGGCGGCGGTGCATTTAGCGGCAAGGATCCGACCAAGGTGGACCGTAGCGCGGCATACATGGCTCGACACGTAGCCAAGAATATCGTAGCCTCTGGCCTTGCGGACCGATGCGAAATCCAACTCGCTTACGCGATCGGAGTTAGCAAGCCTGTCAGCGTTCGCGTGGACACGCAGGATTCCGGCAAGGTAAGCGATGAACGCATTTGCGAAATCGTTCAAACCTTCTATGACCTCACTCCGAGAGGCATCATCGAGTACTTGAATTTGCGGCGCCCGATTTACAGGAAAACGGCTGCAGGAGGACACTTCGGTCGTTCGGAACCCGAGTTCACCTGGGAAAACACTTCCAACGCTTCGAAACTCGCGGCGGCAGTTCGCGCCTAGTTGCCCCCGCCCAAACGTAGCTTGAAGAAATTAAGCCTAAGGCGCTAGCCGAGAAAGCTAGAATAGCGACGCCTCGGTCCTTCCGTTTTGGATTGACCGAGGTTTTTTCTTGAACAAAACGCCATGCAAAGCGACCCAAAACGAAAGCCACGCAGTGTTACCGGGATCAAGCTTGCAGTTACCGGGATCAAGCTTGCAATCTTGGCTTCGATAGTGGCATGGCTGATCTCCACTTTTCCCAAAGAGAATTGGGAAGCGTTAAAGTCGCAGGAGAAAAACTGGTGGCTTTTAGGACAAGCGTTCCTGGTAGTTCTCATAGCCCATCTGTTTAGCTATTGGCGATGGCAATTGATGGTGCGCGCGCTCGGAGTTCCGTTTCGTCTGCTGGAGGCTATTCGTCTAGGGTTTCTCGGAACGCTGTTGAACTTTGTGAGCGTTGGATCGGTCGGTGGCGACGTGTTCAAAGCCATAGAAGCGGCCAGGAATGCGGAAACGAGACGGGCTGAAGTCGTCGCTTCGGTCTTAGTGGACCGCGCAATCGGTTTGCTCGGGCTCGTGATCGTCTCGAGCATTGGATTGTCAATTGCCAACTCGCTTTCAAACCGGATGCGGTTGATTTGGGTGAGCGTGCTCGTTCTGAGCACTGTTGGGTTGCTGGTTCTGATGGCTATTGTTTGTGTTGGCCACCGGGTTCCGATTCAGTGGTTAACTCGGATACCGCTGGCCGGTCACGTCTTGCACCGCGTCGCCCACGCTTGCATGATCTTTCAAGGAAGGCCAAGATTGGTGGCCGAAATGGTTGGATCGAGCATGATGGTACATACCTGTCTGACGTTAGGTTGCGCTCTGATTTCGAACGCCCTGTACGCGGAGCCACCCACGCTCCTGCAGCATTTTATGGCGATCCCGCCAGCCATGGCAGCCGCCACTTTGCCCCTGACGCCGGGTGGCGTGGGTGTACAAGAAATGGCGATCCAAGGTTTGTTTCAAGAGCTACCTGGGATCTCAACTTCGTTCGCCGGTTTGATCGTGGCGGGCGTATTTCGTGCCATGCTGGTCGGCGTCGCACTGATCGGCGCGTTTTTCTATGGAACCGGAATCGGCAAGATTCGGAGATGAAAAACTTGGGTTAGCAAACTTAGTTGCACGACGCTCCGCGTCGTGAATACTGCGACGCGGAGCGTCGCATAACTAAGCGAGGGTTGAGGCACTAGGCGGCTTTGGTTTTCCCAAAGCGATCCGCCGAGGGAATGATCGATCGCGACGGTCGGTTCGAAGCGACTTGGTCCAAGATCCGCGAAGCGATCTCGATCGCGCGACATCCGTCGTCGCCGCTAACGGTCACCCCACTACCTGTTCGCACAGCATGCAGAAACTCCCTGTGTTCGCACTCGATCGCATTGCTAGAGTCTCCACGTTCATTACTTCGGTGCAACCATTTGCTATAGAGGTCATCTTTCACTTTAGCTCGTTGCTCCGGCGGAAGCCGATCCGCTTGGCGAGACCCGTCCGCGACATCCTCGTGCGCGCAAGTTCGACTCACCGTTCCAGATGCAAAGTCGACTTCGGTCAGTCCACCGTCGGAATAGATTTGCATTTGCCGTTTGGGCAGAGGAGATAGTCGAGAGGCTCTCAAGCTGGCCGAGGAACCATTTCGAAACCGCAAGCTCGCGGCAGCAAAGTCTTCGTGTTCGCCCAAGGCGCTCCAACCATAGGCACTGATCGAGTCGATCGGAGACTGCACGACGCTGAGAATCAGGTCGATGTCGTGAATCATCAAGTCCATGACGATGCCGATGTCGGTGCTGCGACCAGAGTATGTACCCTCGCGGGCCACTTCGATGTAACGAATCGTATCGCGATCAAAATAGGGGGCGGCCAATTGCCAAGCTGGGTTGAATCGCTCGACATGTCCGACTTGTAGAGTGCAACCATTTGCTTTGGCCAGATGCGTCAATTGAACCGCTTCGGACAACGTGCTAGCCATCGGCTTTTCCATGAGTACGTGCAGACCGCGTTTAAGGCACCAAGCTCCGATTTCGTAGTGCAAGAAGGTTGGGGCGGCAACAACGACACCATCAACCATCGAATCCCAGTTGCGATAGTCCTCGACGGTAGCTGCGCTCAGTTGTGACTGGACGAGTTTGCGAGAATCGAAAGAGGGATCGGCTACTCCGACCAATTCGCACTCCGAGTTTGCGGAGAGGAGTTTTGCATGGATGCGTCCCAAGTGCCCACCACCGATAACGCCGATGCGTGGTAGAACCGAACGGGGTGTTACGCCATCAGAGCTCATCGGCTGGTCACTCACTCATTAGGTTTTGCAATGGGATACTAGGCTGCGGCGGAGCGACGATCGCGACCTCGACCGTGTCGGCCCAGTTGCGAATCATCGATAAAGGCGAAAAGGACTTCGAGTTCGGGAGGCAAGATTCCGCCGCTGCTACCCTGAAGGATTTCGCGTGCGTGCTTGACTCCCACTTTTGATCGATAGAGCAGTTTATGGGCTTCGCCGATGGTTCGAATCGCAGCCACGGAGAAATTCTTACGTTTGAGCGCCACGACGTTGACGCATCGAGGTCGGGCTGGAAAACCCTCAGCCAGCATGAACGGTGGAATGTCCTGCAAGACCCGCGACAGACCGCTGACGAAACTGTAGCAGCCGATCGACGCAAAATGGTGAACGGCCACACCGCCGCTGAGTGTCGCATCATGCTCCACGCGAACGTGCCCGCCGAGCATGACCGTGTTGGCCATAATGACACGATCTTCGACCAGGCAATCGTGAGCGACGTGCGAGTTAGCCATGAAGTAGCAATCGTTGCCGATCAAGGTGATACCCTCGTCTTTTTCGGTACCTCGGTTGACGGTGACGCACTCGCGGAAGACATTGGAGTCACCGATGACGACTTGCGTGGGCGATCCCTGATAGGAAAGGTCCTGTGGCTCGCCACCGATCACGCAGCCGGGGAAGAATCGGTTGTCTCTTCCGATGGTGGTATGACCTGTTAGTGTAACGCTGTTCTCCAGGCGTGTGCCGCGTCCGACTTTTACATGGGCGCCGATCACGCAATGATGCCCGATGCGAACATCTTCATCGAGTTCGGCTCGGGGGTCGACCACAGCGGTATGGGCGATTATCGTTGGCATGAAGTGGTTTCCAAACGTGTCGGAATGATGAGGTGGTCTATATGGCATGCAATCATGCTGCGAACCTTGTGCGCGATTGCGATTGCACTTGGAATAGCTGCTGAACGGCTTCGGCTAGGCGACCGTTTAGGATGTGGCCGCTTCGGTGCGCGATGATTTTTCCTTGAACTCGCAATCCGCAAAGAGAAAGATCGCCGATGAGATCTAACACTTTATGCCGTGAGCACTCATCTTCAAAACGAAGAGAGTTTTCCAGGGGACCATTCGGACCGAAGACCAGCAGATCTCGGTAAGTAACGTGGGATGCAACCCCTTGGGATTGAAGGCCGCGGGCTTCGCTTTCGGTCATAAACGTCCGAGCCGAAGCGATCGACTGTGAAAACGAGTCTCGCGAGAGGGAGTAGGTGTGCGTCGAGGCCAGGATCGGACTCGTTGCGCCGTAGTCCAGTTGGTATTGGAGCGTAAGGCCTGGATCGTTGGAGGGAACAGCCATGATCCACTGTTGGTCATCACCGACCCGCAGCGGCACGGTGAGAGAAACATGGTGCGAGGGAGCCGGCTGCTTGCGTGATCCCGCTCTTTCGAGTGCGACCGCAAAGGCCAACGCACTCCCATCCATGCCGGGCATCTCGGGGGCATCGCACTCGACGATGCAGTTGTCGATATCCATGGCGTAGAGCGCGGCCATGACGTGCTCAATCATCTCAACGTGGACATCCTGATACACCAAAGTGGTTCGCAAACTGGTATCGCGCCTATGAGCGGCGACTGCCAGGATTTCCGGGCGATTGGGAAGATCGATTCGGCGGAAGACGATCCCAGAGTTAGGCTGCCCAGGCAGGAACGTCAAGGTGATCGGACGACCGGACCAGTAGCCGCGGCCACTCACGTGTGTGGTGTGCTCGATCGTTTGTTGGAATCGAATCTGTTGCATGGACTGACGCCGAAATCCGTTTCGTGTCTGTTGGGAAGGGTGATGGAGGAGTTCTTCGTGAACCCTTCCTCACTTCCGAAAGGGGGAAGTGAGGAAACTAGATCCAATCGCGTCTATCGTCGCTGCATGGGACTGACGGGAGCTGCTTGGCGAGCACCTGTACCTGCACCGGTTGGTGCCGCTCCCGGCACCGTGACCCGAGGTTCATCCCGATTGAGCATTCCGAGAACCACCTCGGTGATGTCGAGGCCAGCATTTTGGTAGACAACATCACGCTGAATTCCAAAATTGACGGTTTGTGGTTTCTTGGGATCCATCTCGTTTTGTTCGCGGCTGTAGCGCAGCACGACATCGATTTGCTTCCACTCCGCGACCGCTTTAACCGCGTTGTTGATCGATTGATAGGAGGAGTAGATAACCGTGGCTTGTTTCTCGGCAAACTCTTTTTCCTTGCTCATGAAATCGACGCGAAGCTTGCTTTCTTGATTGAGAAGGGCTTCCTGTTTTTGCTTGAACTGTGGGCTATCGGCCTCGTAAGTTTTGCCAATCATTTCCGAATCGGCCAGCAGGGCTTTGCGCCGCGTTTCGATTTCTTCTTGAGCGGCAGTCATCTCAGCCTTGATGCCCTCAATTTTGGCATTCATGTTGGGATGGTTCTTGAGGATGTATCCGACATCGACGAGCGCCATACACGTTTTAGGCGCTGTAGGGGCCTGATTTGGCTGGGCTTGCCCGCCAGCTGGTGCTTGGCCCATGACCGTGGAGGCGGCGAAGAAGCCCGTGAGAGCGAGAGACGCGATCGAATTTTTTAAATGCACTTGTCAGCACTCCTTGCTAGGTGATTTGTGGGCGGTTGAGTTCAAACCCCCAACGGCTTTGCGAAAAACAATCCATTGCTTTCCGCGCGAGTGATACCGACCTGGTAAGTCGCCACACCGATTCGTTCGCGATTCTGACAATTCGTGAATTCGGCGTAAATAGCGATCTGGCCTATCTATTCAGTTACTTCCACAATCAATTCAATTTTTTCCGATCCTCGTTCTACTAACAGATTTGTCTTTTCTCCCTTCTTGAGCTTCTGAAGCAGTCGATCGAGCTCTGACCGGCTAGTGGTTTCGTCTTTATCTAGTTTGAGGATGCGATCTCCCGCCAATATGCCTGCCTTAGCTGCAATTCCATCTGCTAAGACCCGCTCCACCACCACCCCTTCACTGGTCATGTTCAAGCGAACACCTAAGCGAACGCGTTTCGGCCCGCTGGCCTGCCTGTTGGCCTGCGGGTTGGCTCTTCCTTTCACCTTGACGAACGTGGGTTTGGCAACATCCGTTCCAATTTGGTTTGCTAGCACAGAGACCATTTCGGTGATGCGAACCATGCCATCGAAGTTGATTTTGTCGATGTCGTCTCCGGGTCGATGGTAGTCGTCATGCAGTCCGGTAAAGAAATGCAATACAGGAATGTTCTTTTGAAAGAAGGACTGGTGATCGCTAGGGCCCATCCCCTCCGGCGACCTTTGAATGAGGAGTGCGAGACTCTCGTTGGCTTTGGTGATCATGGCATCGAATTCGGTCGCTGTACCGGTTCCATAGATCGTCAAGTTGTTGTCCTTGAGCCGCCCTACCATATCCATGTTGAGCATAGCCACCGTCTTTGCCAGGTCGAAGCGGGGATGCTTGACATAATACAAGCTGCCGAGCAAGCCTCTTTCCTCCCCTGAAAAAGCGATGAAAAGGGTCGTCCGACGAGGTTTTCCGGGATTGTTTTTGGCTAATTCGGTTAATTTGCGAGCGGCTTCCAACAGACAGACGGTTCCAGAAGCATTGTCGTCGGCGCCGTTGTGCACCTCGATCGTGCCTGGTGCTAACGAACCGGGGCCCCCCATGCCCACGTGATCGAAATGCGCACCCAGTACGACATATTCGTCCGCTAATTCCCCATTTCCTTCTAGAACTCCGACCACATTCATCGACTTGAGCTTGGCGATTTCGGTGGCACCGGAAGCCAGCCAGCCAGCCAATTTAAAAGAACGAGGCTTGAGGTCCCGATCTATTTCCGCTTCTATGTCTTCCAGTTTGCGCCCGGCCTCGGCCAGCCAGCTTGCTACGTCGCTACGCCGAACGAAAAGAGTTGGAACTTGTTCGGTCGTCAAAGCAGAGCCACCGCCGGAGACCGGTAACAGCATGTTGGGATTGGCTTTTTCGCTATCCGAGTCGTTGACCAAGATTAAGGCTGCAACTCCATGTTTGGCTGCGTTGATTTGCTTCGCAGTAAAAAGTGCGAATTGGCTGGGAGAAGTGCCGTCGAAGGGGCTATTGGGGTCGTTCTGCTGTGGCTCTTTGCGAATCGCAATAACGACTTTGC
>Ga0335394_10006105_pt1 | contig 13587 bp, 31 predicted proteins | sample MAT03_FD_205741 | JGI IMG/M metagenome (GOLD analysis project Ga0335394, IMG submission 205741) | Freshwater microbial communities from Lake Fryxell liftoff mats and glacier meltwater in Antarctica - MAT-03 (spades assembly) (version 2) ...
GATTACATACCAGCATTAAGTTATGGGTATATTACCGTAACTGCTATTGAAAAAATTTACGGGTGCGTAATTCCTTCGGCATTAAATTTTAATGAAACTGCTAATACTAACGATGGAAGTTGTTACTTTGCCTCTGATTGTGACTGCAAAGACCGTGAAGCGATTAACTTTAATGAGTTAGCACCTTGTGAAGATAATTCAAAGTGTGAGTATAAGGCTGCACAATGCTTAAAAAAGCGATGGTTGTTTTCGGGGTGTAAAACCGCAACAAGAAATTGTAACTGTAATTAACTAACTTTAAACAAAAATAAAATGAAACGTAGATTATTTTCAGACAAAGACGGCACAACCTTCAAAGAAGATGTTGCCGACATTAGCGAAGAAGTGAAGGCTTTCTTCCAGACAATTCCAGTGAGATTAAAAAAGCTGCTCCCAGTTGCAGAGCGTTTTGTATTGGCGTTTCAAACGCTTGACGATGCGCTTGCAGATGGGCAACCCGCCGACATGGTAATTGATAAGATATTATCATCTATCAAGGGTGATGTTGATGAAAGGGTTTACGAGGCTATTAAAGAATGGTTGCATAAATTTGTCGAGTTTGCGGAAGACGCAACGACATTCACTGTTGACGGCGCGTCTAAAATGCAATTCGCAAGTGCTGGCATGGAACAGGTTTTTACAGATATAACAAAATTAGAAGCTGACACCGCTATTCAATTGGCGTGTTATGCGCATAAAAGTTAGTTGAGTTTTCATGGTTAAGGTGGGCGGCGAGGTAACTTGCCGCTTTTTTTATGACTAAAACCCTTGATTATATTAGCATTTTTAAAATAGTTTTAAAATAAATGTTAAAATGTTACCTACGTATAAGTATATACTTTATCTTTACAACATGTTAGCGATGAAGCTGACAATAAAACTTAGCAAAATGAAAAATCTTAAAATCGAAAACCAAAAACTACTTTTTAAATTTCTTGATGCTTATGGATGCAGATATACAAGTTCAGGACTTGGCATTGATTCAGAAATGGCATATACAAAGAGCAACGGAGGCGGCGCAATAGATACTATAGTTTCGGGGGATATTGATTTAAACGACGTGTTTGAGGATGAGCCTAAAATAAAAGGCATGGTAGTTACAAGCGAATGGGCGTTTAATGGTTTTGGCAATCCTCAATTCCCTGTTAAAAGAATAACTTTTGATAATCTGTAAGTTCTGCTAAGTCTTGCAGAGCCTTTGCCCTGAACTTTAAACGGTTCGGGGTTTTGGGGTGCAAAAATATATTATGAAAAAGGACAAATTACTATACGCGAAAATAATTGAGTTGCCAAAAACTGCGGCTCCTTTGATAAAGATAATCGCGAAGAAAAAAAACCAAACGCCGAAAGGCTGGATTGAAACAATTATTTTAAACGCACTTAACGAAAATACTCAATTATGACACCAAAAGAAAGGATAGAAGCATACGAATTGGCTTTAAAGGATTATCAAAAAGGAATAGGCAAAAATGAAAAGTATTTATTTGATAATAGATTGTATGAAGGCTTTTGTCGTTATTTTATTAACGTTCAGGGAATTGACGTTTATCAGTACTTCATGAAAATCGATTTCCCTGAACTTTATTCGCAAAAACCAAATCCTGCGTTCGATTCTTATGTTTGGTTCGAATGCGGCGAGTTAGCACCTCGCATCGAATGTCTTAAAAAGGCAATTGAATTAACAAAAAAAACCTACAACTTATGAAACAAATAACATTAAACAATAAGGAATATCTATTAGTAGAAGTTTCTAATGATGCTAAAAATATTAAATACAATCACACGCCTGATTGGAAATTAAAACATTTAGTATTCACTTGTGAAAAGGATACATGGTATTCTGCTGATTTTATAGATGCCAAATTGGTAGTAAAAATAATAGGGAAATTAGGTGACATCCTAAAAGATGAAGAGATATGTAAAGGATTGGTTGAAAGTATTAATATGTGCGATGGTCATTTTACTTCTAAAAAATCACATAAAGAATATATAAACTATCATGGGGGACATTATTATTTATCGGCAGTAGAATCAATGTATTCTTGGTTGAAATCAATTAAACTTGATATGACAAAAGAATACGCACTCATTGAACAACCTTAATATAATATGAAAAAAAACTTCATTTAACAAAAAAAACCTACAACTTATGATAGACATGATTTTTTATGAGGTGGAATTGTTCGAAAGAATAAACCTCGATTACATCGCCGAAGATGGAACGCAAAAAGAGGTTGTAGTTGATTACCTCGATTTTGAACGATGGCTGCGCGCTGAGGGGCATTTAGTATCGTCGTTCCCTACTTATCGCCAGGGAGTTCAAGACGGCGTAGGCGAGCGCAAAATAACATTGGCGGACTTTTTAATGGACGCTGAAAAAGAAGATATTTATTTAATGATTATAAAATTTAACAAAGATGAAAAAAGTTGACATAAAGGATTTAGAAATTGGAAAATTGTATGCGGACTCGCCGTGTATTGAGTATGTTAAATACACCGCAATCATGCGTTATTTAGGAGTGCGAGATGGAGAGCGAATATTTAAACATGTTTCAGGTCTTAAATACCCGCTTATGAATGGCGATGAAGTTCCTTTTTCATTGGACACCCGTGCTTCTTTTTACGAAGTTGAAGAAGCGCCAATTGAAAAAATGCAAAGCGACATGAATAGCTTCTTTGCAATAATAGACAGCACTGTAGCGAAATTAAAAGCTACTGCAATTGAAATAGAAAAATTAAAACAAAAGCCATGAATTTACTAATATTATTTATAGCATTCTGCTTTTTTTTCACAATAATTTGTGTTAAATTAGCAACGCAGAACAGGTATATTTTGAGAGGGAATCCAAAGCAGAACGGGCAACCAGTTGGCATCGGGAAAACACACAACTTGGGTTACAGGTTTAAATATCCCGAAGATGCTGCCTATTATTGGCGCACCGAAATCGGAAAAACATCTAAAAACATTCATAAATAAATAAAACTAAAAACTATGGCTTACGAACAAAAAGAAGGACAAGGCTCCGCATTTAAAAATGACAAAAAGGGCAACGAAAAAGCACCTGATTTTACAGGAACCGCATTGGTTCACGGTAAACTTGTAAAGGTTGCAATGTGGCTAAAAGAAGGAAATGGAAAAGAATTTTACTCAATTAAAATCGAAGACAAATAATGGAAAAATCGGAATCAATTATCAACATCGCTAAAGCATTAATTGAATTTAGCATAAAGGTAGGAAAAATTACAAAGGACGAGAAAAACCCTTTTTATGGCAGCTCTTACGCGTCTTTGTCAGCGATGCAAGATGCCATCCAATTACCTTTGGCAGAAAGCGGAATGGCATTAACTCAAGTCCCTGACGGGGATTGCTTAACAACACTTTTAATTCACGCAGAAAGTGGCGAATTTTTGCAGTCTTCTTACAATATACACGCGTCTAAAATAGACCCTCAGGGAATAGGCTCTGCGATAACTTATGCAAGAAGATATGCGATAGGAGCGATATTAAACCTAAGTATCGATACCGATACCGATGGACAGCCAGCAGCAGTTAAGTATAATGGGAAATACCCGCAAATTTTAATGAAAGAAACGTTAGAGGAATTAAAAAAATATTGGGAAGAAAATCCATTACTTCAAACAGAAAAGCAATTTTCTAACGAGGTTGCTAAACGCAAACTGGAATTATCAAAATGAATTTTGACGAATTAGAATACGCGCCTGACTTTGACGAGTTGGAATATGAAAAAGAAGCATCATTTCAGCAGATGCAATTTTTAAACATATTAACCGACAGTAATGCAATGAATGCTTTTACCGACAGGGAAGTTGAGTTAATTAACATAGAGATGTATGACTTGACTTTTCAATCTGCGAGTGAGTTAATAAATAAAATAATTAGCGCACAACCAAATGAAATACCTGTTCACGGTCAGCGCGCGTTATCTAAGTGGATTAAAAAAAATATCCAATGAAAACTCAAATCTTTGCAGACGTGTCAAGTCAGGGAACTATAACCGATTTTAAGAAAAAAGAAATCGGCAAAGCGATAAAAGAAAATGCGGGGAAAAGAATTATATTTACCATCGAAAGAAAATATAATAAAAGAAGCACTAATCAAAATAGCTTTTTTCACGGCGTTATTTTACCGATACTTTCTCAGGCGTTAATAGAAGCTGGCTACAATGAAGCAAATAGCATGGAATGGACTAAAGATTTTGTTAAATACCATTGCCTAATTAAAGAGTATGTAAATAAAAAAACTGGCGAGGTAACCAAAAGCATAGGGAATACTTCAGGACTAACCACTACCGAATTTATGGAATTAATCGCAACAATTCAGCAGTGGGCTATGGAGAATTTGAACTGCTATTTACCCGACCCGAATGAGCAAATTAAAATAACCTACTAACCATGCAACAATCAATAGACTTCACAGGGCGCGAATTAAAGATTATTGGGATGCAACAGGCAGAAAATAACGCTGGCTTGCTATGGTCAACAAAAGCCTATTCTCACTTAATTAATTACGCTCGAACTCACGCTGAATTTATGGCAGAAGATATGAGAGATGGCTTTGAATTACCGCCCAGTTTACGCGCTTGGGGTGCGATAATATCAAAGGCAAAAAGAAACGAAATTATTAAGCACGTGGGTTATGGTCAGGTTAAAAATGCAAGGGCGCACCAAGCGAATGCAAGTATTTGGAAATCATTAATTAACAATTAAAAATAAAAAAAATATAAAATTATGATAACAGAAAAAAGTTACTTGGAAGCACAAAAGATTGTTGACACCTACAAAGAGCAATTAAGAATAGCTGATGTAATGCGTAGTAATTTTTTTAAAGAAGCGCAAGCTAAAAGAGAACAAGAATGTGGCGAACACTACTATGTTTCAAGCGGTGGTAAATATAGCCCACAAGGACAAATGACATGTCAAGATTGTGGCAAGACTGTTGGGTGATTATTACCCACAACTTGCGGCTATGGGCTACATCCAAAATAAAAGATAAATAAACCAATTAAATTACCAATAACCATGTGCGATAAAATAACCTACACAACGCTTAGGGAAGCCCGAACAGTGCTACACGCCGCAAAGGGAAGGCGTAATGGGAAAACTAAAAAGGTGATTCCAGTAAGAGAATATTTTTGTGAAATATGTAATGGATTTCACCTAACTAAAAGAAAAAACAACTACTAATGAGTTACCTAAAGACTTTTAAAGACCTAATGATTAAAAATATTATTCCAAGAGTTGAAGCAATGAAAGAAAAAGAAAGACTTCATTTGCATTACCTTATTAATAACGATGCGCCTAAGGATTTTATAGCCATATCCCAAAAAAATCACAACCATTTTACACAAAGAATAATTGAATATAAGAAATATGCAAAAGGTGCTAAATAATATTTATAAAGTTACATACACGGCAACTTGCATTAAGGCTATGCCAAGTTCTAAAAAGGGTTCTATTGGAGTATGGCGAAAAGTTGGTGAAAAAATAGAAGACTGGGAGGCTATGCCGTTTAACTTTGCTGAGCCAACAGAAGAACTTTTTAAAAGCGCAATACAATTATGCAACCCGCACCTAATAGTTGAAACTGTTAAATGGCAATTAAAACAATAAATGAACTAATAAAAAAACAATAAAAAAGTGAAAAAGGCAATCCAATCAGAAAGCAAAGGGTGTGACCACAGCAATAAGTCGTGTGTCTGCGGCGCGCACAGCAAAAAAGATGTAAAGAAAAATAAAAACCATAATGCAACTAAAAAAAAGTTGCAGCGAAGGAAAACGAGGAAATTTTTAAATAAAAATGTGGTATGAGAATAGTAAAAATACAAAGTTTGCCATCAGCCAAAAAATGGATTGATAGGGATGAAATAATGTTACACAGTTGTTTCCAGTTATTAAAAGATTGTGTTGAAAAAGAAAAGGTTCATAAAAAATGTAATTACAAATTACATAAGACCTTTGTTGATGAAGTGAATTTACTTTACAAATGGTGGAACAAAAGAGCAAAATTAGGATGGGCTAATAATAAGCACGTAGAAGACGATGCAATGTTACTTCGTCTGATTAAGATTAGAACGGCGTTGTGGACTTAATTACGTTAGTAAAAAAACATAAAATATGAAACATCAAGACATCAACCATCAAATACTCATGCAATCTTTACTATCTATATCCAAAGAAAAGTTGAAAAGGATTACAGATGAAGTTGGGAATTTGAATTATAGTAGCCCTACGGTAGCGGAATACTTTTCTACTTTTGAACAACATTATTTTTCACTTTACAACAACAGGTTTATACCTATTATTAAAAAAAGAAAACCATGAGTTACTTCGACACGTTAACAGGAAGTCACACGATTGACTTTGATAATCTTCAAGGCTTAAAAGCAAAGTGGAAGATTGATGACAAGAAAAGAAAAGGCCGCACGGAAAATGATAACAGACGCGTCCGCGAGGCTGAATATAAAAAAGCTGGCAAGTATAAACGTGCTGGCGCGGGCGGTTGCTCGCTTCTTAGGTCTTCAAAGGAATTAATATTGGAGCCTAATTACAGGGCTGAAATAAATCCCAATTACGTGTTTGAAATTTACCCAATCATCAAGGAGCTGCAGAAAGAACCCGACACCTTTCAATGCAATTGGTGTGGGATTGAATGCGCAACGAAATTCCAAAGCGATGGGTATGATTTCTGCGGCGTAAGGTGCGCGAACACCTTTAATAAATCAATAAAATCCGGATTAAATAACGATTTAGATTGCTTTAAAATATGAAAAGCGAAACCTTTAACATGGATTGCATCGAGGGTATGAAACAATACCCTGACAAGTGGTTTGATCTTGCAATAGTCGACCCACCGTATGGATTAGGGAATAGGCTTTCAGATGGTGGTGGCAAATTAAAAAATACCCCAATGGCTGCACTTTACAGAGATAAGGAATGGGATGTATTACCGCCTTATGAATATTGGATTGAACTTTTTAGAGTGAGTAAAAATCAAATAATATTTGGGGCAAATTACTTTTTAGGCCATCTACCTGCAACAAGGGGCTTTATTTGCTGGGATAAAAAACAAGATATGCCAACGCTTTCAGCCTGCGAATTAATTTGGACTTCATTTGATAAGCCTGCAAAGATTTGTAAAAAGTCAAGCACTGATTTGAAAAGGTTTCATCCTACTCAAAAGCCTATTTACGTTTATGATTTTTGCTTTCTTTACTCTAAGATGCAACAGGGTATGAAAGTAATCGACACCCATTTAGGCAGCCAAAGCAGTAGAATAGCGGCGTATGGCATGGGTTTTGATTTTACGGGGTATGAATTAGACAAAGAGTATTTTGATGAAGGCAATAAAAGATTCGAGCAGTTTAAAAGTCAGTTAACATTGTTTTAACACATTTGGAAAGTCAATAAAAAAGCATTAAATTTGTAATATGAGAGTAACTACTAACATCCAAAACTATTTAAAAGTATTACCGAGTGAACTGAGGATTACGGCTTTAGTAGGCTACTCTCTCCTTCTTTCACTCGGTAATTTTTTTAAATCATGAGCAAACTTAGAAGTGTATCTACCGCATTTTGGTCTGACCCGTTTATAGAGGATTTGACCCCTTCGCAAAAATTACTATTCCTTTATTTAATAACAAATGAAAAAACCAATATGCTGGGCATATATGAGGCCTCTTCAAAGAAGATAGCATTCGAAACTGGCATACCTTTACTTAGCGTCCAAAAAGATTTGGCATTTTTAGAAAAGGCTGGCAAGGTTAAGCATGTTAATAATTTCATAGTGCTTATAAATTTTATGAAACATCAGAATTTTAATACCAATATGAAAAAATCCGCTATCGATGTTTACAACAATTTACCTAAAGAGTTGAAACACAGCGAGTTAAATCTTTCTAAAGATGATTATTCGGTATCATTCGAAAGCCTTCTGAACCATTACGGTATGGTTCCGAACCATACGGCTATGGTTCCTAAAGTAGAAAGAGAATATGAATATGAATATGAAAGAGAATATGAAGTTAAAGTTGAAGTTGAAAAAGAAAAGAAAGAGGGGTTAATTTTACCATATCAAAGTGAAGATTTTAAAAAGGCATGGGAAATATTAGTAAATGAACCTAAGTGGCGAAAGAAATCAACACACGCCCTTTCACTAAGCTTAGAAAAGCTGGGCGGATATTCTGAAATAATAGCAATAAAAATGATAAAAGACTGCATAGGCGGAAATTGGCAGGGACTTGTCGAGCCTAAAACCATATTTAAAAAACCTGAAAACCCACACGCCGCCGTGTTTAACGAGGTCGGAAGATGGGATGAAGATAAAAAGAACTCACCGTTAACTTACAAATCATGACAGAACCAAGAAAATTATTCGAACTTTCAAAGCAAATACTTGACCAAAGCGCGGGGTTTGCCAATGCACAAAAAAAATACAATGACAAGTTTAACAAAATTCAGGAACCTACCAACTTCGAAATTGAGTATAGAAAAAAGGTTTTCGGCGAAAAATCCGAACCAGTTCAAGTAAATGAGGACGAAGCGCGCCAAATGTTTTGGGCAACAGCAATGAGGATAAACCCTGAGTTTGTTGTTATGGATAAGGAGTTGTTAAAAGGCGTAGTCAAGTATTTTTTTGGTTTAGAAGGCGGCCTTGACCTGCAAAAAGGTATTTTGATTTGCGGCGGCGTTGGTTCCGGTAAGACACAGTTTTTAAAGATAATTCAGCAAGCATTGCTCTTAAACGGCAAGTCCTTTAGAATGTTTAACTGCATTGAAATTGAGCAAGAAATAAGGTTTGGGGGTGATTACGTAAATTACGATAACGGCGAAATATGCTTTGATGACTTAGGAGCAGAACCTTTGGAATCGGTAATGTTCGGGAACAGGGTAATCCCAATGAGCGAAATATTGCAACGAAGGTATAACAGGCGTGAGAATGGAAAAACGCACATAACATCCAACTTGACGATGAAAGAGATTGAAGCGAGGTATGGCAGCAGGGTTTGTGACAGACTCAAAGAAACGTGCAATTTAGTTATATTTGGGTGGGAAAGTTTGAGGAAATAAATAAAATGGAAAACAACTTAAACAGAATGGAAATTGTAAAAATGAAATTTAAAGACGCTCCAATAGGGGCAAGATTCAAGTATTCAGATAGCGATAGAATATGGATTAAGTTAAATTCTTACCCAAAAGGTCAGTTTAATGATGGGAATGGTTTAATATGTTCTTGGAATGGAAACGTATTAGGTAGTCAGTCATTTTGCTCTTTTGTAGATGAAGAAAATGGAATGGATTTTAATACAGAGGTGGAGCTTGTTTAGCATTGTAAATAAGTAATATAAACTAAATAAATATTAACTTTAAAATAATATGAAAAACGAAATTGAACAACAGATTTTTGAAAAGATGAAGGTTAAGGATTTTGGCGAAAGTATGTGTAATGAAACTAAACTAAAGGTTCTTATATGGACGATGCAGCAATTACGCAAACACGATGTTATTGGAAGTTTGCCTTGTGAACACCGTTACAGTAGAGGTATGAACCAACCATATCCGAGAAAGTGTATAAAATGCGGAGAAGTTGAAAAGGCAAATTTACTATAACTTCCCGCTACTCGCAATGTCTAAAAAACTATACAATTAATAAACCAACAACCCGCTACGAACTAAGTAAACCATGACACCAAACCAAATAACCAAGTATTCCAAATTAACAACTACAAGGCTCAAAAAAAAGGCTCAGGAGGTGTTTAACAAGTGGGTAAGAAATCGCGACAAAGACCAGCCGTGCATAAACTGCGGAAGGTTTACAAAATTACAAGCTGGACACTTCTATGCGACATCAACGCACCCTAACATAAGGTTTGAAGAAGCGAACGTAAATGGAGAATGCTTGCATTGCAATTACTTTAATTCGCAAAGTCACGCACATGGCTACCGACCTAATTTAGAAAAAAAAATAGGTTTGGAAAGTTTAAAAAAGTTAGATAACTTAGCAAGTCAAAGAGGTGCGACTAAGGATAATAGGTTTTATTTTATCGAAATAATTGAAAAATATAAATTATGAAAATTCAAGAATATAAAAGAAAAACTGGTGAATGGTTTAGAGGAAAAGAAGCCACCACCAATAAAGAGATAAAAAATAATGGTGGTGGGGTAATTCCAAGTGGAGACACAGTAGTTTTTAGCGGCAAAAGCGGTCGTGGCGGATTCAGTATTATGAGTAAGACAAATGGCGTAAGTATTAGTCAAGTTGATTACAGAAGCATTGATTTTGACTTCCGCTTAAATTGCCGCTAACGTTTTGCGGCTTGCCGAAGGAGGGGAAATCAAAGCACAAACTTTTAAATATGACACAAGAACAAACAGATAAAGTATATGCAGATTTAGCATCATACGAAAAAGAAGTTTCCGAACATAATGAACAGGTTTTAAAAGCACTTGGTAAAAAAGCACAAGCAGATTTTGAAGAACTAATGGATTGCTGCAAAGTAACCGAAAAAATAAAACTTGTTGATGCACCAAAAGGGATTAACAACAAAGAGCGCTGTGGAGTTTTCAAAAACGTCCACGTTGACCAGTGGGGTACAAACATGGAAGGAGATTCATACGCAGGTTTTATTTATACTAATGTAAAAGGTCAATGGATTCAAGTTCCGTTCTCATGCTAAAATGGCTTATGACTTGCAGCTATGCGCTACATAAAAAAACCACACAATGAACAAACCAACAACCCGCTGCGAAATATGCCAAAGAAAAGAAACTGCCCTTGCCGTAATAAACGGGAAAGAGTTCTATCTTTGCTACAGTCATAACGTGGCAGCAGCGTTTAACCATATTAAGGGAACGAGATTTAACCCAACTAAATAAACATGGAAGGATTAGACAAACATTTAACAGATGAACCAAATCTGTTTGAATCACCAGATACGATTGCACTAAGTAAACTCACCTGTAATAGCTGCGAACACCGACAGCGATGGGCGTGCGATAGCAAGGTGTTTCAATATTGCGGAGTGCGAAAAAGCAACAGAACCAATAATGGGTTGCTAAAAATAAAATGCAAAACCCCTGCATGTTTACTTCACCAACCGATTAAAAAATAAGCTTTAAATAATTTTAACTAACTTTGAGTTTATTGAAAACAACAATAACTTACAATGCCATTCGAAAAAGGAAAGTCAGGTAATAAAAACGGAAGAGACAAGGGGGTTCCTAATAAGGTAACCCAAGAAGCGTCCAGTCTGTTCATAGCTACTTTAGAGGCGCAGGGCGATAGAATAGAGGCGGCGCTAACAGCAGTCTTTAATGAAGATAAGGCGAAGTATTTAGATGTTATGGCTAAGTACACGCAGTATATCTTACCAAAGAAAATTGACGCAAACCTAAATGTAAATAAACTTGGACTTGACGCAATCGACACCTACGAAGATTAGGTTTAAAAAAACATGGTTTAACCCTGTTTACTATCATATCCTTAAATATTCCAAAGACCCCACAATACGGCGAATACTTATTTACGGGTCAAAATCGTCAGCTAAAACATTATCAATTTGTCAATTTTTAGAAAGGTCTGCACTTATTGAAAATTGTTCGTCTATCGCCTACAGGAAAGAGCAGTCAACAATTAAAACGACACTTAAACAATCGTTTAAAAAATCAGTGGATTTGCTCAAATTGGGACAAGGTTTTTCAATTATGGATTTTTCTTTGATTTCTTCAAACGGGCAGGTAATTGTTTTAAAAGGACTTGACGAAGAAGGTAAGATAAAAGGAATTGAAGGGTATAAATACTTGCTTTTTGACGAGTTAAACCACTTTTTAGAAGAGGAATGGAGCCAAGCAAATATAAGCTTGAGAGGGATGCCAGGTCAAAAGTTATTCGCAACATGGAACCCCGTTAACGAAAGAAGTTGGATTAAAAAGGATATTGATAATATTGAATGGAAGGATTTGCCACGACAGTTAGAAGGCGGAGCCATTACAAAACTTGACGATAGTTCTTATGCCAAAATTTCATCAGATGGGAAAACTATTCTGATAAAAACAACTTATTTAGATAATAAGTGGATAGTCGGCGGTGATGGATATGGATTTAGGGATGAGAATTTAATATGGGAGTATGATTTATTAAGAAGGTCAAACCCAAACTCATATAGGGTAAACGTATTAGGCGAATGGGGCAAGCCCGAAGTCCAGCGACCGTATGTGTATAATTTTGAAGATAGGCACATTGGGAAAGTTGAAAAGTTGCCAAATGTTCAAATTAGAACATCGCTTGACTTTAATTTAGAACCATTTGTTGCTACACACTGGCAGATGTATTTAAAGAATGGTGAATTTTATTGCCATTGCTTTGACGAAACTGTAATAAAACTCGGAGGCGTGTTAGACATGTGTCAACAATTAGAGTCAAAATTTACGAAATCCGAAATCGCTAACATGCTTTTTACTGGCGATGCCACAGCTCGAAAGAGAAATATGCAGACCGCAAACAACATAGGTGCTTGGGGTGAGATAGACCATTATTTTAAGTTAGGCAAAAGGTTACAGGTTCCACAGGCTAACCCCTCAGTTCAGGAGAATAGGCACTTGGTTAATTCAATATTTGCATTACTTCCTAACCTTTTGATAAATGAAAATTGTAAGCTGTTAATTTCGGAACTTCAATTTACAGAGGCAACGCCTGAGGGGGATATAATCAAATCCACAAGAAAAGATTTAGCGCAAAGGTCTGACGGCCTTGACACCTTGAGATACACTTTCAATACGTGGATGAGCGATTTCTCCACAAACCCAAATAAATACCGAATAAAATATTAACTTTGTCCTATGGCTTGTAATACCTGCACAACTGTTTGTTTGATACACCCTTGCTATACTACGTTGTGGATAGCGAAGGCAACCGCTAATAACGTTTATCGCGTTGAAATAACTAACATCGGAAGTGGGCGTATTCAATCCGAAGTAGTAACCGCAACCGCTGGAGGATTGATAAGTATAACTGGCGGGACTTGGAGCGACTTTTTAAACACCGAAAGTCTGGTTCAAATCAAAATATACCTCGTTAATTACTCTGTAAGTCCTAATGTTCAAACTAATATTGATGTTGACTTTTACGTGATAACGGGCTTTGAAGGGGAATATTACAACCTCACTCCAACATGGTCATTAACGAAATATGATTGCCTTTTAGTAAACTTTGAAATGCTATTCGACAGCAACAACGTTCCCATTGAATTAGATAACCAATACTTAATCAACGAAGATGCTTAATTTAATTATTTACACGTCCCTTTTTACGTTAGGGTTATTCATTGCAACAGGCGAGGGATTTGTATTGCACGGCGCAAAGAATCGATTGGCGAGGCTATTAGGCGGTCGCTATCGGCAAGACGGCGAAGATGTTTATTATGAATTTAAAAGTAAATTCATTTCAGAACTCTGGAACCCCTTAATCGGCTGTCCTCCTTGCATGGTATCAATATGGGGAACAGTTATTTATTCTTTAATGATGCCGTATTC
>Ga0335394_10006106_pt1 | contig 13586 bp, 8 predicted proteins | sample MAT03_FD_205741 | JGI IMG/M metagenome (GOLD analysis project Ga0335394, IMG submission 205741) | Freshwater microbial communities from Lake Fryxell liftoff mats and glacier meltwater in Antarctica - MAT-03 (spades assembly) (version 2) ...
GCCGCGACTACCGTCAGCCCTGGAAGCATCCCTCCATCAACGTCTAGAGGCGTCGCCCCACAGTCCATGTTCCACCGCCGAGAGCATGGCGCCGGAGCGGCGGGCGTCTCCCCTCGCTCATCGGTTCACCGCCCGTGAGCAGGTCATTATTGAACAGGTTGCTCTTCATGAACCGTCACCGAATGGTGCCATGGGGTTTTCACTGACCCCCTCACCCCAACCCTCTCCCGGCGGGAGAGGGAGCCGCGTATCACCCGCAACTCCTCACTGGAGCCCAACCGTCCGAGCCGTCGAAATCCATTCCAGCGAACCCCTGGTCCATCCCTCCGAAACCCGCGGGGCGAAGTCTCCTTCTCCCCCCGGGAGAAGGCCGGGATGAGGGCCGCTTGCGACTCCCCTTGCTCATCGGTTCACAGCCCGTGAGCACGTCATTTTTGAAAAGGTTGCTCCTCATGAACCATCGCCGAATGGAGCCACGAGGTTTTCACTGACCCCCTCACCCCAACCCTCTCCCGGCGGGAGAGGGAGCCGCGTATCACCCGCAACTCCTCGCTGGAGCCCAACCGTCCGAGCCGTCGAAATCCATTCTAGCGGACCCCTGGCCCTGCCCTCCGAAACCCGGGGGGCGAAGTCTCCTTCTCCCCCCGGGAGAAGGCCGGGATGAGGGCCGCTCGCGACTCCCCTTGCTCATCGGTTCAAGGCCCGTGAGCAGGTCATTACTGAACAGGTGGCTTCTCATGAACCGTTCGCCACCCCTCACCCCGTCCGACGCACCGCCTCCCATGCCTCCCGAAAAGCACGGCACTGTGCCTCCACCCAAACCCAATCCCCCGCGGTGACCCGCTCCTTTTGAAAGAGCGGACCACCGACCCCAAAACCTTCCGCACCCGCCCGCACCAGGGCTCCCAGCGTCGCAACACTCACCCCGCCCGTCGGCATCAGTCCCACGTCCGGCAGTGCCTCCTTCAACGCCGCGATGAACCGAGCGCCTTGGCCTTCAGCCGGAAACACCTTCACCAACCGCGCCCCCATCTCCCAGGCCCGCACGATCTCCGTCGGAGACAGAGCGCCAGGAAACACCGGAACGCCACGCGCCACGCATCGCTCGATGACTCCGGCCACCAGGGTCGGCGTCACGACAAACATCGCTCCGGCCGCCAGAGCCTTCTCCAAACGCTCCACTGTCGTCACCGTGCCAGCTCCAACGTTCATGGCCTGGCCATGAGCCGCCACCGCCTGGCGGATCCGATCGGGGGCTCCAGGGGTGTCCATGGTGATCTCGGCGGTCGTCAGACCCCCGCGCACCGCCGCTCCTAGGGCGCCGGCGGTTTCCTCGGCGGAAAAACCCCGCAGGATGCCGACCACCGGCATCGACTGAAATCGGGTGTCATCGAATCGTGGAAGGCTCATGTTCCAAGTCGTTGCAAAATCAAGGCATGGGATCGGATCGTCGCATGAAGTAATCGTTCGGGAGGAACCACCGTCAATCGGTCCACGGCTCCCAACGCCTCGAACACGGTTCGATAGCTCTCCGAGAAATGCGCCGCCCCCGCGAGCACGATCGGCAGCCCGGGATCCCAACGTACCAAGTCCATCGACTCTGCCCCCAACACCAACCCCGCCAGGAACCAGGCATTCCGACCGGGTTCGGACGGGTGCAAAACGGAACGGACCCGCACCTGAAACAAACCCCGCGCCAGTCCCAGATTCCGGGCCGCGACCACCCCATCCCGAAGCTCATCCCGGTACACCGGAGCCTCCGGTCCCGCAACCAACGCCGGCGGTGGCCAGGCCACGGAGACCTTCAACAAGCTCTGCGTCGAAAGGACCTCCAGCAGTTCACCGGTCATGTAGGTGCGGAAATCCGCGATCGCCCCCCGGTCCACCCAGACATGCTTGGCATGGGTCCCCGGCAGAACCACCAGGCAACCTTCGCGCGCTTTCGCCATTTCCGGCAGCGCCAGCACTCCCATCAGTTCAGTCTCCTCGCCACGGAGGATATCGGAACCCGTGCTCAACCCCGACACCATCCACACCGGGTGCGACCCACCGTCCACCCCGACGTCCTCCATTGACTCCACCCGCAGTCCGGTTCCGTCCCATCCGCACGGCGTCCGGGAATAGGGCAGTTCCCTCCAACCGACCGAGGACGATGCCATTCCTGAAATCACCACCGGCACTCCCGACGGCACACCCCCGAACCCGGCTCCCAACTCACGAATGGCGTCCACCAGCACCCGACCGAAGGCCAACGAACGAGCCTCGAGGTTGGAAGTGGATTCTGACTCCAGCCAACGGCCGTGAACCCCACGCACGCCTTCCCCATTCCGAACCTCCCGAATCACCGACAACTCCGATCGTTCCACCCACCGCAGGCGAAACGACGACGTTCCCCAGTCGCAGCTCAGGAATTGGGCGGGGCGCGTCATGGCGTCCGCAGCCTTTGCCCGACTCCGAATCATCCTGCAAGCTTAGCCCGACGCGGAACGGTCGCGATGGGGGCGGGCGCCCTGGAGGGTGCGGTTGTCAGTGAAGCGCGCCACCGCCTCGGGTGACGGCGCGGAGCACCGTTTCGGGCTTGGCCCAGTCCCCCAGGCGCCACAGCCCCCGCAGAACGGTCTTCGAGGCGCACCCCGGGCGCTGTTCTCTTTCGCCCCAACTCCGTTGATGCCGCCGCCGCTGCCGCGGATAACTTCTGCATGAGCCGCCTGGATACCCTCGCTGCGCGCGGTTGGATCGCTGCCCTCGCGCTCGCTTGCACCCTCACGGGCATCCGGCACGCCCCTGCCGATTCCCCGCCACCCTCCTCCGCCCCCGCTTTCTTCCCCTTCTGCATCGATTGGCACGATTCACGAAAGCGTAGCTTCACCGAACAGGCCGCCATGCTGAAGGAGCTCGACTACGACGGAGTCGGACATATTGGCCTCGACAAGGTCGCCGAACGCCTCAAATCCCTCGATGATGCCGGACTCAAACTCTTCCAAATCACCCTGACGGTCGAAGTCGGGCCCGCGAAGGAACCTTTCGATCCCCGCTTCTCGGAAGTGCTCGCTCTCGTCAAAGGACGCGCCGTTCAGTTCGCCCTGCTCGTCAACGGCATGAAGCCTTCGGACCCGTCCGTCGATCCCCATGCCGTCAAGGTACTCACCCACCTCGCCGACCTCACCCGGGGCACCGACGCCCAACTCCTGCTCTACCCGCATCAGGGTTCCTGGATCGAACGAATCGAGGATGCTTGTCGTGTCGCCGATCAACTCAATCGGCCCGAAGTCGGCGTGATGTTCAACCTCTGCCACTGGCTCCGGGTCGATCCGTCGCGCAACTACCGTCCGCTGCTCGAGAAGGCCAAACCGCGCCTCTGGGCCATCTCGCTCAATGGCGCCGACATCCAGGATGCCAAGCCGGGCTGGGATCGCTACATCCAGCCGCTCGGCCAGGGTTCATTCGACGTGGCAGGCTTCCTCGCCGTGCTCCGCGAGATCGGCTATACCGGTCCGATCGGACTTCAATGTTACGGCATCGGCGGCGACACCCGCGATCATCTCGCCGCGTCCATGGCAACGTGGCGGACCCTGCGACAACGTTTTGCTTCTCGATGAACTCGTTCTTATGGACACCCCCAACACCCGCATCACACGACGATCCTTCCTCGGCCGCACCACGCTCCTGGCGGGATCGTTGGCGCTCGCCAGCCCCGGCCTGGCTCAAACCACCCCGCGGGCCCGCACCCGCACGCTTTCCGCAAATGACCGCATCAAGGTCGGCATCATAGGAGTTGGCGGTCGTGCCCGATGGATCCTCAAGAACGAGGCAATGCCCGGCGCGGATGTCGTGGCCGTCTCGGATTGCTTCCTGTCGCGCATGGACGAAGCCGCCAGCCAGGTGGAGGGCGGCAATCGGTGGAAGAAGTACCAGCGCTATCAGGACATGCTCGAGAAGGAGTCACTGGATGCGGTGTTCATCGAAACAACCACCCACGCCCGGGTGCTCATCGCCATCCACGCCATGCAGGCGGGTTGCGATGCCTATGTCGAAAAACCACAAAGCCTGACCATCGCCGAGGGCCGGGTTCTGGTGAACGCCGCCAACCACCTGAAACGCGTCGTCCAGACCGGTTCCCAGCAACGCTCCATGCCCATCAACGCCTACGCCAGCAAGCTGGTCCGCGATGGTGCCATCGGAAAGGTTCACACGGTCGTCGTCTGCAATTTCCGCGGCCCGAAAGTCTGGAATCCCAAGGATGAACCCAATCCGATGCCCGACGGTCTCGATTGGAATCAGTGGTGCAATCAGACCGAACTCCGCCCGTACTACATGGACCTCCAGTTCAAGTGGAGTGACTACGAAGACTACGACGGCGGGGGTCAGATCGGCGGGGTCAGCGGCTGGGGCACTCACAGCCTCGACCAGGCCCAGTGCGGTCTCGGGGCCGACGTTACGGGCCCTGTCGAGATCTGGCCGGAAGCTCCGGGCGGGCCCACCTGCAAGGTCACCCTGCGCTACGCCAATGGCACCTTGATCAAACTCGAAGGCAAGGACCGCGGCATGGAGGATCTCGGCGCCATCTTCCTCGGCGACAAGGGACGCCTCGAAATCCTCCGCGGCGACTTTCTCACCGATCTGCCCGACCTCAAACGCGATGCCCCGCCTCCCACTCCCCAAGGCCCGAAGGAATCGATCCCGCATATTCAGAATTTCTTCGACTGCATGCGCAGCCGGAAAGCCACGGCCGCCGACGCCGAAACCGGGCATCGCGCCACCACCCTGTGTCACCTGGTCAACATCTGCCGCAAGGTGCAGCGCCGACTCCGCTGGGATCCCAAAGCCGAACGATTCCTCGACGACGACGCCGCCAACCAACTGCTCGCCCGTCCACGCCGTAAGGGCTTTGAATTGCCCCAAGTCGCCTGACACCTCGCCAATCAGCCCACCCCATGGTTGCCTTGGCCGGTCTTCCGGGAGGATGAACATGCCAGGCTCCCGTGACATCTCCCCTTGATCATGTTGTCGCTTCGAACGCTATGGAGGCTGCTTGCCTTCGCCTCCGCCGCCGCCCTGCTCACGCTGCACACCTTCGGCCAGGGCGTCTCCATTTCGGAGATCATGTACCATCCCGCCAGCACCAACGTGCTCGACGCATGGCTCGAAGTGGAGAACTCCAGCTCCACAACCATGTCTCTCGCCGGATGGCGCCTCACCCGCGGCGTCGCCTTCACCTTCCCCGCTGGAGCCAGCATCCCAGCCGGCGGTTACCTCGTCGTCGCCGCCCATGCCGCCAGCTTCAACGCCCGGCATCCGTCGATCTCGAATGTGGTCGCCGGCTGGACCGGAACCCTAAGTCACGACGGTGAGGAACTCCGACTTGAGGATGCCTCCAGCAATCTGGTCGACACGGTGACCTACGCTGCGGAGGGAGATTGGGCCGTACGGAGAATCGGTGCCCCGGATTCCTTCGGTCTCCAAGGCTGGGAGTGGTTTGCCGAACATCGCGGATTTGGAAAATCGCTCGAACGTATCAACGCCGCCCTCTCCAATGATGACGGCCAAAACTGGAGTTCGAGCGCCGTACCGGGTGGCACACCCGGCCTGCCCAATTCCAGCGCTCAGACCCACACCGCACCCCTGATTCTCGACGTCACCCATGCCCCCGCGGTTCCCAGATCCACGGATCCCGTCACGATCACAACCCGGCTGGTTGACGAGTCCGCCGCGGGACTTCAGGCAACAGTCCATTGGCGGCGCGACGGGGATTCGTCGTTTTTGAGCGCCGCCCTCTTCGACGATGGAACCCATGGCGACGGTCTCGCCCGCGACGGGCTGTACGGAACGATCCTTCCCGCCCAACCGCATGGCACCCTGATCGAGTTCAACCTCGACGCCAGCGACGCCGACGGCCTGGGACGCTCCTATCCGCGGGTGAATTCCCAGGGCGCCGGCGAGCGCACCGCCAACCTCCTGTATCGCGTCGACGACACCTCCGACTCCGGCGAACAACCGCTCTTCCGCCTTCTCCTGACCCGCGCCGAGTATGACTTCCTCGCGGACCGCGTCTGGAACGGCGACCCCATTAGCGACGCCGCCGTCAATGGAACCTTCATTGGCACGGATGGCGTGCTCGACGGCGGCGCCACCACCCAGGTGCGTTACCTGTGCGACTTCCGAAATCGCGGTCACGGAACCCGAACGGCGAACCCGCACAACTTCCACATCGGATTTCCCAAGGACCGCACCTGGAAGGGCCGCACCGGACTCAACCTCAACACCCACTACACCCACTCCCAGCAACTCGGGAGCGCCCTGTTCCGTCTCTCCGGCATTCCCATGCCGGAATCGCGTGCAGTCCAGGTCCGGGTCAATGGCGCGCAACTCGCCAAACCCGGCCAGGAACAGTTCGGATCGTACGCCGCCAACGAACCCATGGACGATCGGTTCGTCCAGCGCCAGTTCCCGCTCGATGGGCTGGGCAACCTCTACCGCGGCATCCGGGACATGCTCCCCGGAATCAGCGCCGACGCGGACCTCGCCTGGCACGGACCCGATTTCGCCGGCTACACCAACGCCTACGCCAAGGAAAACCACGCCTTCCGCAATGACTGGTCCGACTTCATCCAGTTGCTCGACGTCCTGAATCACGCGCCCGATGCCACCTACACCGAGTCCGTGCGAGCCGTCTTGAACGTCGATCAATGGATGCGTTACTTCGCCATCAACACGCTCCTCGACAATCGCGAGAACAGCCTGGGCAACGGTGAAGGTGATGATTTCGGCCTCTATCGCGGAACCCGCGACACCCGGTTCGTCCTGGTCCCGTACGACATGGACGCCGTCCTCGGTCGCGGAACCCGTTCCGAAACCTACGCCGATGGCCTGTGGCGCATGACCCACATCGCCGTGATCGATCGGTTTATGAAAAACCCGGAGTTCGTGCCGCTCTACTTCCATCATCTCGACCAACTCGCGCAGTCCTTCTTCTCCCCCGAGCAGATGAATCCGTTCCTGGACCAACAGGTTGGAACCTACGTTGACGAGGTGGCCCTCGCGAACATGAAGGCCTTCAACGCCAGCCATCGGACTCACGTGTTGTCGCGCTACCCGCATGCCCTGACCGTCACCCACGACCTGCCGTTGTCAGACGCCGTCCCGAGGACCACTCACCCAACCGTTGCTCTCCTGGGAACGGCAAACCCCGCCACCACCCGAACCGTACGCGTTAACGGTGAACCGGCGTCCTGGACCGCATGGCAAGGCTCGTGGTCGGCGCCTGCCGTGGCCCTCAACCCGGGGCTCAACCCAATCACCATCCGTGCCGTCGGCTTCGACTCGTCCCTTCTAGAAATGGCGGTCCTCAATGTCTGGTACGACGACGGCTCCGTCCAGAATCCCCCCGTTTCCATCACCACCGACACCACCTGGACCGCAGCGGGTGGCCCCTACCAGATCGACAACCGCCTCGCCATCACCTCCGGCGCGACCCTGACGATTGAACCCGGAACCTCGGTTTACCTCGGGTCGGGAGCGGAGCTCGTCGTCAACCAGGGTAGCCGCCTGAGCGCTGAGGGCACAGCCCTTGCCCCGATCCAATTCACCTCGCCACCGGGCGCATCGACGAGTTGGAGCGGAGTGGTCATTCAGGGAGGGTCGGATTCCCCGGAAACCCGACTGTCGCATGTCCACCTGGAAGGTAACGGCACCACCTGCATCGAGTCCGTCGGCGGCTCCGTCATCCTGGATCACCTCACCTTCGGCACCACTTCCCATCCCTACGTCTCCCTGGATGACAGCTCGTTCGTCGTCAGCGATTGCCACTTTCCAGCCACTTCAGGCGCCTTCGAACCCATGCACGGCACCGGCGGAATCAAGCCCGGAGGCCGCGGCATCATCCGCCATTGCTACTTTGGCCCGTCCAGCGGCTACAACGACATCATCGACTTCACCGGAGGCACTCGCGGCAGCCAGCCCATTCTCGAGCTGTACGACAACGTTTTCACCGGGTCGTCCGATGACATCCTTGACCTCGACGGCACCGACGCCTGGATCGAGGGAAACATCTTCCTCCACGTCCACCGCAATGGGGCGCCCGACAGCTCCGCCGCCATCTCCGGCGGTAGCAGCGGCAATGCCACCTCCGAAATCACCCTCCTGGGAAACCTCTTCTTCGACTGCGACAACGCCGTCACCGCCAAGCAGGGGAACTTCTACACGCTCCTTCACAACACCATCGTCCGCACCACCAAGACCGGTGGCGAAGACTTCGGCTCGGGCGTCGTGAACCTTAGGGACACCACCCCCGAAATAACCACCTTCGGCCGCGGCGCCTACCTGGAAGGCAACATCCTGCTCGACGCCGAAAGCCTCGTGCGGAACGACGACCGCACCCAGTCCGCCGTGACGTTCGTCGGGAATATCCTCCCGTTCCCATGGACCGGCCTGGGCGGGAGCAACTGGGTCGTCGATCCACTGCTCGAACACATTCCCAGCGTGGCCGACGTTGCGTTCGAGAATTGGGACGACGCCCAGATACTGCGTCGATGGTTCAGCCTTCGCCCGGGATCCCCCGCGCGAGCGGCAGGCAGCCAGGGGCGCGATCTCGGAGGTGTGCAGCCTCGCGGCGCCTTCCTCTCCGGCGAACCACCGGCCATCACCTCGCTCCCAACCGCCACTCTCAACGTCGGGTTCCAACGCTCCAGCTCCGGCATCCCCACGAACGGCTTCCCGCTGGGTTCTGGCTTCACCCACTTCCGGTGGCGCCTCAATGAGGGCTCCTGGAGCAGCGAAACTCAGATCGCCACCCCCATCTCGCTGAGCGATCTGCCCGACGGCCCCCAGGTCGTTGAAGTGTCGGCCAGAAACGATGCCGGCACCTACCAGGATGACCCGGCCCTCGGCTCCGAAGCCGTCATCACCCGGTCCAGGTCCTGGGTCGTCGACCGCCGCCATGTTCCACCGGAACCCAAACTACCCCTTCGCATCAACGAGATCCTCGCCCGAAACGAGTCCATCCACTCGCCGGACCCAACCGCGCCGGACCTGATCGAACTTCACAATGCGGGCAGCGAAGCCATCGACCTTTCCGGAATGGGCCTGACCGACAACATCGCGTTGCCCTACAAGTACGTCTTTCCAGCCGGCACCCGCCTCGAAGCCGGCGCCTTCATGGTCTTGCTCGCCACCGCGTCTCCAGGGGGGCCCGGGATGGCGAGCGGCTTTGCCCTCAAACAGGAGGGCGATGATCTGTCGCTGTTCAACACACCCGCACGCGGTGCGCAACTTCTCGACTCGGTCCGTTTCGGCCTCCAGTTGCCGGACCTGCCCATTGGCCGTCGCAACGATGGCACCTGGGGATTGGTCTCGCCCACCTTCGGCGGCCCCAACATTGCCCTGCCCACTGGCGACCCACGCCGGGTGCGCATCAACGAATGGCTCACCGACGCCCAGTTCGTCGCCGCCAACGATTTCATCGAACTCTTCAACGCCGACCCCCTCCCGGTCGACCTCGGTGGCTTCCTGCTCTCCGACACCGCGGGCTCGCCGGGCCGGTTCACCCTTCCTCCGCTGACGTTCGTCGCCGGTCGCGGCCGGGGCGTCTTCATCGCCGATGGCAACCCCCAACAGGGCCCGCAACACCTATCGTTCCGCCTGTCCTCCGAGGTGGGGATCATCGCGCTCACCGCACCGGACCTGACGCCCGTGGACGTCGTGTCCTATGGCCCGCAACGCACCGACATCGCCCAGGGCCGCTCGCCCGACGGCTCCGCCCACGTGATCGCCTTTCCGATCCCGACACCCGGCGGAGGTAATCCCGGCATCGCGACCGGCGACTGCACGGTTCTCACCACCACGATTCCACTCCTGTCGATGAACGCGGCCTGGCAGTACCAACAGACCGCCAATCTCGACGGCTCCGGATGGAACCTGACGTCCTATGACGACTCCGCCTGGCCCTCCGGCATCGCTCTCCTGGCCGTCGAAAGCAGCACACTGCCCCCACCCGGAAAACAGACCGACCTCGTCCTGGGTCGTTCCACTTACTACTTCCGAACCCGGTTTCTGGCGGAAACCAACCTCAATGATTTCCAACTCCGCCTTTCCATGGTTGTCGATGACGGCGCGCTGGTGTTCCTGAACGGCCACCCCGTCTGGACCAACGGTCTCAGCACCGGAACCCCGTCGTACTCGACCTCCGCCAACCGCAACGTGGGCAACGCCTCCACCGAGACGATTCTCGTTCCAGCGGCCGCACTGGTCGCAGGCACCAACCTCCTGGCCGCGGAGGTTCACCAGGTGAACTCCACCAGCACCGATGTGGTCTGGGGATTGGCCGTCGAAGCCTTCCGCAGTTTCACCAACTGCGCCCCCGGCTCCGTCCCCACGCTCGCCCTGAACGAAATCCTCGCCGTGGCCACCCCGGGATCCTCCGCGCCCGGCTTCATCGAAGTGGTCAACTGGGGCGACCAACCGATCGATCTCGGAGGTATGAGCCTGACCGACGATGCCAATTTTCCGGCGAAATGGGCCTTTCCCCCGACCGCCTCCCTGGCCCCCGGCCAGGTGACCGTCGTGCCATGCGATGCGCAACAACCCGCCTCCACCCATAATTCAGGCTTCCCACTCCCCGTTCGCGGCGGAGCGATCTTCCTCTTCCAGGCGCGACAAGCGGGCGAAGGCCTCGTCGACGCCGTCCACTACGGACTTCAGATCGCTCAATTCTCGATTGGAAGATTTCCCCCCGCCGTGGGCGCGTGGGCACTTGCCCAGCCCACCCCTGGAACGTCGAACGTTCCCGCGACGCTCGCCGCATCCTCCGCCCTCCGACTCAACGAATGGATGGCCGACCCACTGGCAGGCAGCGACTGGCTCGAACTCCACAACACCGCACCTCAACCAGTCGCCCTGGGCGGCCTTTTCCTGACCGATGATTTCAACGACAGAACCCGGTCCCCCATCGCACCGCTTTCGTTCCTGGGAACCGGTCCGGAGTCGTTCCTCCAACTCTTCGCGGACGGCAATCCGCGCGGGGGATCCGACCACGTCAATTTCTCCCTGAGGAAGGCCGGCGAGGCACTGGGGATCGTCTCCGCCACGGGCGCGGTGCTCGACGGTCTGAGCTTCGGTCCCCAAGTGACCGGCATCTCGCAGGGACGCCTTCCCGATGGTAAAGCGTCCTGGGGATCACTCCCTCAGCCGTCGCCCGGGAGCTCAAACACCCCTGTAACTCAGGATGCCGATGCGGACGGCATGAACGACGGCTGGGAGTTGCAGCACTTTCGGACGCTCGATCGAAACGGTCTTGGCGACTTCGATGGCGACGGCGCCAGCGATGGAGCGGAGTTCTTGGCGGACACCGATCCCACGAACGCCGCCGATTCCCTGCGGTTTACCGCGATTTCGATGTCCGGAACCATCCAGCTGGAGTTCCTGGCGCGGCCGGGCCGGAACTACTCGGTCCAGTTCCGGGAACAGCTAGAGCCAGGGGTGGCATGGCAGCGGCTCGCCGACGTCCCACCCCAGCCTGCCGCGGGCCGGGTGACGGTCACGGACCCAGCCCCGGCCCAAGGCGCCCGCTTCTACCGGATCATCCTCCAGGCGCCATAAACGGCGCCAATCCCCCGACGTCGCGTGAATTGGGGGGAATCGGCGAGATATCCCAGCTTGCAGCTCATGGACAGCCTGAGGAACCTCTGCCAGTTCGCCATGGAGATTGCGTCCACCCCACCCCCACCGCCGGCTCCGCCAGCTTCGGCGCAAATCCAACCGCCCAAGCGCGAGAACATTTGGATCAACCTGCTCTGCAACGCGGTGTTCCCCGCCGTCATTCTGACCACGATGAGCAAGGAGCATCGCCTCGGCCCCATGTGGGCCCTGGTCCTGGCGATCAGTCTCCCTCTCAGCTACGGGATCTACGACCTCGTCACCCGCAAGAAGTGGAACATTTTTTCCGTGCTGGGTGTCGTCAGCACCGCGCTTACCGGCGGTCTCGGCCTCCTCAAGTTGTCCAGCTTTTGGTTCGCGGTGAAGGAAGCCGCCGTGCCGCTGATCCTCGGAGCCGCCCTACCCATCTCCCAGCGCGTCGGCCAACCGCTTGTGAAAGCGATCGTCTGCAACGATCAGATCCTCGACATGCCCCGGGTGGAAGCCGCCCTCGCCGCCGCCAATGCCAAATCCGCCTTCGACCGCCTCCTTTCCCAGGTCGGCTGGATCATCGCCGGCTCCTTTGTCCTCAGCTCAGCCCTCAATTTCGCGCTCGCCCTCTGGATTCTCAAAAGCCCCTCCGGAACACCCGAGTTCTCCGAGCAGCTCGGACGACTTACCGCGCTCAGCTACCCGGTCATCACGCTCCCCTGCATGGTCGTCATGTTCTTTGGCATGTGGAAACTGCTCACCGGCCTGGAGCGACTCACAGGCCTCAAAGGTGACGACTTGTTCCATTCCAAACGCAAACAGGGCTGATACCCCCCAAGCATTGACAGGGCAGACGCCGATCCCTTCCCATCCTCACCAATGCCGCCTGCCGCTCAGCGCTCCCGGCGTTCCACCGCCCGTCAACGCGCCGAGGACCAAGCCTCGGTTCATCGACGCACACGGCAGCAAAACCGCGCCGAGATCGCCGAAGACTACGTAGAAGCCATCGCCGACCTGATCGAAGCCAGCGGCGAGGCCCGCGCCGTGGACGTCGCCCGGCGCCTCGGAGTTTCCCATGTCACCGTGCTGCAAACGGTGCGCCGCCTTCAAAGGGACGGCCTCGTCACCGCCCAGCCGTACCGTTCGATCTTCCTCACCCCCGACGGCCGGCGATTGGCCGAGCATTCCCGCCACCGGCACCGCGTCGTCACCGCGTTCCTCGAGTCCGTCGGAGTTCCCACTGCCGCGGCACGCGCCGACGCCGAGGGTATCGAACACCACGTCAGCGCCGAAACCCTCGCCGCGTTCGAGCGCTTCCTGGCCCGACACGCACCCACCCTTCCCTAGCGGCAGGTGCCCCCAGGGAAGGCTGCCGCACCCCACCATGGGCCACTTGATCCCGGTCAACGCGTCCGCCGTCCCGTGCCGGCACGCTCCACTTGATGAGCACGCCCATCGTCGTCCTGGACACCCGGGGCCTCGCGCCACCCGAGCCGATGGTCCTGATTCTTGAGACACTCGCCACGCTTCCGTCCGGCACCGAACTTCACGCCCAAACGGACCGTCGCCCGATGCATCTCTACCCGATGATCGAACAGCGCGGCTTTCACGGGGAAACCACGCCCGCCCCGGACAACGGCTTCCTCACGGTCATCCGCCGGCACGCATGATCCGGCGCTTCACCTTCGCTACCCGTCAAAAATCCACACCGACCTTCGCCCGGCCATGAATCCCACCAACCCTCGCCCTGCCGGCCCGAACTCCCCGTTCGCCAACGCACCGGACGTCACCATTCCCCTCCGATTCATGATCGTCGGTGTCGTGAGCCTGCTTATCTCCGTTGTCCTGTTGGTCACCCATCCCGAAGCCCTTTCCGGCTACCATTACAACCAGCACATTGTCGCCATCACCCACCTGCTCGTCCTCGGCTTCGCTCTCTCCGTCGTCTCGGGCGCCATGTATCAACT
>Ga0335394_10006110_pt1 | contig 13584 bp, 10 predicted proteins | sample MAT03_FD_205741 | JGI IMG/M metagenome (GOLD analysis project Ga0335394, IMG submission 205741) | Freshwater microbial communities from Lake Fryxell liftoff mats and glacier meltwater in Antarctica - MAT-03 (spades assembly) (version 2) ...
AATAGTTGCCCGCACCCGGCAAATTCCCCCGGATCCATGGAAACTTCGGCGGTTAAAATTGTTGCATCTTCGCGGCGTTATCCGTTTCCTATTTTTCCGTACGCCTATGCTTTCCGTTTACTCCGATACGTATTACATGCAGCAGGCGCTCGCCGAGGCCCAAAAGTCCTTAGAAGCGGGCGAGATACCCGTGGGCGCCGTCATCGTTTGCGAAAACCGCATCGTCGCCCGCGCACACAACCAGACCGAACAACTGACCGACGTAACCGCGCACGCCGAAATCATGGCCATCACCGCAGCCTCCAGTCACCTCGGGAGTAAATACCTGAACGACTGCACTTTGTATGTAACCCTCGAACCCTGCGTGATGTGCGCTGGCGCGCTTGCCTGGGCCCAGATCGGCCGCATCGTATACGGCGCAAGTGATGAGAAACGGGGCTTTATGCTGTTCGGAGGGAAAGACCTGCTGCACCCTAAAACCCGGCTGGAACTGGGGGTGCGGGAAGCGGAATGCGCCGCCTTGCTGAAAGACTTTTTTAAAGGTAAACGATGAGGATTTTAAACACATGAGCAACTTTTAACACACACCTATGTGTTTAAAAGCCGATTCGTTGTGTTATCGTCGACGCAAAGTGGTTTTGAAGGAAACGGAATTGCAAGATATTCACAATCAATATTCTAAACCTTCTAAACCCTTCTAAACCACTCTAAACCGACTATATCGTCCGGCCGCAGCGTTTTTATTATTAAAAAACGTGAACAGCTGTTCAAATTTCCGGTTATATGCCGGACACTGGCCCGCGCCCAATGCCGTTAACTTAAGGCCTCGGAGCGGTCTAACATTTGTTTGGCAACCTGCATATTATTTAACGTTAGGCCTCTCCGAGGCCAAATAATTGTTGCACGGATTGGCTACAAACGTTAGGCCTCTCCGAGGCCAAAATTCTTAAATTAACGGCATTGGGCCCGCGCCGCCGCCAGGTCAACCACCGTCCACCGCAAACCACTGACAATGTTTCATTTAAAAGAAGGCGATACCGCCCCCGCATTTACCGCAACCACTGAAAAAGGACAACAAGTGAACCTGTCCGATTACAAAGGCAAAAAATTAGTGCTTTATTTTTATCCGAAAGACGACACGCCCGGCTGCACCGCCGAAGCCTGTAGCCTGCGCGACGGCTATGGCCAGTTTCAGGCCAAAGGCTACGAAATCCTGGGGGTAAGCCCCGATTCGGTCAAAAAACACGTCAAATTTCAGGAAAAATTCAATCTCCCGTTCAGCCTGCTGGCCGATGAAGACCATGTGGTGTCGGAAGCCTATGGCGTTTGGGGCGAGAAAAAATTCATGGGCCGCCCTTACATGGGCATAAACCGCACCACCTTCGTGATCGATGAAAACGGTAAGATCGAACGGATTATCGCAAAGGTGGATAACGAGAACCACGCTTCGCAGGTGTTGGAGGGGTAAGGCGGCAGCGCCTGCCGGAGGGTGTATTGATCCATATTCAGGGTGTATTGATCGGAAGTAAGTCCGACACTGCCAGGTCTTCGACGCTGGCAGGTCTTGCATCACGCACGTACCTGAGCTGCCGGCGTCGGAGACCTGGCAGTGTCAAATGGCTACGGGAATGTTTCCCGGATTCCATGCTATTTTGAAAAATATTGCTCCTATGGCGCCTCGTCAGGCCTTTTGACCTGACGAAACATACGCCACGATTTCGCCTGTCAACAAATCACGGAAAGCCCGAATAGAACAGCCGGTACCGCGCTATTTAACGAAAAAGATGAGACGGATGACGGCAAAAGAATGGCATCAAATTGGGAAGTTATTTTGACACCGTTCCTAATTCTATATGCAAACGATTTATTTTATCAAAATCGGCAAGGGCTAAATTCATATATTCTTTTACCTGATTGAATATCGATAAATTATTAACTAAATAATTAATTTGGGTTGGACTTAAAGTGTTGTTTTTTGCAACTTTATAAAGGTCTGTGTTTTCAAAGCAACTTTTGAAGCTGCCTGAAAATATACAACCTAAAGGAACAAATTGAAGCAGTTGATCCGTATTTACAGTCGCGCCGATCATCGTTTTTATTTGCTCGATCCGGTCCTGATAAAGCACTTTTTTTACACAATCCGGCATCGGGGTGCTCGTAAGGAGTATCTCAGCCGTCGGCATCGGATTGTTGTCCGGAATGGAACATTCCTCGTTCAACAGATTTAAAATGTCTTCCAGCTTCATTTCCATATCATGCTCTACGGAAAAATTTGACGCCAGTTCTAACAGTATATCCAAGTCATAGGAGTCCACATGAAAAATGTCCTGTAAGTTCGGAGAGGTATTGGTGTTATTACCACTTCCGCTTCCGCCTGTATTGCCGACGCCAAACGGAGGGTAATTATTCGGCGTAAACCAAGGGTTTGGACCATTGTCGAGCGTATATACATCCATATAAAAATTACCGGCGCCGTCCGGATACAGTCTAACCCATTGGAAATGCCTTACATCGCTGCGATCTGATGATTCCAAATATAAGGGCCCTATGATATAACCTTGATCGAATGCAAGCGAATTTATCATGTCTCCATCCCAGTTGAATTGGATGACCGAGCCCGTAAAAGTCTCATAGTAATCACTATAGGTGGTATAGTCGTCACTCGCAGTCATTATAAAGAGCGTGGAAATGATTTGTCCGTTTGAATCGTTAAAGAACATCATTCTAACTTGCTGACTGCGGTTGACCTTATGATCGGATACCGGCACAAAAAGCAAAGGGATCGTGTCTAAATACATGACCGTGTCCGCCAGTTCCCAGTTTAATTTGGCGTTGCTCATGAATGTAACAATGCTGTCGGATAATCCGTCCCTTGAATGTACACCGTTTTTTACCCTTTCAAAAAAGTTCTTTGCATTTTCAACGGTCAATGGTTCGGCGGCTTTTACCTGATTAACATTTAAGTTGGCTTGTTCAAATGTAGTGATCTCTTTTTGCAGGAAACAAGCCAGGAAATAGATAAAAAAGCGATAAGGATCAAAATATTGTTTTTCATCGATAAATATGTTGGTTATTGAAAATTGTTTAAAATTAACGAAAAAAGCAGTCTGAAGATAGCAGAAGTTGATTTCTGATCTTAGATACGTAGGAACCGAAAATGAAAAATGTAATAAAAATCAGAAAAGCAAGCGGAGCGAGTAAAATAAAGACAGGAATGGAATTAACTTATAATTTTAATTTAATCAGAAAGCAATTATTGGCTACAACATTTATTGCGGATTATAATTAAGGAGAGCAAATACAGCGGATTTGGCAATACCGTCCTATTAATAAGTGTGAGGTTTTGAAAAATTAACACTCCAATGAACTAAGCGGACATATTACACGCTGCAATGAACTGGCGATGCTAAAAGGTAAGTCCCCAGGCCTATGCGTAGGGCCGCGAAAAGCCGTCGGACGCATACTACACCCCTGCCGCCATCGCCAGCAACCACTCCTTTTCAATAATCGCCTGCCCGTTTTCCAACTCCAAGCGGAAAGCGGCCAATGCTTTTTTATCCCGCATATTCAGCCGCACTAATTTCTGAATATAGCGCAGCGTGGTGAGGTAATGCATCTGGTGGTAACCGATGAGTTTTTTTTTGCGCAGCAGTAAAATTTTAAAACTGGAGATCAGCGCGTCCAGCGCATCCCATTCGTCGGTTTCATAGTACATTTTCAGGAGCATGATGCGGCTGTCTAAGTTGAGCAGCAGGTCGCTTTCGTCTACCTGGGCCAGCAGGGGCATGGCCCGGCGGTAATTTTTTTGGCTGTAATAAAGTCGCGCCAGGTTGTAATCGCGGTTGGCGGCGCGGTATCTGGCCTCCAGTTGGGGCTCATATTGGTGTATAAACGTTTCCACCCACCCGAATTCTTCTAAGCGCAGCCCCAGGGCCACGATGTTTTTGTAGGCAAAGCGGCTCAAAAATCCGTTTTCCAGCAACACTCCGGTTTCCAGGCCCAGGCGGTACAGGTCGAACGCTTCCCGCACGTAGCGCATCTCGCCGGTGTTCAGGCGCTTGATGCAGAAATTCACCGCCAGCAGCAAAAAGATGCGGCGTTCGTCGTCGGGCAATCCTGCATCCTGGTTCTCTAATTCGCGGCGAAAGGCGCGGAAGTCGAGCTCGTCGCCGACAGTCAGGGCCTGGTAGCAGTAATAGTACAGGGCGACGACGGGCACCGTCCGTAATTCGTTGTGTTCCAGGAAGGCCAACAGCCCGGGCAGAAAAGTCGTGTCCAGGTCGATGTTAAAAACGGCCCGGTGCGATTCCATGAGGCAGGCCATGCGCAGTTTGCTGCCGGCTAAATAAATATCGAGCGCCCGGCTCACGGCCGCCAGGTTGTTTTCGCGGGTGCGGGCCTGCGATTCCACGGCGGCGTATTTTTCCCATTCCAGGCGGTAGAGGCTATGGTAATAATCGTGGTCGCGCGGCATCCTGGAAAGGCGTTCACCGGAGCGGCGGAACAGATGCTCGAGGTGTTTGTGCAGCCCTTTTTCGCGATAGATAGGCGCCAGGTGCAGGTCGGCGAGCACGGGAATCCGTTCATAGGCGCGCTGGGCGAGAAAGTTTTCCACTTGCGCTAGCAGGAAAGATTGCACGTGCCGCCATTGCTTATCGTCGAAGACCGCGCCCGGATACAACTGCGCGAAAGCTCGTTCCGGTTCGAAAAAACGATCTTTCGCGCTCAAAAGGAAGGTCCAAAGCTGCAATACGTCGTCGCGCCGGTTAAAATATGGGCTGCGCAGGAACTGCGTGCATTCCCTTTTCTCCGGACCACTCAAGGTTTCGATGACTTTAAATAACTTATTTTCAATCATTTAAATTTATTTATATAGAATTTACTTATTGACAAATGTACTTAATTGTTGTTTTTCGCCCCATGTTTTTGTAACACTTTTGTATCGTTCAAAGTAGCACAGGCCGTAGCGCACACCGGATATCGGCCGCCACTTGAAACAGATCTTCTTACCGTGTCACTCATCGAAAAAAAAACACCGATTATGCATACACAAAAATTACTTTTCGCACTACTGCTGCTGCTGGGTTTCAGCAGCCCGGTTTTTTGTCATGACCGGGAGCGGCCATCCGCTGGAATGGGCATGAACGACGCGCTGCTGTCCGGTATCAGCGGTACCGTATTGTTTGATTTTGATGGCGACTGTATAGGCGACGTCGACTCGTTTTTATACGGCTTCGTCGTGCAGGCATGGCAAAACGGGAGCCTGGCCGGCACCACAACGGTAGGGCTGCAAGGGGTATATTCCATGACCCTGGATCCCGGCGATTACCTGATCACGGTTCAAAAACCGAGCGGCGCCTGGCAGTATTGCCCGGACACCATCCCCGTGTCCCTTGACGCAGACCCGCTAACCGACATCAATTTCACCGCCGTCTACAACCCGCAGCCGCTAGATGAGATTTCCGGGTACATTTTTGAAGACGTGGACGGCGACTGTATCCGCGATCCCTTCGAAGAACCCCGGGCTGGCTGGCCGGTCGTGCTGGTGTTGTTCGGCGGCGGAGCGGTTCAAACATTTACGACCGAAACCGATGCCAACGGCTATTACCTGTTCGACAACCTGAACGGCATGACCAATGCCTCATGGGGGAACCTGTCGGTCTCGTCTCCCCAGGGCGACGGCCTGAATTGCTCGGTGTATTGTAACCAGGCGCTTAATATTACGTTCCCAAACGGGACATCTGCCCAATCCGATATAGGGGTACACTGCGATTCGCTGCCGGCCTGCCCGATCATGGACGTAAGTATTGCGGTAAATGCGCTTCGCCCTTGCTTCGCCTCCACCTACCACGTCAATTATTGCAATATCGGTGCCCTGGTAGCAGAAAACGCCAGTGTGGAGCTCACCATCGACCCAGCCCTGCAGGTAACAGGTTCCAGCGTTCCCTGGTCGTCCGTCAACGGCAATACCTACACCTTTAACGTGGGCGACCTGACGCCGGAGCAATGCGGTACATTTTCCATCACCGTGTTTACGCCTTGCAACGATCCGGTCGGCTTGACGTATTGCTCCGAAGCGCACGGGTACCCGGACGCTCCCTGCGCCCCGGCGGGCCTGAACTGGGACGGCTCCCAGATCGAAGTGACGGCCGCCTGCACGGGCGGCGAAGTGAGCTTTACCATCAGCAACATCGGTCTGGGCAATATGACGCAGCCGCTGGAATACGTGGTGGTGGAAGACAATGTGCTGCTGATGCAGGCACCAGGATCGTTTCAGTTGAATGCCGGTACATCGCAAACGTTTACCTTCCAGCCGAACGGCGCATTTCTGCGCATGGAAGCGGATCAGTCGCCCGGTTTTCCCGGCTTTTCGATGCCGGCCGCCTGGGTGGAAGGCTGCACAACGGGTAGCGGCAACGTGAGTCTCGGCTTTGTGAACCAGTATGCCCTGAACGATCAGGATCCCTGGCTCGATGTGTTCTGCTTAGAAAGCGTCGCTTCTTTCGACCCCAACGACAAACAGGGTTTCCCGCGCGGCGTTGGGAGCGAACATTTTATCGGCCAAAATACCGAGATCGAATACATGGTCCGCTTTCAGAACACCGGCACTGCTTCGGCCATCAACGTGGAAATCCGCGACACGATTCCGGTTCAATTCCTGGACCCGTCCAGCGTGCGGCCCGGAGCGGCCAGCCACGCCTACGGCTTTGATTTACAAGGCGATGGGGTGGTGGTGTTCAAGTTCGCCGATATCAATCTGCCCGACAGCAACGCGAACGAAGCCGCTTCGCACGGTTTTGTAAAATTCCTGGTCTCGCAGCGCAAGGACGTGCCGCTGGGTACGAAGATTGAAAACACGGCGGCTATCCTTTTCGATTTTAACGCACCGGTTATCACCAACCAAACGTTGCACACCATCGGGGAAAATTTCGTGGTCGTGAGCGATCAAACAGTGTTGCAGCCCGACGTACAAGTGAAAGTAACGCCTAATCCGATGGCAAACCGGGTAACGGTAAATGTGGAAGGGCTGACGGATACGAAAAACATGCGCTTTCAACTTTTGTCGGCCATGAGCCGCAGCGTGCTGGAAGGCCATTTTTCGGGTGAAAACTATTCCTTCGAAGCCGGAAACCTGCCCGCAGGCGTTTATTTCTACGAGATCAGGAACGGGGAGAAAGTGCTTGCTACCGGGAAATTGGTTAAGATGTGAGTTTCTGTGTAGTCAACCGTGAAAGACTGTAGATGGTTTTTATAAATGGCCTGGCGATTTGATATCGCCAGGCCACTATTTTTTTAAAGTATATATTTGCGGGAAAGCGGTTTAGAAAAATGCCCACTGGTCTAAAATCAATAATTTGAAAATGCCGCTCTAAACCCTTTTTCTAAACCTTTCTAAACCTTCTAAACTAACACACTATGACCTTCCTCTCCGCCGAATGGCGCAATTTGATCATGGCCAATTACGCCGTGCAGCCTGCTTTGTTGCATTCATATTTGCCAGGCGGGGTTGACCTCGATCTGTATGAAAATACCTGTTACGTAAGCTTAGTCGGCTTTATGTTTATGAAAACGCGGATATTAGGCGTGCCGATCCCTTTTCACGTCAATTTTGAAGAAGTCAACCTGCGGTTTTACGTCCGGAAAAAGGTGGCTGGCCAGTGGCGGCGCGGGACGGTATTTATCAAAGAGATCGTACCCAGGGCGGCGATTACTCTGGTGGCCAGGGGCCTGTACCGGGAGCCGTATCAAACGATGCCGATGCAGCATTCCTGGTCGTTACCGGACGAGCAAAAGCACATTTCATATTCGTGGAAGCACAAGGGCCAATGGCAACATCTCTCGGTAGAAGCGGGAAAACAAGCCCTGCCGATGGGCGTAGGCAGCGAGGCGGAATTCATTACCGAACATTATTATGGCTACACGCGCTGGAACGAGCGCGTCACGAAAGAATACGAGGTGCAGCATCCGCGCTGGTTGGTTAACCCAGTAATATCGTACCGGGTGCAGGCCGATTTCGGGGCCTTGTACGGGGAGGCGTTTCGATTTTTAAATGGAGAGGCGCCGGTGTCGGTGTTGCTGGCGGAGGGTTCGGGGGTGAAGGTGATGGGAGGGCGGGAGATTTGAAGGGAAGGGCTTATCTTTGTCGAACGAGTTATGCCTCGCACCTCCATGTTTTGTGCATCGCGAAAAGTGAGAAATACGTTTACTAAACTTTCAAAGTTTAGTAAACGTGGCCTCTAGTCTAATGATGATAAACCAGCACAATGGACAGTCATTCTTGGCAATAACAATACTGGAAAAACAACGCTGTTGAAATACCTGGCGGGTTTCGATACGTTTGAAAGCGCATCTCCTTATGAGGGATTATCGTTTTTATGGTAAAACGGAGCTGGGCAACTCAACAATTGGCCTCCAGATATTAAATGACCGGGATAGATTACAAAAAAAGCGATTTGAGATTGGTTCGCAGGTCAAAGAAGAGTTAGATAATTTGGCAGATTCGATAAAGGCTTTTTTAGCCGGAAGCAGGACGACACAAAGCTTAAATCCTATAGTTTATACGCTTAAAAGAATCATGTAGCAGGGCCAGCCAATGGAGAAATATAGCGCTACGGTTGCTACGGCGATCTTGAATGAAGACGCTTATTATTTTTCGAAACGCGAACTAATAAAGCTTGGATTTTGGGATGATGAATTTCAAACCCTTGAAAACCAATTAGTTGTAATTATTTTAGCCTGACACTATGAACTTATCCCTACTCAACAAATACGCCCTGGTCGGCGGCGCCAGCGCCGGAATCGGCCGCGCGGTGGCCGTCGAACTGGCCGCTTTAGGCGCCCACGTAACCCTGATGGCGCGCACAGAAAAAACGCTACAGGAAGTGCTGGCCACACTTGATACCAGACAGGGCCAGCAACACGGCTACTTAGTCGTCGATTTTAACGACAGCAACGATCTGCGCGCTCAGGTAACTGTTTTACTGGACAAGCACCCGATCCATATTCTGGTGAACAACACGGGCGGCCCGCCCGGCGGCCCCATCACCGAAGCCGGTGAGGAAGCCTTTTTAGCAGCTTATCACAATCACTTGCTTTGCAACCAGTTACTGGCCCAGGCTGTGTTTGCTGGCATGAAAACCGCCGGATATGGCCGGATCATCAATGTGATCAGTACTTCGGTAAAGGAACCGCTGGACAACCTGGGCGTGTCGAACACGACCCGTTGGGCGGTGGCCGGCTGGGCCAAAACCTGGGCCAACGAAGCGGGCCGCTACGGCGTTACCGTGAACAATGTGTTGCCTGGCTACACCGGCACCGGACGCCTCCGCGAGATTATCGAAAAACGGGCGGCCGCTACGAACCAATCGGTAGAAGCGATCGAATCTCTCTTCAAAAATCACGTCCCGCTCGGGCGCTTCGCTGAACCGGGCGAAATTGCGGCTGCCGTGGCTTTTTTAGCCAGCCCGGCGGCCGGTTACATCAACGGGGTGAACCTGCCGGTGGATGGAGGGCGGACGAAAAGTCTTTGAAAGTGGGTTAGAAAAAAGGGTTAAAAAAAAGGGTTAGAAGGTTTATGAGGTTTAGAGGGTTTAGGGGAGATTCGCGCCGGGTCTACGAAAAACCGGGCGCGAAGCTCCCCTGAACCCTCTATAGTTCTTTGACTAACAAACTTCGTATATTCTGTCTCATCCCAAACGCAGCGTGTCATGTTGAGCGCAGCGAAACATCTGGATACTTGCTCTGATTGGAGGGACATGGAGGCCTCTCGGTCCCGAATGAATTCGGGATTCGCTACGTTTGGTTTGGGAAAGGAATTACTAGAAAACTCCGTTTACTCAATTAGTTGATCAAAGAACTATAAACCTCATAAACCTTCTAAACCTTTTTTTCTAAACAAAAAAAGGGCCACCTGCAACAGGTGGCCCTAAACAAAATTTTTGGCGTTCGTTAATTAGGATTGAACCCATAGTTTAACATGATCTTGTCTTTCAACTCTTTGCGCGCAAAGAATATCCTGCTTTTCACGGTACCCAGCGGTAGTTCCAGCTCGTCGGCAATTTCCTGGTATTTAAAACCTTCGAAATGCATCAAAAATGGAACCCGGATACTGGAATCGAGGTTGGAAACCAGGGTATTTAATTCCTTGAGCATTATGCTGCCTTCGGCGGCGTTGCCCGTCGAGTGGCTGCCTGAATTAATGTAATACTGGTTATCCGTCGTGTCTAAGATCGTGTTAGACTTAATTTTTTTCCGGTAGTTGTTGATGAAGATGTTCTTCATGATCGTGAACATCCACGCCTTAAAATTAGTACCGGGCTGAAATTTATCACGATTGAACAGCGCGCGATACGCTGTTTCCTGGTACAAATCCTTTGCGTCTTCCGAATTCTTCGTCAAATTATAGGCGAAGGAGTGCAAGAGCGTTGTCAATGTGCCCAGTTTGCTATTGAATTCCATGCTTGTCATGGTGAGTCTCCTTTAGTGTTTAAATTGATGCTACAAAGGTAAAAAATTGTTTAACGTAAAACAAGTATTCATTCAACAAAAAAATGTCAAAATTGGACAAAAAAGATGTTAAAACACTGAATAGGTATTTAAAATATTGATAATCAATGTTTTATTTTATTTCAAATCATTCTACATTAGATACATGTTTCAAAAAATATTGAAAATATGTGACAATCGAATGCAGGTAAAAAATGCGTTTACAGGGTGGTATTGGTTGTTGGGGATGATTTTTCAATATTTGAGCAAAAAATGGGCAGCAAATGAGCTGGTGGCTGAGCAATATCTTGAAAGACTTTTGTCTCGTCAAACAAAACATCTGAATGCCGCATCGGATTTTAGCGTTTACCCTAAAAGTCCTGATTCGTGTTTTTCAGATATATCCCATCTCCTCTTATCCTTAGTTACTGCTTTATGAAACGTCTATTTAAAATTCTTGGCTACCTTTAATAGCCGGTTTAGATTGGTTTAGAGTGGTTTAGAGGGTTTAGGATGTTGATTGTGAATATCTTTCAATTTCGATTCCTTCAAAACCACATTGCTTCGACTATAGGCGTTGTCATATTGTTGGCTGGTTTAGGCGCCACTTATATTGGCATAAAAGGCGTGCCAAGCTACAAATCTGACATTCCGTCCGAAATTGCCGGCCTACAGGTCCCCCGTGACAGCGTTCATGTCGCTCAAGGCGCCAAAATTGCCACTTTATTGTGCAATGAATGCCACAAAGACCACGAAACGGGCAAATTGATGGGTAATATTATGCCGGACCTGCCGAAAGCTGTTATTCCTGCCACTCAGCCGATTTTAAAACAATGAATTTTTTAACCTTGCGACAACCCGGATCAAGCTTCCGGTTTTTTCAATTTAATTTCTTGCGAGACCTGTATCAACCCCGGCAGATCGAGCAACATAATTCGGCGCCCGCGGATATGGATAAGCCCGGCCTCTTTCATTTCCCGCATCACCCTCACCGTAGTTTCTAAAGTGGTGGCCGCATAGTCGGCTAAATCGGTGCGGGAAAGATGAATGACCGCAGTGGGATTCTCCGGTAAGCGGGACAGTTCGTGCAGGTTGAGCAGGCAAACCGCCAGGCGTACGCGCACCGAGCGGCGCGCCGTCAGCCCCAGGTGTTTCATCCAGGCCGAAAACTCCCGGCTTTGCTGCTCCAGCAGGTATTGCGTAAAAGAAGGCGATTGGCTGGCCTGCTTCAGGAATGCTTCGGTGGAAATAAAGATGGTCTGACAATCTTCCAGTGCCTCCGCCTGGAAACTGTATGGCTCTTCGGTCAGCACCTGCTGGCAACCGAGCAAATCGCCGGGGCAATGAAAATGGAAAATTTGCCGAAGGCCAGGCATCAGGTCACGGTAGACCTTAATTTTACCTTGCACCAACAGATGGACGCCGCGCACCTGGGCGCCTTCCCTCAAAATAATAGCGCCCTTGCCAAAATGAGTGATAATTCCCTCTCTTTGAAAAAATCCGGCATCCCGGGGCGGTATATTTTCGGAAAGCGTTTGGCGATCGTATGTTGTGCGGATGGTATCGAAATTCGTGAATGGCAGAGCCTGTAACCGCGTCATAGTTGAAATTTTGCTGCAAAGGGAAGACCGCGACCTTAAAAAAGACTTAAGCCCAACCTTAAATGCGCCTTAAAAAGGGTTTTATGCAAATTTCACGACAAAACGATTGAGGCCGGGAGCCGGATGCTGGTACTCTACACCCGCGCCGTGAATACCCAGGATACGCTGCGCGATCACCAAACCCAGCCCGTATCCACGTTTGCCGCTGGCGTTGCCGCCCCGGAAAAAAGGCGTAAACAGCCGTCGACTCTCCGTATCCGAGAGCGTCGGGCCACGGTTGTCGAAAAATATTTCAAGATTGCCGGGCCTGCTCAGGATGTGGATCAGGGCAGTATGGTCGTCGGAATAGCGACAGGCATTTTCCAGTAAATTCCGGAAAGCCGTGCGCAAAAGCGCTTCGTTGCCCTGTACCAGCAGATCATTTTCATTGCTGGGAATTTCGGAAAAATCGAGTACGATTTTATACTCGGGTATCAGGGCTTTGATCTCTTCAATGGTGTTGTACAAAACCTCGTCGATCCGTATATATGGCTTGTAACCAGTTAGTTGTGCTTTTTCATAGCGGGACAAAAGCAGGAGGGAATTGGTCAGTTCAACTAAGCGGCTTTGTTCTTCGCGCAGGGAATGCAGGGTTTGACGATAAATATCGGGAGAGCGATCCGTCGACAAGGCATTCTCGGTTTCGGACAGCATGTTGGCCAAGGGCGTCCGCAATTCATGCGAGGCATATTGCACAAAACTGCGTTGGGATTCGAAGGCCTGTTCCAATCTTTCCAGCAATTCGTTAAAATTTTGCGCCAGGATGGTCAGCTCATTCTGGTTGCGCGGCGCCTCGATCCGGGTCGTCAAATCGTGTTCGCCGATGGCGGCAATTTGCGCAGTCAGATCGGCCAGCGGTCGCCCGACGATGTTCCGCACGTACAGGTAGGCGAGTAAAACCGCCAATCCCAGGCCGAATACCCAGGTGATTACCAGGATATTGCGCAGGTTGACCAGCTTGCGAAAACCGTAAATATCGTAAGCGGAAGCCATCGCGATGTTCTGGCGCGATTCCGTTTCTACCAGCAGGCCCACGGTTTCGTACTTGGTAAGCCGGTCGGTGTAGCGCACTTCCTTGTCGCGGCGGATATCATTGAGCATAGGGTAGTCGTAGAGGACGCTGTCATTGTCCACACTGCTGTAAATCAAACGGTTGTCAGACCCAAAGATCAACACCCGTTCGTCGAAAAGGGTTGTCAGCGTATTTCGGTCGATAATTTTCAGCAAGGTGGAATCAATTTCCTGTACGTCGAACCAGAGGCGTTGGGTGGTTAAGGCCTTTTGCGCCAGGCGCTCGAAAAATTCTTCTTCGCGGAACTCGGCCGAGCGCACGTAAATCACGGCAAAGGTGAGCGACAAAACGATCGCCACGAACAGGGCAAACCAGAAAGCAAATCGGACGCGGAGATTCATTGCAGGGGTTTCAGGAAATAGCCGAATCCCGGTTTGGTGTGGATCA
>Ga0335394_10006112_pt1 | contig 13582 bp, 8 predicted proteins | sample MAT03_FD_205741 | JGI IMG/M metagenome (GOLD analysis project Ga0335394, IMG submission 205741) | Freshwater microbial communities from Lake Fryxell liftoff mats and glacier meltwater in Antarctica - MAT-03 (spades assembly) (version 2) ...
TGATAGGCAACTTGAACCTCTGCCAAACCCAATTGGTAAGTCTGATAATAGCGATCAGATACATCTACAATTGGGCCGTCAAAATCGCAAAAGACAGTGAGGGGTTGGGGTTGCCGTTTCGCTGACAAATGAAGCCGATTACACTGTCTCGAATCTATGGCTGTGCCGCTAGGCATAGATTGTTACCAAAACTACTTTTTTTGAAACACTTATTCACACTAGCAGTCAAAATATAAGTCGTCAACAGAAAAAATACATTTTCCGATATAAAAAACTTATATAGCAATACACTACCAGTTAGGGCAATATTTTTTTCTGAGAGCCTCGCGCCGTGCAGATCTCAGAAAAAACATTTGAAGTCAACGCTCCAAGATCAACGTGAGTGGCCCATCGTTCTCAATTAGCACCTGCATCGTCGCCCCAAATTTTCCGGTTGCTACCACTAGTCCACTCTGACGTAGCTTGGCTACAAATTGTTCGTAAAGGGGTTCAGCGATCGCCGGGGCGGCAGCCTGCTCAAACGAAGGCCGCCGCCCTTTACGACTGTCGCCATACAGGGTGAATTGGCTAATTACCAAAAGTTCACCCTTAATGTCTTGCACAGACTGGTCGAAGCGATCGCGCTGATCGGGAAAAATCCGCAGCTCCAAACACTTTCGTGCCATCCACTCTAGCTCTGCCTCGGTGTCTGTTTCGGCAATGCCCACCAGCAGGTTGAGTCCACGCCCAATCTTGCCGACAATTACGCCATCTACCGTAACTTGAGAGGCTGTAACTCGTTGAAGGACTACGCGCATAGGCTGGGATGAGAGCAGAATCAAGGGAAGAGCTAGCTTCGACTGCGCTCAGCTAGCGACTAGCTTCGACTGCGCTCAGCTAGCTGAGCGCAGTCGAAGCTAGTCGCCAGTTTGTCCTTATCAGAAAACTAAAGTCTATTTTTTCTTGCCAAATTTGGCTTTGAGGTCATCGAGGGTGGGGGCTTTGGGTGGCGCTTGGTTGTCGGCGGGAGGGCGCTCTGGAGGACGACTTTGGGAACGGCTTTGAGAAGCATTTTGAGAGGAGATTTGGGGCGATCGCACTGGTGAAGTTTGGGGCGATCGCGTCGTAGATTGCTCTGTAGCTCGTGCCGGAGGTTGGGTCGATGATGAACTGCCGCCGTCAGAGCGCATGGAAAGGCTAATCCGCTTGAGTTTTTCGTTCACCTCCAATACGTGTACGTTAACCACCTGACCAACCTTCACAATCTGTTTGGGATCACTAACAAATCGATCTGCCAACTGCGAGACGTGAATCAGGCCGTCTTGGTGAACGCCAATATCGACGAACGCCCCAAAGTTGGCCACGTTGGTCACTACGCCCTCCAATTTCATGCCCACTGTTAAATCCGACAGTTCCTTGACACCCTCCTTAAACGTGGCGTACTTGAATTCGGCACGGGGATCACGTCCTGGTTTTTCTAGCTCTGCCAGAATATCGCGCAGGGTGGGTTCTCCGATCGTTTCCGTGGTGTACTGTTTCAGGTCTGTTTTTTTCAGCCGCTCGGCAACGTCTGCAATGTGAGTTAGCGGCACACTCAGGTCTTTGGCCATATGCTCGACCAGCCGATAGCTTTCGGGATGAACGGCTGTATTATCGAGCAGCGTGTCGCCGTTGCGAATACGTAAAAAGCCAGCCGCTTGCTCAAATGCCTTGGGACCTAGTTTGGCCACTTTGAGTAGCTGCCGTCGGTTGCGAAAGGCTCCGTTTTCGTTACGGTAGGCCACAATGTTGTGGGCGATCGCTGCCGAAATCCCAGAGACTGCCATCAATAGTTCTTTGGACGCAGTGTTGAGATCAACCCCGACATAGTTAACGCAGCTTTCTACGGTTTCATCTAGCTTTTTCTTTAATAGCTTTTGATCAACATCGTGTTGATATTGCCCCACACCAATCGATTTGGGGTCAAGTTTGACCAGTTCTGCCAGGGGGTCTTGTAAGCGACGGCCAATGCTGACGGAGCCACGAACGGTGATATCTTGATCGGGAAATTCGGCGATCGCCACCGGACTAGCCGAGTACACCGAAGCCCCCGCCTCACTGACGATGACGGCGATCGGTTTTTGCTCTAACGTGCTCAAGACTTCTTTGACAAACTCATCTGTTTCTCGACCTGCCGTGCCGTTGCCAATGGCGATCAGCTCAATCTGGTAGGTCTTAATCAACTCGGCCAGGGTTCGGCCTGCTTGCTGACGCTGGGCAGCAGACTGATGCGGGAAGACGGTTTGATACTTCAGGAACTTACCCGTTTGGTCGAGTGCTACCACCTTGCAGCCCGTGCGGAAACCGGGATCGACCGCCAGCGTCGGCTTCATCCCCGCTGGAGCCGCCAACAGCAATTCCCTCAAATTGGCTTCAAAGGTTTTGATCGATTCGATATCGGCCTCTTGCTTTTTAGCAGCGCGCACCTCCGTCAGCAATGAGGTTTTGATTAACCGATTAAAGGCATCGTGCAGCATGGCGCGATAAAAGTCTCGCACGGGCTTGGCCTTAGTACGAATCTCTGCCGATTCTAGATGAGCCAGCACAGCCGCTTCGTCGAACTCTAGTGCTACATCCAGCACGCCGTCTGCTTCGCCCCGGTAGAGCGCCAGCAGGTTGTGTGAGGGAATGGTTTTGACCTTAGCTTGGTAGCTGCGGTACATCTCAAATTTGGTGGAGCCTTCGGGATGGCTGGCTTTAACGCGGGAGGTTAATACTCCCGATTCCATGAGGAATTCTCGCAGGTAAGCGCGATGTTCGGCCTTATCAGCGGTTTCCTCAGCCAAAATGTCAGAGGCACCGCTCAGCGCCTCGGCTACCGTTTGCACGCCCAATTCGGCTGTCAGATAATCTACAGCGGCAGTTGCTAAAGCGTCCACGGATACCGTAGCTGTGGAGCTGTTTAGCGATTTGATCAAGGCAGCTAATGGCTCTAGTCCTTTTTCGCGGGCAATGGTGGCGCGGGTGCGGCGTTTGGGGCGGTAGGGCAAATATAAATCTTCAAGTTCTGTCTTTTGCAGGCAGGTTTCAATGGTGACGCGCAGGGTGTCGGTGAGTTTGCCCTGCTGGGCGATCGCCTCCAAAACAGTTCGCTTGCGGTCTTCTAACTCTGTTAGGTAAGCATGGCGATCGCCCAAATCGCGAAGCTGGGTCTCATTCATTTCACCCGTACGCTCCTTACGGTAACGGGCAACAAACGGCACCGTGGCTCCTTCTGCAAATAGCTCTAAGGCATTTTTAACTTGAACAGGTTGTAAGGAAAGCTCGTGCGCCAGTAGTTGGGGAATGTCTAGCATTGGGTCTGTAGAAGGGATGCGGTCTAGATAGAACAATAATAAACAACACGTCTAGAACATTACTGAAGCTTGGGGACTGAAGCGTGGGGCACTCCTTCTGCGAGTCTAACGTCAAGATGCATACCTTTACGTTTAGAGAGTTATCCAATTTTCTGTGAAGACGCACAGAACAAGGGGCTTAAGCCCCTTACCTGTCTGGAGCTATCTCATGCAGCTTCATGTAGATTTGGTATTACCTAATAAATCCCGATAGTGGTATTGAGTTGAGTATTTTCAGAACTACCAAAAAACCTCCTGGAGGGAGAAGTTCTCGGTTAGAGTGAGCAGCCTAGAAGGATTTCGACCGCGACCTCTACAATTTGTGCTAATGTTAGGGGCAATTGTGGCATTATATGCAATTGATATAAACCATCAATTTAAGTTGATTCTCGACACACGGGTAATATTTTAGATTAGTAGACTTGGGTGTAAGGAATTCCTATGCTTTGTACTTAAGGATAACTAATTTATTCCTCGCTTCAATTGCTGGGGCATATTTCAACAGTATCTGGAAAATCAGATTTTTCGAGCGCTTCCTGTTCTGGTTGACGGCCTAAGATTGGCTCTTTCGTGTTTGTTTACCAGTTTTTTTAAGAGCGCGATCGCATCCTCCTAAACGTTCATAGAACTGGTATCGGCGCGATCGCTAACTCCACTCAACTCCATGTTTCGAATTTAACCACTACCGATTCACTATGCGAGTCTTACTGCTCTATCCTCTGTTTCCTCAGTCGTTTTGGTCTTTTGACAAAGCATTGGAGCTAATTGGCCGTAAAGTTTCTCTGCCACCCCTTGGCATGATTACCGTTGCGGCAATCTTGCCTCAAACCTGGGAATTCCGTCTAGTTGATCGCAATGTTCAGTACGAGACAGAGGCAGACTGGTATTGGGCAGATCTGGTAATCATCTCAGGCATGATTGTGCAAAAGCCCGACATGCTCTATCTGATCGAGCAAGCCAAACGACGGGGCAAGATGGTTGCCGTTGGGGGTCCCTATGTAACCTCGGTACCCGACGCGGCTAAGGCCGCTGGCGCTGATTTCCTGGTGCTCGATGAAGGTGAAATTACCTTACCCATGCTGGTTGAGGCGTTGGCTGCTGGTAAAACCTCTGGGGTTCTACGAGCACCTGAAGGTCAGCGCCCTGACGTCACTACCACCCCCATTCCTCGATTCGATCTGCTTGACCTGCAGGCTTACAACGAGATGTCAGTCCAATTCTCTCGCGGTTGCCCATTTCAGTGTGAGTTTTGTGACATCATCGTGCTCTACGGACGCAAGCCACGCACCAAAACACCAGCTCAATTAATTGCCGAGTTACAGAGACTATACGACTTAGGCTGGCGGCGATCGGTGTTCATGGTAGACGACAACTTCATCGGCAATAAACGTAACGTGAAGCTGATGCTGCGCGAACTGGGTGGCTGGATGGTTGAGCGCAAGTACCCGTTTCGTCTGTCTACCGAAGCTTCTATTGACTTGGCACAAGATGCAGAGCTAATGGAGCTGATGATTCAAGCCAATTTTGCTTCAGTATTTGTTGGTATCGAAACCCCCGATACCGATACTCTAGCTCTCACCCAGAAGTTTCAAAATACCCGTGATTCTCTGCTGGAGTCTGTAGAAGCCATCAACCGAGCAGGTTTAGGCGTGATGGCCGGGTTTATCCTAGGCTTTGATAACGAAAAATCTGGAGCGGGTCAGCGCATTATTAACTTTGTCGAATCGACTGCCATTCCCAAAGCCATGTTTGGGCTGCTCCAGGCATTGCCCAATACTGCTTTATGGAAACGCCTCGAAGCAGAAGGTCGCCTACTGGACTCTGCCAAAGACATCCAAGGGCACCAAATGTCATTGACGAACTTTGTACCCACTCGCCCAATCGAAGAACTCGCCCGTGAGTATCTGAGCTGCTTCTGGGAACTCTACGAACCAAGCCGTTATTTAGCACGGGTGTATCGACATTCCATGCGAATTAAGCCTGTGCCCCACAGCATTCCTTTCCGGATGTTGGAGTGGGTAGAGTTGCGGGCTGTCCTCACAATCTTTTGGCGGCAGGGTATCAAACGCAGCACCCGCGTTCAGTTTTGGCGTCAGCTCATTGGCATCGTGCGCCATGACCCAAAGGTTATTGTCTCCTACTTAAGTAGCTGTGCACTGCTGGAGCATTTTCTGCAATATCGCACAATTGTGCGAGATGAACTTGAAGCGCAACTGGCTCAGGCTGCGGCTGAACCGATCCCCGTCTTAGAACGTTCTCTTACCCCTAGTTCGCTTTAATCGTTACTGATTGAAGCCTTTGAAAAAAACCGGCGTATCTCGATCAGGGTGCGCTGGTTTTTTATGACCTTGATTATGATGACAACAGATATTATGGCAACTAAACATGGCAAAAGACCCAGGTAGTAACCTCGATACAGCAAGGCTGTTTCCGATTGGCGCAACCAGTCGCACCCTCAAAAACACCCTAAGTCCAACCGATCGCCTCGATGTCTGGAAGATGAAACTGCGGGCGAGTAACTTCAGTGTGGCTCTGAAGGATCTTGTCAAAAACACGGATGCAGATCTGTATCTGCTTAACAGCAAAGGGCAAACGATCGCCAGCTCTAGACGTAGAGGCAACAAAAACGAAGCTCTCAATAACCTGCTGCTGCCCTCTGGGACGTATTACGTAGCGGTGCTATTGGATGAATCCAGTGGCGGCACAAAATATGCACTAACGATGTCTGCCCCAGCCCCTACTGATTTTTTAGGCAACACGTTCGACACGGCCTTTGGGTTGAGTGTAACTTCAGCAGGTACTACTTTTTCTGAAGTGGTTACCAAGCGAGATCCAGACGATTTCATTCGCTTTCGATTGGCTGCTCCTGGCCGACTGAAGCTGGACTTAAAAAATTTGAGTAGCAATGTTGACCTTGAACTCTACGATCGCAATCGCACCCTGATTAAACGCTCAGCGAACCTCAACACCATCAACGAAAAGCTCTCGCAGCGGCTGATTGACTATGGCTCAATTTTTTACGTCCGCATGGCACACAAGCCAGGTAAAGATGGGGTTTACACCTTCAGCTATACGTTTACCCCTGATACCCAAACGGCCACAGCATCAGGACTAAAGTATGTTGACTTAGTACCCGGCGCGGGCGTAACTCCCACCGCAGGTCAAACCCTGGCCGTTCAATACACAGGTACGTTAGAAAATGGCGCGGTGTTTGATACCTCACGCGACAATAACCAACCGTTCGTATTTAGACTGGGGACAAATTCGGTGATTCCAGGGTTTGAGGAAGGCTTAAGCACTATGCAAGTGGGAGGTCGTCGTCAACTGATCATTCCTGCTGATCTGGCCTATGGTGCCACCGGATCAGGCAGCATTCCTCCTAATTCCACGATCATTTTTGATGTGGAACTAATCAGCGTTAGTTGAAGATGCGTTGCTTAATCCGGCTGTCAATTTTAGTTTGGGAAGCTTGAGCAACGCTCCTCCCAAGCTAAAACTCATAAGTAGATGGGCGTAATTAAATATAAAACCTTAAAAGTCTGCGCCGCCCGCGCAGCGGGCGGCGCAGACTTTTAAGGTTTTATTTAGGTTGAACTACTTAGCTACGATCAGCAGTCCTGTTGAAGCAACCAGGCGATCGCCCCCATTAACTGTCTACGTTTTATTACTGCGTGAGAACTCAGAATTGTGAAATTAAATTTTCGATATGGATTGGCGTTTACAACGGCATTGTTTATGCCGCTGGTGATGCCGTTGGCTGCCCTGGCAGATCTGGCCACACTTCAGGGACAAAGCGGTGGCCAAATTAATGTGCGCCGTTCCCCTTCGACTAATGCCGCCGTTGCCCACTATGGACTGGGAGGCGATCGCGTCGATGTGACTGATTGGGTAAACTCTACAGATGGCTACGTTTGGTATAGTGTGCGGTTCCCCTCCAGTGGTGCAACTGGTTGGATTCGGAGCGACTTGGTGCGGGTAAATTCTTCGACAAGTCAGCGCGTTTCATTTGCGCCAGGAACTTCGGCTGCTAATGTAGGCGGAAACGCTCAGGGATTCCAAGTTCGTGAGTATGTGCTAAATGCAGTCGCGGGTCAAACTATGTTTACAGAACTGCTTGCAAATAGTGCGGCTTTGAGGGTTCAGGTGGTGTCGCCCACAGGTCGCAGCCTCTATTTAGGGGGCGGCAATTGGTCTGGACAGTTACCTGCGGCAGGGGACTATCGCGTGCGGGTCAGTCAATTAGCCAACGCAGCGCGCCAAGGCACCACAAGTGATTTTAGTCTCACAGTGGGAATTCGCTGATAGTTTCTATAGAACTCATTTGACATCTTTCCGGTGATCGCGAATATTCTGTAGGGGCGAAGCATTTGCATCAATATTCTGGCAACGCAGCGTCAATTCGAGTGCAAATGCTTCGCCCCTACTGCCCAAAAATCGCCCTAAATCTCAATTCTAATTAGATGTCAAATGGGTTCTATAGGGTCTACAGCAAGATTAGGACAAGGATAGTTTCGGTGGCGCTGTGCGCGCCACCGAAACTATCCTAAGGATTGCAAAATAAAACCTAATCTTTTTCTGGAAGTGCCGCGCGGAGCGCGGCACTTCCAGAAAAAGATTAGGTTTTATTTTGTACGTAACCCTAAGTAAAATGGCTACGGCTACCTGGAGCCTTACAAAGCGGTAGAGAGCATTGGCGGCAACACAAACGACAGAACGATCAGCCCTGCACCCAACAGCAGTGACCAAAATCGGTGATAGCTGTGGATCGTCCACTTATCGGGACAGTCCATCCGAACAAGGTCTACCAACGGCATAATGCCGCGACGGAACCAGCCCGTAACACTGACGGAGCGCTGCACAAAGCTATCGGCTTGGCTCCAGCCAAACAGCAGATTGCCTAGGGGGCCAAAACGAGACGAGTAGCGCAGTAAAATCAACCCAGTAGGGTCTTGCAGTTTTAAGTCTGAGCCAAACTTATTGCCCGTATCGCCCCGTCCAATAATTGTGCCTGCTAACTTTACTGGACGACCACGTAGTGGGCTGGCATAGGGGTCAGACATCAGCGTCAGAATGTCCATGTTTGGAGCGCGGTTGAAGTCGGGATACATGACGACGGTTTTGAACAGGATGCCAATACCACCACCCAGTAGTCCTAAGTGTAGAAATACCGTCCAGCTTGCAGCTCCAGTTGAGTAGACGGCTGCTCCAATTAGCAGTCCTAATCCTAAGCCCAACCAATCTGCCCAGTACAGCGCAATATCGAGGACAAACGTGCCATAGAGACGCTTTTTGCTGAGGGTGCGGCCTTCGCGGACAACACTTGCCATGTCAAACTCAACCTCTAGCCCTAGCTGTTCGGCATAGGTGCTAAGAGCACGAACCCGTTTGCCTGTAAGCGGATGGGTAGAGTTGAGTTCCATCCACCCAGCCCACGGGTTGAACATATCCCACAGAAACACGCGACCGACTTTAGCAGGCTCAGAGGCAACGCGGTAGGCGGTTCCTGTAAAGGCGGCAGAGCGGGGATCGGCAATGCCAAGGGCGCGGGTGCCTTGCAGCATTTTGCTAGGTGTGGGGTTTCGATTACCTTCTTCTAAAATGCCGTAGGCAATTTTGACCAATGCGCGCGACAGTCCATTTGGATTGCCTGTGATTTCGGCGGCAAAGTGGTCGGCGTAATATTCGCGGGTGCGCGACAGATAGAGCATCAAATATTCGCCCAAGACGTAGAACACGTAAGCGGCGATCGCAATGCTTTTTCCACCTCCCTTAAATCGCCGCGCCAAATCACTATCGCCTAACATATCGGTAACTTCGTCAATGTAGACGTAGAGCAGGTACGTGATTTGCACCAGCATTGCCGCCAGCGTCATCACGGCAAAATCCCAGTGAACGATGTGCCCTAGCTCATGCGCGTAAACTGTTGCCACCTCATCGTCATCCAGATAAGTAAACAGTCCTTTGCTCACGACTAATCGAGCACTGTTGGGTAACGAGCCATAGGTAAACGCGGTGGGGTTTTGGTCGTTAATGATTCCCAGCCGAGGCGTGGTCAGTTTTTTCTCCTGGCAAACGCGGCGAATGACCCGTGCGGCTTCGGGGCTTTGCCGCTCGATATCCGATAACTGTACCCAACGCGTGCCGTACAGCCAGCCTTGGATCAAATCCATAATCAGCGGAGAGAGAAAGAAGGCAATCAGGTTGAAGGCAATCGTAATTGCGATCGCCACCATCAGCCAAAACCCAGGGTTAGTGCTGTCATGCATCCACAAAATCGCCATACAGAGCGTCAAAATCATCCCCGATAGCAGCGACAGAGTGACACCAGAAGCCAGAGCTAAACTAGCGGCAGTGCCTTTCATCGCTAGGGTGACTCCTGCTTTCGCGGCGCGGCCTGCTTTGGAAAAGGCGGGATGGGAAGACGAGGGAGATGAGGAGGAAGCTGGAGAGGAAGAGGAAGCAGAAGCGGAAGAGGAGGCAGCCGGAGAGGAAGAAGCAGATGGTTCAGCTTCGGAGAGGGGTTCGTCGGGAACGAGACTTTGCAGAAATTGCTTTGCCCAAAGGTGTACAAAGGGTTTTTCGTGGGTGGCTAATTCACGACAAAGGGCGATCGCCTCCCCTTTCTGATCGTTGCCTTTATAGGCCTTGGTCAACCACATTTGCGCTTGAGCATAGTCTTTGTGATGGCGATCGCCCCGCTGTGTATAGGCTTCAAGGTGCTTCACAGCATCAGCATATTTACCAGTTTTGAGTGCTCGGTTGCCTTGAGTGAGAAGGAGAGCGGCTTCAGCGTCACTCAGAGGGGAGACGGGCGGCGGAGATGGAGGAGCTGGATCTGGGGGAATAGAAGACGGAGCCGGAGGAGTAGAAGCAGAAGCCGGAGCTGTGAGGGTGGCGAGTAAGTTGGTTGCCCAAGCTTGGACTTGAGGTGGAGCGTTCGTGGAGAGGTGCTGACAGAGGGCGATCGCGTTTTCAGGCTGTCCACCTTTGTAGTAAGCCTGTACCAAATACATCTGCGCTTGCAGTAACTCTCGTGTGGGGCTGGTGGAGTTGCGGCAAAATGCTTCAAGAGCAGGAATTGCATCGGTAAAACGTTTCTGCTGGACGGCTTCTGCACCTGTTTGAAACAGGTTAGATGGGGAAGACATCGTTGTAACTCCAAGTATTAGAACAAAACACTCAAGACAGGACTGACAAACCTCACGCGAAAACCAAGGAAGTTGAACGATGTTACGGGTGCTCAGCACTTGCAATATCGTTCAACTGCATAAATCCCAAAGAATTTAGGGTAAGTCGTTCAACCTAAATAAAAACAAGATTCTAAAAGTCTGCGCCGCTCGCTGCGCGGGCGGCGCAGACTTTTAGGGTTTTATGTTTAATTACGCCCACCTACTTAGTGGTATTGATGTAAAAACTTTTTGAAGCGCGTACAAAGTCCGCGCTTCAAAAAATTCTTATAAGCTTAGGACTACCGAATTTGGATAGATCTGCCGTCGCGCAATTTTGTGATGGACAGAGTTGTTGCAGTAAATGTCTGAAAGGTGTCGTCGTATAAAAATCAGGTAAGTAGTTCAACCTAAATAAAAACAAGATTCTAAAAGTCTGTGCCGCCCGCGCAGCGGGCGGCACAGACTTTTAAGGTTTTATATTTAATTACGCCCATCTACTTATCCGAGTCTGATATTTATTTAAGATTCCCGCCGGAGGCCAAAATGTCCGTAATTTAAGCCAGCGATTTATAAAAACTTCATGCTCCTGCCGAAAATAAAGCGTTACTACCGCACGCCAACGCTAAGGATTATGGATTTAATAAGATCGGGAATTTGATTGCTGGTAGGGGCGAACGGCCGTTCGCCCCTACAGAAGAATGGCGGAGTTATTTAATTCTCATTCCTAAGTTGGGATGCCAATACGCTGAAAGGCAAACCGTTTTACTACTTTGCCTTTGGGACAGCCGTAAGCGAGGTAGAAGTAGATGGCTTTACGGGCACGTTTAAGCTACGCCAGGTGGATATTGTTCATGATGTGGGCACGTCGCTGAATCCACTGGTCGATTAGGGGCAGGTCGAAGGGGGATTTGTACGGTTTTATTTTGTACGCAATTCTAAGAGCTTATAGGACTCACCTTAGCTCGGTAGAGCAAGCGATCGCCCTGGATATATCCGGTGTAGCGAACTCTAACCAGGTCTCCAGTTTGGGCGGTGCCATCTAACAGGTGATGCTGCTGAGGGTTGTAGGGGAGTTCAGTACCAACGGGGGCGATCGCCGCTATGCCCCAGTCGGAGAGGAGTTGATCGATGGGGCGTAGCAGAGGTAGCAGTCGGGCAGCAGGAATGTCGGGATTTTGTTGAGCGGCATAGGTGGCGGTAGGCAGTTGCAGCAGTAGCGACTCTAAGGTTTGTAGGCTAGCTTGCTGAAATTCGCACCAAAGGGCTTGACGCTGTTCTATTAACTGAGCTTGGAGGCCATCGTATTCTTGCCGCAGTTGGGTAATGTCACAAGATGGCTGTGCAACTCTATCAGGCTTAGTATCAGGCGTGGAGGAGAATTCAGATAAGTTAGGTAAGGTCAACTCAGAAAAACTGGTCAGCAAGTCTGCTAGAGAACAATGCAGTGCTTGGCTGAGTTTACTTAGAACTTTAAGCTGCATGTCGGCAGTTTTCCCCTGCCGCAATTGGGTGACTTGCCAGATAGATACTCCCGCTACCCGACTTAGGGCGCGAAAACTAGGAATGCCACACTGTTGAAGGCGCGATCGCAGATGATCCGTATGATCTTTCATCATGCAAAACATAATAAAGGATCGGCGAGGCTGCTTAAGCGAGGTGCATGTGCAAAATTGTTTTCCTACAGCCGTTTGTAGTTTGAAACACGACCTAAGCTTCAGGATCAGCCCTGCTTGCTAACGTCCGTCGAATTTCCTGAAGTTCTAACAAAATAGCGCGCAATAGCTCTTGGGTAGCCGTTTCAGCAGGCTCGCGCACTTCAATCGTCACTTGTTTCATCCCCAAAACGTCCCTCGAAAAGCGTGCTACCTCACTAGGGTGAAATAACAGCGGATCGTCTTTATCCTGTCGTAGTTCTGGGTTCAAACGTTTGGGATTGTAAGGTGGATTAAGGCTGCTCACATCGGTGTTGGCATAGCGATAAACTGATGCTCGAGAACGATTCACCACTTTTTGAACCGCTTCAATCGTCATCAAACCTTGTACGTTTGCTGTTACTTCCGTATCTATCATTTGGATTGGAACTGCCAGTTTGAAACTGGACTCAATAGTATCATTTTTAGTCCAACAAAAAGAGAGCTTGTCTTAAGTTAAGTCTTTCAACGAGATTAAAAATCTTATCTTAAGACTCATTCATGGACAGATTGGTCTCATTTTAAGATTAAATTTATCGATCAAGTTCTTAAAATTGGACTCACCTGCTTGAAATAGGTCTCAAAAAGAGATTTTGAGTCTTATAAAAAGTCTTAATTTGAGATTTCATTATCAAAACGAGTCCAGCCACTGCGCCATGAGTCTCATCTTAAGATTTGGTTTCGACAGAAGCGATCGCCTGACCATTTCGCTCGTTTCAGCAAAAATGCGATAGTTATAGTGGGGAAGTTTAACTCTGTGCGATCGCTCAACTGTTCACCACAAAGACAACCTAAATCGGTATTTAATCAAGCTGTGGAGTAGATTTTGCTCTTGTAGCTTTGGCATTGAATGTCCGGATTAAATTCCAGAAAAGGCAACAAAAACTAGTCCAATTTTAGTCCAGCCTGAAACCAGGCTTCTGTAGATCTTTATCTAGCAAGGAAAATGACGACCTGACTAGTTGCTTAATCCGCAACTAGTCAACAGGTTCAAAGCTCTGAAAACCTTGATAAATATAGATTGCGCCAGTTTTGGCTTGACCTAACTTTAGTCCAGTCCTATAATTAAGTTTTACTTATTATTTTTGTTAAAATTTAACAAATAACTTATAGGTTCAGAAAGTGAAAATAAACACCAATTCTCAGAGCGCTGCGGTAAACATCCAAGAAATTTTAGATCGGCTGAATCTCATTACTCAGAATTCTACAGGCAAAACAAAAGAAGTCTTAAGCGCTCTGTTGCAGGATGTCAAGGATTCAGCCATTGATCGCAGGGCTTACGCATACGTTTCTTCACAATTTGCGAGCAGGTGCAGAGGTCTGAGACAAAACCTTAGTGAGGTAGTGATCATTCCACCCTGCCTTGAGC
>Ga0335394_10006114_pt1 | contig 13580 bp, 16 predicted proteins | sample MAT03_FD_205741 | JGI IMG/M metagenome (GOLD analysis project Ga0335394, IMG submission 205741) | Freshwater microbial communities from Lake Fryxell liftoff mats and glacier meltwater in Antarctica - MAT-03 (spades assembly) (version 2) ...
AGAGCTCGCCAATAACCGATCAATCGTTGATGCGCTCATCACTAACAACCCTTGATATACAACAGGATCTAATTGTCCATACTCTTTGGAGTAATGGGGTAGCCACAAGGGTAAAGCCATTTTTAAACGCTTACCGCATGATTGATCAGTGGATAACCAAATTCGCTTTAATGGCTCTAGATAAATATGTCCCGGATATTTTTCTGGACGACCCCGTGTTTCTTTTGCTCGTGGACCCCGTGTTTCTTTTGCTCGTGGACGCCGTATTTTTCGTTTATTTAAAAGACGAGTCGCATGTTTTTTATGATATCCACTGGCCGCGCAAAGCTCAGCAAGGATCTCGCTTTTTTGTTTTCGATTTGCAGTTCTGTATCGTTTGACTAAGTTTTCTAAATAAAGATCCATCGAAAGCTTCCCCATATCAATGTCCCTTTTTCTTCTTCGGTAACATTATTTATGAGGCAACGAATCAAATTTTTCCTATTTTGGGTAACATTTATTATGAGGCAACTCGGCCAGTACCCTCATAAGTAAATGTTACCGAACAGAGACGTAATTAACATAATTATCCTCTAAAAATATCCTAGCGGCATGAAGAGGGATCTTATAATAAGACCGCTCGATTATATCCATAGGGTCATCGCCGTCCTCGGCTGTCTCGTATGTTTAAATATAGGCTTTTTTAAATCGGTTGTGATATTTATTAATGAAAAAATTCGTTTTATTTTTTTGGGGGATTGGTTTTTGTAGCAGAAATGATTTAATTTAATTGTATATTTCTATTAATTCTTTCTTCTTCTCCTCACTGAAGTGATGGCAAGGTCTATCTGGTTTGTAATGTATTTTTATAATCTTGGCTTGAACCCTTTATGTTTTAATAAACTTAACTCTAATGCGCTCAAATATAATTTTGTTAAAAATTTGTTAAAAATTGAACATTTCTGACAAATGTAGACTATAGTTAATTGGATAAATTATTTATTAATTTTAAAGGGAGTTATCATGACTTATAGAAAGGTAGTAAAATCGAGTGAAGTGACTGGCGTGGATGTTAAAAACTTAACTGGTGAAAGTCTAGGTAAAATCAATGAAGTAGTGATTGATAAAGCCCACGGCAAGTAACTTACCTTGTTTTAGATTTCGGCGGTATTTTGGGATTTGGTAATAAATTCTTCGCTATTCCCTGGAATATGTTTACTTATAATGAAGAAGAGGATTGTTTCAATTTGAATCTGGATAAAGAGCGGTTAAAAGATGCTCCTGGATTTGATAAAGACAATTGGCCAAATTTCACCTCCCCTAATATAGCAACATCAATCGAGCAGTTTTATATTAAACATAAAAAAGCCAGCTGATTGAAATCAATGATTCTTTAATTCATAAAATGAAGAATTAACTATTTGTAATATTAAATTGATACTTCAAATAGAGACGCTCATTCTCAGTTTATTATGTATGTAACAAACTTACTAACTAAGGGGATTTAAAATGAATAAGGATATTTTTGAAGGTAAGTGGGAAGAAGTGAAAGGAAAAATGAAACAAACCTGGGGTAAGTTAACTGATGACGATTTTAAACAAATTGAGGGCGCCCATCAGGAAATTTATGGCAAGCTACAACAGCATTATGGCTATTCTAAAGAAGAGGCCGAAAAGGTGGTTCAGGAATTTCAGGATAAATAAAACATAACTGAACGTTATTCGATGTCGCAATAAGTAACGATTCAAACGGCAAATCAACATTAATTTTAAAGGAATAAATCATGAAAAATATACTCTTATCTTTAATTGGCGGAAGTTTAATTTTAGTGTCTGCAAGTAGTTTTTCGGTAAGTAAAACAGATATGGATGCCAAATGGATTTGCACTACCAATGCGAGCACCAGCGAGGTTGCATCCGATATAGCTGCGGACAAACAAATGTCAACGACTGCACTATCTGCGACTAAAGCATTCGCTTTCGCAGCAGAAAATTGTCGTGATTGCACCAAAATCACCTGTGAAGCTCAAAATTAATAAATGGGTTTAATGTATGTACATTCCTTTAACCAAGGGATGTACGTCGATCAACCAATCGAAGACATTCACTATGCGGGAATACGTTGGCAAGGAGATGTATTGGTTTATTCGATATCAAATAATGCTTTCGACTTATTGTTGTAAATATTGGATCACTAAATCTGCATGCCAACTCCTATCCATTTAAATTGTCCTATTTTATTTTCCTGTACAGCAACAAGAAGGGAAATACTATTAAAGCTGGAATAGCCCCCACTAGAAACCAACAAATCGGACTGTATTGATATATATTTAAGGAAGGAACTATTTTATCAACTAAACGATATAGACTAAAAAATAAAGGTCTTTGAATTCCAATTACCTGTGTTGATGGCTCAAGAATCTGTGCGGCTCGTCGTCCAGACTCAGCAGCACTTTCCATTTCAAACATATCAGTATCTGTTTTAGTATAAGCGGTTGCAAAATACATATTTTTTAAATGAGTCTTATTATCGGGCCGCAAATAAAATGTACCTTGATTCGTACTAAATTTAGGCTCATAAGTATCTAATTTTTTTCCATTATAAATGTAAGTATCCCAGACGTTGTAATCAATTATTTGCACAGCATCTAAATGCAAATATTGATTAAATTCTGATTGTAGTATTTGATACCAAACTTCCTGTTTAATTTCCTCATGAGAACATTCTACAAAAGGCTTTTTAATTAAAAGTCCCGGATGAACTGAATCACATAAGCCAATTGACCATAAATCAGCAATTCCATTGTAATTTTTTTGCCAAATCGACCCCTGCGGCTCAATGACTAATTGCCATGGACTATCAGGGATATACATCGCGGTGTTTTGATAGGGAAGATTAATTTTTTTGTCAAAGTATAATTGGATACTCATCATAAGTTGGTAGGAACACTTAGCTAACTCACTTACTCCAGGAATTTTTAATGATTCGAGCCGCGCTACACTTTCCACTGGTAGTGAACAGAAATATACATCACCAGATATTTTGGTATTATCAGCCAAAAGAATATGTTTTATCTCATCATCCTCAACCTGAATTGCTGTTATTTCGGAGTTTAGATGAAAAACTACGCCTTTACTCTCCAGGTAGATTTTCCAATGTTCAAACCACGCCTCATTGGTTGGTCCATTCATCACACTAATGGGGCAGTTTAATATTTTAAAGGACTCCAGAGTTTTAGCAACAGAGGGTACATTAACTTTTTCAGCATCAGCTCCTAGATATGGCCCCATAATATCAATGATGTATTTTTTCATATCATGACATAGCGTATTATCAGGATTAATGTATTTAGCCCAAGACAATTTATCCAGTGCATTTAATCGCTTGGTCGAAATCAAAAAACAGTAGAGTATTTTATTTAAAACCTGAACTTTTTGTTTTAATGGAACTTTTTTAAAAACATGGCGCAAATCAAATAAAGTGCCAGGCCGATTGTTCATATGTACTACCGTTTGTTGATCGGCTATCAAATAGTTAGAAATATCAATTAGATTATCATGTACTGTTTTGCTTGCATCATGCTTTAAGGGGATGTGCTTCAGAATATGCCGTAAATTATTATAATTGGGCCCATAAATACGCCAGCAATATTCTGTTGGCAACATGGTGCTACATCTGTTTTTCAGACCACTTCTGGCCATGCCACCAATTATGTCATGTCGCTCATAAAGATGAATTTCATAATTTGAATCTATGGAGCGAGCAAGCTCGTGAGCAACCGTCAATCCACCGATACCACTGCCCATTATAATAATTTTTGGCATAATTTAATAACCTGTCAAAAACTGCTAATCAATCAGTAAAGCAAAGTTTTGGTTAGTTGTACAATCCCAATCATTAATACGTCTCATCAATATCTCGACTTTAGCCATTTAAGCCGCTAATGAGAGTTGGTAAATCAAGGTGTTAATGGTTTCATCATGGTATTTATCCAAATCAGGCTGATTTTCAGACTTTGAAAAATACTTTCCGAACCAAATTGAGCGCCTGACGATCGACAAGATATCGGAAAAGGTTAATTCACCTTTCTTGTTATACCAAGATGCCGTTTCCATACTGACAAGCGCTTTCGCTTGATGCATGCTAAAAGCCACCAGTGTTACAAAGGAGAATAACCCCATTAGTAAAGGAGTTGTTCTTGCAATTGCCTTATCAGACCATTGTCGTTGAGTTTCAACACCAAGGTGGGCTCGTGTTTCTTCAAAGGTTACTTCTATGTTCCATCGAAGCACGAAATAATTGATGATCTGTGTTGGCACCAACGCAATGTCCGTGCTGAAAAAAGTCTCAGCCGCATTTTTACCATCAGGTGTTTTAACAAGCACAATGCGCAAGGTGAGCGGTACAACGCCCGCGTGGTACCACAGACATACAAAGGTGAGGTACTCGACCGGCTTTTGCTCACCACCATACCAATTCACTGTGGTTGTTTGCCAGATTTGCGCTGGGTCAATTAAAAGTTCCTTTAGCTGAATTCGTTTTCCTTTAATGGGCTTCCTGCCTAACTTTTTCTTTTCCGGGACTGGCATATGGAAAAGCTGGGCGTCAAGTCGCAAGCGAGAAATAAGGGTCACGTTTTTTGTGATGCAAGTGGCCGCCAAATCCATACAGGCATATGCCCCATCACCTATTAAAATCCAGGACCTTTTCAGCCAGCGACTAACCACTTTAACCATCTGGCGTGTCCAATCTAAAGAGGTTTTGTGTCGTCGTTGTTGCGATTCATTCGATTTTTTGGAGGGTGCCAGCACGGTCAGAAAAGGTAATGCCCAAGGTCGTTTACACCAGGGTAATGGCACAATTAACGTCATGCATTCCCACTTTAAGCCAAAGCTTGTTACAACTCTGGACTGACTTGACCTAACGGCATCACGGTACACGCCTTTTGCTTTGATCTTCTTACCACGTCGACGTTCGAGTGTCTCATCAACAGCAATCAGGATAGTCCAGGAGCTAGGAAGCAACTTGATCAAGAGACCCAGTAAAATTTTAGCAAGCTTTAAACTATTCCATTCAGCGCGACTTAGAACACGATGATACTTCGAAAAATTACGAACTGAGGCAAGCCCCATAACCCGGAGCACATTACTGACACGACGTGAACCTCGGCAAAGGATTGCCCCAATCAAAATAATTTGGATGTTTTTCCATGTTGGGCGTGAAAATTCAGATGAAAATGTCGTTAAAACTGCTAAAATCTCCGTCGTCAACGCTCATACTCCATGCATCGTTTTTAGTCGAACTGAAGCATAAAGCGTTTATCAGCGTTGGCAATCTCTTTTTGTTATTTTTCAAGCAGCTAGCCAAAAATGGCTAAAGTCGAGAATATCAATAAGCCCAAATATGGCCAAAAATTGTCGGAGCAAAATATGGCCAAAAATTTGACAGATTGGGTTATCTGAACTATATTTAACATGTAGGTACCGTGGAAGCATTTATGCAGAAATGGTCCAACAACATAAGGCCACTCTTGAGTGGTTTTATGCTATTTACTACCGCTGGTTCACAATCCAGAAATTTAGTTCTCTTCAAAGAGTGTAATCGGTCATTCTTTACATGCTCTGTATCGAAACTTTGTCATACATTAGTTAATATTTCATATTAGGCTGCTCAACGAATTTTGCGGTATATTATAGATTATCAACTCATTCAAAAAAGTATAATCATCAAAATGTTCTATACTTTATATGTGGTTTAACTCGCCAAGGAAGATATCATGCTAGGAACAATCATATTAGTTTTATTAATCCTTTTTCTCGTTGGTGGTTTACCTCATTGGGGTTATAGTAGAGGATGGGGTTATGGACCAAGCGGTCTTATCGGACTTATATTGGTGATCTATCTGGTACTTGTTTTAATTGGCAGGGTATCTATAGGGTTTTAGACGCAATGCTATCAATGGATAAATTATTACAATTTAATGTTAACTATAAGCAGTGAATAGTTTGGCTCTAAGAGCCTTTGCGTTGAGCCAATTTATTCATGTGCACTCAAATCAATGTGCTATGTTCTCATATCTTTCAATTTTTAAAGACACTCTGTAAACTAATTTTTTACCTCTTTTTGCAAAAACATATGACAAAATCCGATTCTTTTTATAATTTGGAGACTCTAGGCGGCATTTTATTATTTATCGCAGCAGTCATAGCGATAGTAGTCGCCAACTCTCCCTATCGTCATATATACGATCAATTGCTCCATATTAAAGCAACGGTTGGTGTCGGCTCGTTCCTTATAAAAAAACCATTGTTATTGTGGATTAACGATGGCTTGATGGCCATTTATTTTATGTTAATCGGTCTTGAAATAAAAAGAGAAATTCGACGTGGTGTGTTAAGCCATAAAAAGAATCTTATTGTTCCTATTATTACAGCCTTAAGTGGTTTACTCGTCCCCGCTTTAATATTTTCTTGGTTTAATGTTCATAATCCTGTTTACTTGCAAGGCTGGGCAATACCTACTGCCACTGATATCGCATTCACTTTAGGAATTGTGTCATTGCTAGGCTCACGTGTGCCGCTGTCTTTAAAAATTCTGCTGACAGCAATTGCAATTTTTGATGACATTGCTGCAATTGTCATTATTGCTTTCTTTTATACTAAAAACCTATCTTTGCTCGCTCTTTCTTTTGCTCTATTATTTACCTTTATTTTAATAGGCTTAAATTATTTTAAATGTCGCCGGGTTTCTTTGTTCATAGTGGTAGGCATCTTCTTATGGATTGCAGTATTGAAGTCAGGGGTTCATGCTACATTAGCAGGAATAGTGATTGCGATGACTATTCCTGATGAGAGCAGGGGGTCGATGCTTGCCCGCCTCGAGGATGGTTTACATCCTTGGATAGTGTTTTTAATTCTCCCTGTATTTGCCTTTGCCAATGCCGGCGTAACATTTTTGGGGCTTGATGCATCGATGTTTATTCACCCTATTGTGCTAGGAATAGGATTAGGATTATTTATTGGCAAACAAATAGGGATATTTTTATCTTTAGGCTATTTTGTTAAATTTAAACACCTCCTTAAGGCCGATAACATTACCCTTGGCCAAGTTTATGGCATTGCGTTAATTTGCGGGGTTGGGTTCACCATGAGCTTGTTTATTGGCTCTTTAGCCTATCAGCATAACGATTTGAATTTAATGCCCCTAGTTAAAATAGGTGTTGTCCTTGGCTCTTTGACCTCTGGAATTCTAGGATTTATAGTATTAAAGAGGGCTTCATCGTAAGTCACCAATTTGAAACAGATTATGGATTAACACTATTATCGTTATGGTTTATTGAATTGGCTTCTAATATTGAATAAGTGATTGACGAAACAACTATTATAGGGACGAAAAATGAAGTCAAGATTATTAAACTTTCTATCAGAAACTCGAGCAAGTTATTGGTACATTCCTTTGCTTATGTCCATAGCCGCTTTATTGTTTTCTATTCTATGCCTGCGTCTTGACCATCTCTTCGTCTTGCATTGGTTAGATACATGGGGTTGGTTTCATGCGAGTAATCCTGAAGGGGCAAGAGCAATTTTATCAACCATTGCTACTTCCATGATTACAGTCGCCGGAGTCACTTTTTCGATGACTATTGTGGCTGTTGCCTTTGCTGCCAGCCAAGTGGGTCCGAGGCTTATCTCAAATTTCATGCGCGATAGGGCAAATCAAATTACACTAGGTACATTTATCGCCACCTTTTTATTCTGTCTGTTCATTTTGCTAGCTCTATTCAATGCGAATAAAAATGGGGTTACTGAATCCGATGGATTGGTTTTTATTCCCCAGATATCGTTACTCATGGCTATTCTCTTTACCATAAGCAGCATCATCGTTTTAATCTATTTCATTCATCACATTCCTGAAAGCATTAAAATGTCCAATGTGATTGCTCAAATCGGCGAAGAATTAAATAAGCAGGTGGATTGTCTATTCCCGATAAATGTAGGAAAAGAAATGTCTAAACAATCCGCTCATATACCCAAAAACCATCAACATCGTGACGCTGTTGTTGCAACAAAACTGGGTTATGTCCGCATTTTAGATGGGGACACCCTTATGGCTATCGCAAAAAAACATGATTTAATCATACAACTTGAAGCACGATCTGGCACTTATGTTACTGAAGGTTCAACCTTACTGTATATCTATTCTTTAGATAAAATTGAGGACCGTATTCATAAACAATGTGTCGATGCTTTTGCTCTTGGTCATCAGCATAATCAGGAACATGATATTATTTTCCTAATTGATGAGATGGTGGAGATTATAGCTCGTGCTCTATCACCAGGTATTAATGACCCATTCACAGCAATGACATGCCTGGATTGGCTACAATCAACTTTGCAAAAAATATCAAAAACCAATCAACCCTCTGCGTATCGCTATGATGCAGAGGATAAATTGCGATTAATTGCTCAACCCATTGCTTTTACTGAATTTTGCGACTTGATTTTTTGCAGAGTACAACCCTATGTATGTAAAGACAGAAACACCGCAATCCACATGATGGAGATGATTAACACCATTCATGCCAGCATTACTAATGATGAGCATAAAATTACCTTAACATCGCATGCCGCATCGCTCAAAAACGCAGCACTTGAATGCCTGCCAATCAATGAGGATCGAAAAAAGCTTCAAAGTCTGTATGAAAAGCACTTTGTTAATTCAATTGTTTGACCTTTATGGTTCCTGTTAACCCATATCCAAGTATTGAATCGCAAGTAGCTCATTTGCTCTATTTTATTGTAAAAAATCATTCTTTAATCGATGGAAACAAACGGATTGGCTCGTGTGTTTTAAACTGATGACCCCACTGAATATGCAAGTTTCTGTAAAAGTGAAGTATTGTCTGTTTTGAGTAATCATTACCGTAATTTGATTTATTCAATGTCGCGTTTCGCAGTAATATCGATTATTCCTCAGCCGTTTTTTTGGTAAAATAGAACTATAATTTATGTACTACCACTATTCACGGAAGTAACATATGACTAAAACACTAAAATATTTAATGCATGAACTTAAGGGAAAGACTCTTTTGGTTTCAGTTGGTGATGAAAAATTTAATGTAGATTTAAATGATTTTGATTCTTATTCACATGAAGGAATGACTTTTATAAAGGTTACTGCCTCACGGAAAACTCGATATATAAATCAGGCCAAAATAAAATATTTTGAGATTACCTAAAAAAAGCTGTCCAGGATCCTTACATTAAAACACAAAATATCATTCAATCATCTATACTGTACAAATTAACAATTTAGTTTCTACTGGAGTAACACTAATGGACTTACTTACTCAAGATTTCCCTGACACATTTCTTAATCCATCTGAATTACCGTGTATTTCTCTTTATCAGCCCACCCATCGAAGTCACCCTGATAATGAGCAGGATGTAATCCGTTTTAAAAACCTTACAAAAGAAATACAGCACTCATTAGAAAAAAAATATTCGAAGAGTATAATTCAATCCCTACTGAAACCATTTCATTCTTTAGCGGAAGATTTTTCATTTTGGACTCACAATACAGATGGTCTAGCTATTTTAGCAAACCCGCAATTGTTCAAGGTATACAAGCTTAGCCACCCAGTTCCTGAACTCACTGTTGTAGCAGATAGTTTTCATATTAAACCGTTGATACGAATAATGCAGTCTGCAGATCGATATCAAATTCTTGCCCTCAATCGTCAACAGATAAAACTTTTTGAAGGAAACCGTAATGGACTTGAACAAATAGAACTGGAAAACGATTTTCCAAGCACGATAACCAAAGCTTTAGGTAAGGAATTAACTCAGCCATACGTTACTGCAGGGAGTTATGGTATGGGGACTGAAGGTCCTTCGATGCACCATGGACAGGGTAGCAAAAAAGATGAGATTGACGTTGATGTTGAGCGATTTTTCCGCGTGATTGACGAGGCCATTCTAAAATTTCATTCAGAGACTTCAAAGTTGCCTTTACTGCTGGCTGCATTACCAGAATATCATAATCTTTTTCATAAAATCAGCAAAAATCCTTTTTTAATAAAAAACGGCATCCAAATCAATACTGATGATTTATCCATAGAAGAGCTGTGTAAACAGGCTTGGAAGCATATGGAGCCTCATTATTTTGAAAGACTGGATACATTAAATAAGCAATTTTATGAAGCACTATCTAACGAATTGGGGACTGATATACTGAAAGATATAGCCAAGGCAGCGGTTTCTGGACGAATATCAACATTATTGATCGATGCAGATCGTCAGATTGCGGGCCAAATTGACTATGAATCAGGTGATATAAAACTTGATGAACTCGTAAATCCTGATATTGATGATCTTTTGGATGATTTAGGCGAATTAGTATTAAAAATAAAAGGAGAGGTTATTATTCTACCTAGCGAACGAATGCCAACGAATACTGGAGCCGCAGCTATTTTTCGCTATTAAGGCCTGGTGCTAGCCTGTCTGTAGCGAGTTGCTAATTTCTAATAAATATACCTGATTTACAATTCGCTAAAGACAGGATCAAAAAGTAATTTTTGTTCCTTTATCCCACAATATATTGCACTTTTCTTTTGCCGCACAGGAAAATAACTCAATCAACGGAAAAGCATGTGTTTCCAAGCTCACATCTTCGTCCTCTTCTTCACTCTGCGGGTTAGATATAGTCAGTTCAGCTGAGTTATTTTCCTGCTTAAATGCACTTTTTAATCGAGTAAGAGCTGCAGGGACATCTTTAGCTATAATCGCACCAGGTACAGAACCACTGTGCCCCATTATTTTGAGCAGTGGAATAGCAACGTCATCTAGCATTGTAATATCTGGATAGACGTCGCATCTAAAAGTTACCAGCATAAAAATTTCCTATTTAAAATATCTTTTGAATAAGTATAGTCCTCTTCTTGTATTAATTAATTTATCTATGACTTTTGGAGCAGGTTTAATGACAACTCCAAAAATTTTCTTATCATAAACTTAGCAAGAAACTATGTTAACGTTTACTTTGCAGCAAAAAAAGCGTTGATTCATTATTTTCACTAATTGGTGAGTAGATCCACTGCGTAACCCCAGTGAACCCCTCTCCAGTTGCATAACTATAAACATCCTATAATATGGTTTATATACATGATTATCTTAAAAAATCAGTAAGAAAGAGCAACATAAAGGCACAAGATACAGTTAGAATTGCACCCGATGATAACAATGTAAACCGATTTGTTTTCCGCGTTTGTTTAGTCAAATATCGAGCCTCTGTCAGTGAATCTGAAATCAGCTTTTTCATGGCATGAACGAATTCACTGGTGGTTTGTCTTAATATTTTGTCCATCGCCTCTTTACTGCTAGCCAATGCGGTATTAAGCACTTTCTCGGCTTTTTCCTTAGCAGCATCCTTCCACTGAGAGGAAATGTCCTCCATTTCCTCTTTAAAGTGAGTCAGCATATCCTGTTGGGCCTTTCGGTTTTCCTCAATCAGCCTCTCGTTCATCGTTTGGAGAATGAGAACCGGATCATCTTTACCCAAAACCACACCATGTTTGACTGCGATGTCTTGAATGGTTTCATTAATTTTATCTGACATTAGAACACCATGGCGTTATCAATCTGGCTAAATAGTTGATCTCGTATAAGCTTTAATCGCTGCCTGGTCATAATATTTCGATCAGGGGAATCGATTGCTTCATTAAATGTAATTTTTTGTTGAAGCATGTTTGACAGATCTAGGCCGAAGGTTTCTTCCTTTAAGTCAGGGATCTTGATTATCGCCGCTATTCTGTCTTTTGTTTCTTTGTATACCCTCATTTGCTCAAATGACCTTCCTTCACTCTCAATTTTGCCCCAATAGGGATTTAGCCATACAACAAAGCGAACATATTGAGGAAATTGGTTTACCAGCTGAGCAAATCCGTGTGTTGTATCCAGTAGTGCTTGACCACCGGTGATAACTGTATGGATGATGAGTTCATGCCCCAGTCCTTTTAACAAGGTCGGCACCTGGTTGGTGAGGAGGTAATGCGATAAAGGAACAAATGAACTGGCACCATTATCAATAATTACATCATTTTGCGTGTTTGCAATTTTTTCAATTAAGGCGTCAAAATGGCGTGGGTTTATTTCATCACCATCCATAATATCCAGGCGTTCGACCTTAAGTGATTTAAAACCATGAAACGTGGCATTAATGGGATCCGTATCAAAACAAAGTGGTGATTGTTCTTTGTAAAGTTTGTATTGAGCAGTGGTTGCTGAGACAAAGGATTTGCCTACACCACCTTTGCCTTGCATCGTAATATGTATTTTTGCCATTACAAGAGTTCCTTCGGGTTGGGTATTGGATTAAAAGTAAAACCTTTGATTTCATGTGTTGTTTTACTTTTGCCCTGTTTCTCATCCTTGGTGTTTTCCTGCGCTGACTTAATTAACTTAAGTACGTAATGTCTAAATGCTTTATAACCAAATGAAATATGACCTTCATCAGACAAAGTTTCCCAAACAGCTTTCATCGAACATCCCTTATCAAGGGCTTCTTTAATGTCTTCTTGGAGTACTATAAATTCAATCTTTGCACTGATTCGCCCGGCCTTTTTTTCTGACTGGCTCTGGATTACCCGTTCTGAAAGTGGTTTTTTCATTCTTCTTTGGCGTCACATTTTTTTATTTAAAAAGTCTAAATCATAATTCGGTTTAGAACAAGGGGAAAAGTAATATTCTGGAATTATTTGGAACTTATTAGAATACATAAAGGGTTATTTAGGTCCTTTAAAGGAACTTTTGAGAATAATTTGGATTCATTTGGTCCCGTGGTCGAAAAAGTTCTATAAAAAGCGTTGCAAGTTCCAAAAAGTTCCTGCTATGATTCCAAAAAGAGATCTCAAAACGCAGGGCAAGATAGGTGAAGTTAGCTAACCAGCAAGCTGGCTACCAAACCTCACGAGTCTTATTCGCACCTACGGTGCTCAATGAAAAACCTGTGTTTTTAGGTCAAAATCAATACCAAAGGATTGCATAACCACTTAATTAAGAGGTCAGCATCCTTATGGACGATAAGCTTAAAACACCCACCAGAAAAAATGGTCGCCATCTTCGCGTTCCTGTTCTTCCCGATGAAGAAATTCAAATTAAATCCAATGCAGCCATTGCAGGTCTTTCCATTGCTGAATACTTAAGGCGAGTAAGTCTTGGGTATCAAATCCAAAGTATCGTTGATAAGGATTATGTGTTGCAGCTATCCAAAATCAACGCAGATCAGGGACGGCTTGGGGGGCTATTAAAGCTATGGCTTACCCAGGATCTGCGTGTTGCGCACTTTGATCACCGAACAATAAAAATACTGTTAAACCGAATTCGGGTCACGCAGGATGCAATGTTTGAGGTGGTGAAAAAGCTATGATTATTCGCCACATTCCTATGAAATCAGCAAGGCTTAGCAGTTTTTCGGGACTAGTCCAATATATTTGTGATGAACAAAACAAACTTGAACGGGTAGGCAATATAAGTATATCAAACTGTAACAGTACCGACCCCGTTTGGGCTGTTCAGGAAGTACTGGCAACACAAGCCAAAAA
>Ga0335394_10006118_pt1 | contig 13579 bp, 21 predicted proteins | sample MAT03_FD_205741 | JGI IMG/M metagenome (GOLD analysis project Ga0335394, IMG submission 205741) | Freshwater microbial communities from Lake Fryxell liftoff mats and glacier meltwater in Antarctica - MAT-03 (spades assembly) (version 2) ...
TCCGGCGATCACAAGCTTGGCGCCGCCGCTGGACAGCAGCAACTCGCCGGCGTCGGTCTCCACGATGATGTCCCAGCTCTGCGGTCCGGTTTGCAGCCAGTCGATTTCGGCCGACGCGACGAGCCCTTCGGCGCCCGCAAAGTCCATGCGGGCAGAAACCGGTGCGTCCCGGTTGGCTGGAAAATCGAGCTCCGCCCGTGTGATGTGCAGCGGCGGCAGGATGTGCGTGACGATCGACAGGCAGTTGATGAAGGGATCGAATACGCCGAAGCCGCCCGGCTGCCAGATCCATGCCTGTCCGGGATGCCACTTGCGCACATCCTCCTTCCAGATGAACCTGGCTTTGCGCACGGTCGTGTTCGCGAGGAAGGACCGCGCCGCCGCGACCGCCGGGGCGTAGCGCGAATGCCAGCTGGCGAAGAGCGACACGCCCCTGTCCGCCGCGAGGGCCTTAAGGTCTTCGACCTCGCTGACGGTGGCGCCGGGCGGCTTTTCGAGGAAGACGTGCTTGCCGGCTTCAAGGGCAGCGCGTGCTGCCTGATGGCGAACCTGCGGCGGCTGGCAGAGCGATACCGCGTCGATCGCTAGACCGGAGGCCAGCATGTCATCGATGGTGGAGAAATTGGCGACGCCGTCCACGGTCGCGTTGCGGCTGGCCGCCGCGACAAGGCGATAGTCGGTGTCTTTCGCAAGCGCCGGTAGATGCTGGTCGCGCACGATCTTGCCGACGCCCACGATGGCGAGCCGGATCGGGGCCTTGCTGGACGACATGAATTCCCCCTGGCTGTGTTTCGGCTGTGAATATCAGAACGCAGTCGGCACGCAAGCGCGGGCGGTCTGCAGGCCACCGACCCCAGCAGGAGGCAGGGCAGGGCACCGGGTCAGAAGTCTTCCTTGATCATGACGATGGCAACCTCGCCCTCCAGCGCGCCCTGCCAGGCCGACATGTGCGGCTCCTCGTTGGGTGCGCCTTCCATGTCGCCGATCCGATCGAGTTCGGCCTCGACGTAGCCCTCGCGGGTCAGCGCGGTCAGCGCGGTGCGCACGGCGGTGTCGTCGTCGGGCGCGGTGAGCAGAATGTGCACGCCTTCCCATGCACCGGCTTTCGAGCGCCGCACACGGCCGATGATGATAGTGACCGGCCGCTCATCATTGTCGTTCATTGGCGTGATTCCCTGGGCGGCGATTCCATCGCTGGAAAGCCCGGGTCGAAACCCGTATCGGTGAGAGATTCGCATTGCGAAACTTTTTCGCATGGCCGCGCCGCAGGCAATAGGCAAAACCCGGTCACTTTCTGTATCTGGAGGCCGGCTGGGCGCAAGAATATGTCGCATCCTTACCGCATGGCAGCCATGCTTCCAGTTGGGATGAGAAATCACGGCCGCGGACTTGACGCTTTGGGGCGTTGCGGGTAGAAGCCGCCCAATCTGAGCCGATGTGAGGTTTTGCTTTCCAGGGCGACTTGCCCCGGAGTTTGCCTCAAACAGGGTTCGTCTTACGAGCGACTGAACATTTTCCGGCATGCATGAAGCGGTCACCGCTTCCTCTGCTTTTGTTCGGGCAGGACCGCGAGACGCGGTTTGTGGCCCGAATTTGCGTATGGAAATGACGCGCGGAAGAAAGACCGGCCCTGACGGGCTCACGATACGGAATTTGAGAGACAAGAGGATTTAATGCCTACCGTCAACCAGCTGATCCGCAAGCCGCGCCAGGCGCCGGCAACGCGCAACAAGGTCCCGGCCATGCAGCAGAACCCGCAGAAGCGGGGCGTCTGCACGCGCGTCTATACGACGACGCCGAAGAAGCCGAACTCGGCGCTGCGCAAGGTTGCGAAGATTCGTCTGACCAACGGCTTTGAGGTGATCGGCTACATTCCCGGCGAAGGCCACAACCTTCAGGAACACTCCGTGGTCATGATCCGCGGCGGCCGCGTCAAGGATCTTCCCGGCGTTCGCTACCACATCATCCGCGGCGTGCTCGACACCCAGGGTGTGAAGAACCGCAAGCAGCGCCGCTCGAAATACGGCGCCAAGCGTCCGAAGTGACCGAAGCGTAGCGAAGGTCATCCCGGACGACGCCAAGCGACGATCCGGGATCCAGGCCACCACGCAGAATTGAGGCAGAGAAAAAATGTCCCGTCGTCACAGTGCAGAAAAGCGTGAGATCAACCCGGACCCGAAGTTCGGCGATCTCGTCGTAACCAAGTTCATGAACGCCGTCATGTATGACGGCAAGAAGTCGGTCGCCGAGACTATCGTCTATGGCGCGCTCGACCAGGTGCAGTCCAAGACCAAGCAGGAGCCGGTCACGATCTTCCATCAGGCGCTCGACAATGTCGCGCCGCATGTGGAAGTGCGCTCGCGCCGCGTCGGCGGCGCCACCTACCAAGTTCCGGTCGATGTCCGTCCGGAGCGCCGTCAGGCGCTCGCCATTCGCTGGCTGATCGCCGCCGCCCGCAACCGCAACGAGACCACGATGGTCGATCGTCTGTCGGGCGAGCTCATGGATGCGGCGAGCAATCGCGGCACCGCGGTGAAGAAGCGCGAAGACACCCACAAGATGGCCGAAGCTAACCGCGCCTTCGCGCACTACCGCTGGTAAGTGCTGAAGAGAGACTGAGAGACACCATCATGGCTCGCGAATACAAGATCGAAGACTACCGCAACTTCGGCATCATGGCGCATATCGACGCCGGCAAGACGACGACGACAGAGCGCGTGCTCTACTACACGGGCAAGTCGCACAAGATCGGCGAAGTCCACGACGGCGCGGCCACGATGGACTGGATGGAGCAGGAGCAGGAGCGCGGCATCACGATCACGTCGGCCGCGACGACGACCTTCTGGAAGGGTCGCGACGGCAAGCTGCGCCGCTTCAACATCATCGACACCCCCGGCCACGTCGACTTCACCATCGAGGTCGAGCGTTCGCTGCGCGTGCTCGACGGCGCCATCGCGCTGCTCGACGCCAACGCCGGTGTCGAACCGCAGACGGAAACCGTCTGGCGTCAGGCCGACAAGTATCACGTGCCACGTCTCATCTTCTGCAACAAGATGGACAAGATTGGCGCCGACTTCTACCGCTCGGTCGAGATGATCAAGTCGCGTCTCGGTGCGCAGGCGGTCGTCATGCAGCTGCCGATCGGCGCTGAAGTCGACTTCAAGGGCGTCATCGATCTCGTCGAGATGAAGGCGCTGGTCTGGCGCAACGAAGAGCTTGGCGCCCAGTGGGACGTTCTTGATATCCCTGCCGATCAGCTGGCCAGGGCCGAAGAATATCGCGAGAAGATGATCGAAGCCGCCGTCGACATGGACGAGACGGCTATGGAAAATTACCTCGAAGGCAAGATGCCCTCGAACGAAGAGATCCGCTCGCTGATCCGCAAGGGCACGATCGCGGTCAAGTTCTTCCCGATGTTCTGCGGCTCGGCCTTCAAGAACAAGGGCGTGCAGCCGCTTCTCGACGCCGTCGTCGAGTACCTTCCTTCGCCGCTCGACGTGCCTGCCATCAAGGGCGTCGATGCCAAGACCGACGCCGACATCGAGCGTCACGCCGACGACAGCGAGCCGCTGTCGATGCTGGCCTTCAAGATCATGAACGACCCGTTCGTCGGCTCGCTCACCTTCGCCCGCATCTATTCGGGCAAGCTCACCAAGGGCATCTCGGTCGACAACACGGTGAAGGGCAAGAAGGAGCGCATCGGCCGCATGCTGCAGATGCATGCGAACTCGCGCGCCGACATCGAGGAAGCTTTCGCTGGCGACATCGTCGCGCTGGCCGGTCTCAAGGACACCACGACGGGCGACACGCTGTGCGACCCGCTGCATCCGGTCATCCTGGAGCGCATGGAATTCCCCGATCCGGTCATCCAGATCGCGATCGAGCCGAAGACCAAGGGCGACCAGGAAAAGATGGGCCTGGCCCTTCATCGCCTGGCCGCCGAGGACCCGTCCTTCCGCGTCAAGACCGACGAGGAAAGCGGCCAGACCATCATCGCCGGCATGGGCGAACTTCATCTCGACATTCTCGTCGACCGCATGCGTCGCGAGTTCAAGGTCGAGGCCAATGTCGGCGCTCCGCAGGTCGCGTATCGCGAGACGATCACGCGTACCCACGAGCAGGATTACACGCACAAGAAGCAGACCGGCGGTACCGGCCAGTTCGCCCGCGTCAAGATCGTGTTCGAGCCGAACCCGGAAGGCGAGGCCTACGTGTTCGAATCGAAGATCGTCGGCGGCTCGGTGCCTAAGGAATACATCCCCGGCGTCGAGAAGGGCATCGGCAGCATCATGTCGTCCGGTCCGTTCGCGGGCTTCCCGATGATTGGCGTCAAGGCGACGCTGATCGACGGCGCCTACCACGACGTCGACTCCTCCGTGCTGGCCTTCGAAATCGCCTCGCGTCAGGCGTTCCGCGACGCGGCGCCGAAGCTTGGCGTGCAGTTGCTGGAGCCGATCATGAAGGTCGAGGTCGTGACGCCCGAGGACTACGTCGGCAACGTGATTGGCGACCTGAACTCACGCCGTGGCCAGATCCAGGGCCAGGAAGCGCGTGGCGTGGCCGTCGTCATCAACGCGATGGTGCCGCTCGCCAACATGTTCAAGTACGTCGACAATCTGCGTTCGATGTCGCAGGGCCGCGCCCAGTACACGATGCAGTTCGACCACTACGAGGCGGTCCCGACCGCAGTCGCCCAGGAAGTTCAGAAGAAATACGCGTAAGTCCAGAGGCTTGACGCGAAACGTTAATTAACGCCCGCAACCGGGCAGCAGGAATGGAGACCTCACATGGCCAAAGGTAAATTCGAGCGCAATAAGCCTCATGTGAATGTTGGCACGATTGGTCACGTCGACCATGGCAAGACGTCGCTGACGGCGGCGATCACGAAGTATTTTGGCGAGTACAAGCCGTATGACCAGATCGACGCGGCTCCCGAGGAGAAGGCGCGCGGCATCACGATCTCGACGGCTCACGTCGAGTACGAGACGGCTGCCCGCCACTATGCCCACGTCGACTGCCCCGGCCACGCCGACTATGTGAAGAACATGATCACCGGCGCGGCGCAGATGGACGGCGCGATCCTGGTGGTTTCGGCGGCCGACGGCCCGATGCCGCAGACCCGCGAGCACATCCTTCTGGCCCGCCAGGTCGGCGTTCCCGCGCTGGTGGTGTTTTTGAACAAGGTCGACCTGGTCGACGACGCCGAACTGCTCGAACTGGTCGAGCTCGAGGTGCGCGAGCTGCTGTCGAAGTACGAATATCCGGGCGACGACATCCCGATGGTCAAGGGCTCGGCTGTTGCCGCCTTGAACGACGGCGACAAGAAGATCGGCGAGGACGCGATCCGCGAGCTGATGGCCGCGGTCGACGCCTACATCCCGACGCCGGAGCGTCCGATCGACAAGCCGTTCCTGCTGCCGATCGAGGACGTGTTCTCGATCTCGGGCCGCGGCACGGTGGTGACGGGTCGCGTCGAGCGCGGCATCGTCAAGGTCGGCGAGGAACTCGAGATCGTCGGCATCCGTCCGACCACCAAGACGACCTGCACGGGCGTCGAGATGTTCCGCAAGCTTCTGGACCAGGGCCAGGCCGGCGACAACATCGGCGCGCTGCTGCGCGGCGTCGACCGTGAAGGCGTCGAGCGCGGCCAGGTCCTGGCCAAGCCCGGCACCGTGAAGCCGCACAAGAAGTTCAAGGCCGAAGCCTACATCCTGACCAAGGAAGAGGGTGGCCGTCACACGCCGTTCTTCACCAACTACCGTCCGCAGTTCTACTTCCGCACGACGGACGTGACGGGCGTTGTGACGCTGCCGGAAGGTACCGAGATGGTGATGCCCGGCGACAACGTGACGGTCGATGTGGAACTGATCGTGCCGATCGCGATGGAAGAGAAGCTGCGCTTCGCTATCCGCGAAGGCGGCCGCACCGTCGGCGCCGGCATCGTCGCCAGCATTACCGAGTAAGAAAAAGAAGAAAGATCTGTCGCGGGCGGGTTATCGCCCGCGCCGCGCCAGAACAAGGAATGAAGTGATGAACGGGCAAAATATCCGCATCCGACTTAAAGCGTTCGATCATCGTGTGCTCGATGCTTCGACGCGCGAGATCGTCTCGACGGCCAAGCGCACCGGCGCGAACGTGCGTGGCCCGATTCCGCTGCCGACGCGGATCGAGAAGTTCACCGTCAACCGCTCGCCGCACATCGACAAGAAGAGCCGCGAGCAGTTCGAGATGCGTACCCACAAGCGCCTGCTCGATATCGTCGACCCGACCCCGCAGACCGTCGATGCTCTCATGAAGCTCGACCTCGCCGCGGGCGTGGACGTCGAGATCAAGCTTTAGGGCTAAACTACCATGAGCCGGATGGGTTCGCCCGAAGGCTCCTCTGTAAGGAAGAACGAAAAAATGCGTTCAGGTATAATTGCACGGAAGGTCGGCATGACCCGCGTCTACAATGACGCTGGCGAGCATGTTCCGGTCACTGTTCTCCACATGGAGAACTGCCAGGTCGTGGCGCAACGCACGCAGGAGAAGAATGGCTACACCGCCGTCCAGCTCGGCGTCGGCCTCGCCAAGGTGAAGAACACGTCGAAGGCGCTGCGCGGCCATTTCGCGACCGCTTCGGTGGAGCCCAAGGCAAAGGTTGCCGAGTTCCGCGTGAGCCCGGACAACCTCATCGAGGTTGGAGCCGAGATCACGGTCGACCATTTCGTCGCCGGCCAGAAGGTCGATGTGACGGGCACCACCATCGGCAAGGGTTTTCAGGGCGTCATCAAGCGTCACCAAATGGGTGGCGGCCGCGCGACGCACGGCAACTCGGTTTCGCACCGTACGCACGGCTCGACTGGCCAGCGCCAGGATCCGGGCAAGGTGTTCAAGGGCAAGCACATGGCCGGCCATCTCGGCTCGGTTCGCGTGACCACGCAGAACGTCGAGGTGGTTTCCACCGACGCCGACCGCGGCCTGCTCCTGATCCGCGGTGCCGTTCCTGGTTCGAAGGGCGCATGGATCCTGGTTCGCGACGCCGCCAAGGTTGCTCTGCCGAAGGACGCGCCGAAGCCGGCGGCTATCCGCGCCAAGGCTGAGGCCAAGTCCGAGACTTCGGCCGCGGCAGAGGGAGCATGACAATGGATCTCAAGATCACCACTCTCGCAGGCAAGGACGCCGGCAAAGTGAAGCTCAGCGAAGAGATCTTCGGTCTCGACCCGCGCGAGGACATCCTGCAGCGCGTCGTGCGCTGGCAGCTCGCCAAGAAGCAGCAGGGCACGCACAAGGCCAAGGGCCGCGCCGAAATCGCGCGCACCGGCGCCAAGATGTACAAGCAGAAGGGTACGGGCCGCGCCCGTCACCACTCGGCTCGCGCTCCGCAGTTCCGCGGCGGCGGCAAGGCTCACGGCCCGGTCGTACGCAGCCACGAGCATGACCTGCCCAAGAAGGTCCGCGCTCTCGGCCTGAAGCATGCGCTTTCGGCCAAGGCGAAGTCGGAGAGCATCATCATCGTCGACGAACTGACGCTGACGGAAGCCAAGACGAAGGCGCTTGTCGCAAGCTTCGCCAAGCTTGGCCTGTCCAACGCGCTGCTCATCGGCGGCGCCGAGCTTGACCAGAACTTCAAGCGGGCGGCGACCAACATTCCAAACATCGACGTGCTGCCGATCCAGGGCATCAACGTCTACGACATTCTGCGCCGCGGCACGCTGGTCCTTTCGAAGGCAGCCGTCGAGGCTCTCGAGGAGCGCTTCAAATGACGGACCTCAGGCATTATGACGTGATTGTCTCTCCGGCGATCACCGAAAAGTCGACCATGGCTTCCGAGCAGAACCAGGTCGTGTTCAACGTCGCCAGGAAGGCGACCAAGCCCGAGATCAAGGCTGCAATCGAGGCGCTGTTCAGCGTCAAGGTAACGGCCGTCAACACGCTCGTCCGCAAGGGCAAGATCAAGCGGTTTCGGGGCACGGTCGGCCGTCAGAGCGACGTCAAGAAGGCGGTGGTCACGTTGGCCGACGGCCACTCGATCGACGTCGCGACGGGCCTGTGAGTAGGGCGCGAGGATAGCAAGATGGCATTGAAAACATACAACCCCGTAACGCCCAGCACGCGCCAGCTCGTGCTTGTCGACCGCTCGGCCCTCTACAAGGGCAAGCCGGTCAAGGGCCTGACGGAAGGCCTGACCAAGTCGGGCGGCCGCAACAACCACGGCCGCATCACGGCCCGCTTCATCGGCGGTGGTCATAAGCGGACGTACCGCATCATCGACTTCAAGCGTCGCAAGTTCGACGTGTCGGCGACCGTCGAGCGGATCGAGTACGACCCGAATCGCACGGCCTTCATCGCGCTGGTCAAGTATGACGACGGCGAGCTGAACTACATCATCGCGCCGCAGCGCCTGGCGCCCGGCGACAAGATCATCGCCGGCGAAGCGGTCGACGTGAAGCCTGGCAATGCGATGCCGCTGGCGGCCATGCCGGTCGGCACGATCATCCACAACGTCGAGATGAAGCCCGGCAAGGGCGGACAGATCGCACGTTCGGCGGGTTCCTACGCCCAGCTGGTCGGCCGCGACCAGGGCATGGCGATCCTTCGCCTTAACTCGGGCGAGCAGCGCATCGTGTCCGGGCAGTGCCTGGCCACGGTGGGCGCGGTGTCGAACCCCGACCACGGCAACATCAATCTCGGCAAGGCCGGCCGCAAGGTCTGGCTGGGCAAGCGCCCGCACAACCGCGGCGTCGTCATGAACCCGGTCGACCATCCGCACGGCGGCGGCGAAGGCCGCACATCGGGCGGCCGTCACCCGGTCACCCCGTGGGGCAAGCCGACCAAGGGCAAGAAGACGCGGTCCAACAAGTCGACCGACAAGTTCATCGTTCGCTCGCGCCATCAGCGCAAGAGCTAAGAAGAGGTAGTCAGAAGTGACACGTTCAGTCTGGAAAGGCCCGTTTGTCGACGGCTATCTGCTCAAGAAGGCCGACAAGGTTCGCGACGGGGGCCGCAGTGAGGTGATCAAGATGTGGAGCCGCCGCTCTACCATCCTGCCGCAGTTCGTCGGCCTCACCTTCGGCGTCTACAACGGCCAGAAGCATGTCCCGGTCTCGGTGAACGAGGACATGGTCGGTCACAAGTTCGGTGAGTTCGCTCCGACCCGGACCTATTACGGTCACGGCGCGGATAAGAAAGCGAAGAGGAAATAACGATGGGCAAGGCCAAAGCTCCGCGCAGGCTTGCTGATAACGAGGCTCGTGCCGTTCTGCGCACGATCCGTATCAGCCCGCAGAAGCTGAACCTCGTTGCGCAGCTGATCCGCGGCAAGAAGGTCGCGAGCGCGCTCAACGACCTGGAGTTTTCGCGCAAGCGCATCTCCGGGACGGTGAAGAAGACGCTGGAATCGGCGATCGCCAATGCGGAAAACAACCACAACCTCGATGTCGACGCGCTCGTCGTCGCCGAGGCCTATGTCGGCAAGTCGATTGTCATGAAGCGCTTCCATGCCCGCGGTCGCGGCCGTGCAAGCCGTATCGAGAAGCCGTTTTCACACCTCACGATCGTCGTTCGTGAAGTTGAGGAAAAAGGGGAGGCCGCATAATGGGTCAGAAAATCAATCCGATCGGTCTGCGCCTCGGCATCAACCGCACCTGGGACTCGCGCTGGTACGCAAACACCGGCGAGTACGCCAAGCTGTTGCATGAAGACATCAAGATCCGTGCCTATCTCGAGAAGGAGCTGAAGCAGGCTGCCATCTCGAAGGTGGTGATCGAGCGTCCGCACAAGAAGTGCCGCGTGACGATCCACGCTGCCCGTCCGGGCCTGATCATCGGCAAGAAGGGCGCCGACATCGAGAAGCTTCGCAAGAAGCTGATGGAGATGACGAAGTCCGAGACGCACCTCAACATCGTCGAGGTTCGCAAGCCGGAGATCGACGCAACGCTGGTTGCTCAGTCGATCGCCCAGCAGCTCGAGCGCCGCATCGCGTTCCGCCGCGCCATGAAGCGCGCGGTCCAGTCGGCGATGCGCCTCGGCGCCGAGGGCATCCGCATCAACTGCTCGGGCCGTCTTGGTGGCGCCGAAATCGCCCGCATGGAGTGGTACCGCGAAGGCCGCGTGCCGTTGCACACACTGCGCGCCGACGTCGACTACGGAACCGCCGAGGCGCAGACCGCCTATGGCATCTGCGGCGTCAAGGTGTGGGTGTTCAAGGGCGAGATCCTCGAGCACGATCCGATGGCCTCGGAACGCCGTGCGACCGAAGGTGACCAGCAGCCGTCTACCCGCCGGCGCGAACGCGAGAACGCCTGAGCGGCGAAGGAATTGGAGTAACGACAGATGCTGCAGCCAAAGCGCACAAAGTTCCGCAAGCAGTTCAAGGGCCGCATCCACGGCGCCGCGAAGGGCGGCACCAACCTGGATTTCGGCGGTTTCGGACTGAAGGCGTTGGAGCCCAACCGCGTCACCGCGCGTGAGATCGAGGCGGCCCGCCGCGCGATCACCCGCGAGATGAAGCGCGCCGGCCGCGTCTGGATCCGCATATTCCCGGATCTGCCGGTGACCTCGAAGCCGACCGAAGTCCGCATGGGCAAGGGCAAGGGCGCGGTCGACTACTGGGCAGCGCGCGTCAAGCCGGGCCGCATCATGTTCGAGATCGACGGCGTTTCGGAAGAGACCGCCCGCGAGGCGCTGCGCCTCGGCGCGGCCAAGCTCTCGGTCAAGACGCGCTTCGTGCAGCGCATCGCAGAATAGGAAGGGACGGCAATGAAAGCCTCCGACGTCAGGATCAAGACCGCCGACCAGCTCAACGACGATCTGGCGAGCCTCAAGAAGGAGCAGTTCAACCTGCGCTTCCAGAAGGCCACCGGCCAGCTGGAGAAGACAGCGCGCGTGAAGATCGTCCGCAGGGACATCGCGCGCATCAAGACCATCGCCGCTGAAAAAGCGTCGGCCAAGAAGGCATAAGGACAAGAACATGCCAAAGCGCATTCTGCAGGGCACCGTCGTCAGCGACAAGAACGAGAAGACGGTCGTCGTAAAGGTCGAGCGTCGCTTCACCCATCCGGTGATGAAGAAGACCGTTCGCTCGACCAAGAAGTACAAGGCGCATGACGAGAACAATGCCTGCAAGGTGGGCGATCAGGTGTTCATCCAGGAATCGAAGCCGATCTCCAAGGACAAGCGCTGGATCGTCATCACCGAGGCTCAGGTCTAACAACAATTTTCGATGTGACGGGGACGGCACCAGCCGCTCCCCGGTGAAGGAAGAAGGCGGCCTGTCATGATTCAGATGCAAACAAACCTCGACGTCGCGGACAATTCCGGCGCCCGTCGTGTCATGTGCATCAAGGTGCTGGGCGGTTCGAAGCGGAAGTATGCTTCGGTCGGCGACATTATCGTCGTGTCGATCAAGGAAGCCATTCCGCGCGGCCGCGTCAAGAAGGGCGATGTGATGAAGGCGGTCGTGGTTCGCACGGCCAAGGACATCCGCCGCGCGGACGGCAGCGTGATCCGTTTCGACAAGAATGCGGCCGTTCTGGTCGACAACAAGAAAGAGCCAGTCGGCACCCGCATCTTCGGGCCGGTTCCGCGCGAGCTTCGCGCCAAGAACCACATGAAGATCATCTCGCTGGCGCCTGAAGTGCTTTAAGGAGCCGGGAAATGCAAAAGATCAGAAAAGGCGACAAGGTCGTCGTCCTGGCTGGCAAGGACAAGGGCCGCACCGGCGAGGTGCTGTCCGTCATGCCGAAGGAAGACAAGGCCCTCGTGCGTGGCGTGAACCAGGTTCGCCGCCACCAGAAGCAGTCCCAGTCCCAGGAGGGCGGGATCATCACCAAGGAAGCGCCGATCCACCTGTCGAACCTCGCCGTCGCCGACCCCAAGGACGGCAAGCCGACCCGCGTCGGCTTCCGCGTCGACGGCGACAAGAAGGTGCGTATCGCCAAGCGCTCGGGAGAAGTCATCAATGGCTAAGGCAGCAGCACAGGCCCAGGCAAAGGCCAAGAACCAGCCGCGCCTGAAGAAGGTCTATGAGGAGAGCATCCGCAAGGCGCTCCTCGAGCAGTTCAAGTACGACAACGAGATGGAGGTTCCGCGCCTCGACAAGATCGTGCTGAACATGGGCGTCGGCGAAGCGACGGGCGATTCCAAGAAGCCCGCGATCGCCGCCGAGGATCTCGCTATGATCGCCGGCCAGAAGCCGGTCGTCACGCGCGCCCGCAAGTCGATCGCCGGCTTCAAGGTGCGCGAGCAGATGCCGATCGGCGCCAAGGTTACGCTTCGCAAGGAGCGCATGTACGAGTTCCTCGACCGCCTGGTCACGATCGCGCTGCCGCGCGTTCGAGATTTCCGCGGCCTGAACCCGAAGAGCTTCGATGGCCGCGGCAACTACGCCATGGGCATCAAGGAACACATCGTGTTCCCGGAGATCAACTACGACAAGGTCGATCAGATCTGGGGCATGGACATCATCGTTTGTACGACCGCCAAGACGGACGACGAAGCCAGGGCATTGCTCAAGGGCTTCAACTTCCCCTTCCGGCAGTAACGGCAGCGAGCAAAGGAAAAATCTGAATGGCAAAGACCAGCTCAGTCGAGAAGAACAACCGCCGCCGCAAGCTGACGGCGCGCGACGCATCCAAGCGCAAGGCGCTGAAGACGGTCATCATGGATCAGTCCAAGCCGCTCGAGGAGCGCTTCCGCGCGCAGCTCAAGCTTTCCGCGATGCCGCGCAACGGCGCCAAGATTCGCATCCGCAACCGCTGCGAGATAACCGGCCGTCCGCGCGCCGTCTATCGCAAGCTCGGCATGTCGCGCATCGCGCTCCGTCAACTCGGCAATTCCGGGGTCATCCCCGGTCTCGTCAAGTCCAGCTGGTAAGGAGGACCGACCATGTCATTGAGTGATCCTCTCGGCGATATGCTGACCCGCATTCGCAACGCCTATGGCCGCAAGAAGTCGAGCGTTTCGACGCCGGCCTCCCGGCTGCGCGCCCGCGTGCTCGACGTGATGAAGTCGGAAGGCTACATCCGCGACTACAGCCAGACCGACTTCGACAACGGCAAGTCCGAGATCGAAATCGAGCTGAAGTATTTCGACGGCGCCCCCGTGGTGCGCGAGATCGCCCGTGTTTCGAAGCCCGGTCGCCGCGTCTACGTTTCGGCCAGGTCGATCCCGCATGTCGCCAACGGCCTCGGCATCGCCATTCTTTCGACGCCGAAGGGCGTCATGGCGGACCACGAAGCGCGCGAACAGAACGTCGGCGGCGAAATCCTCTGCCAGATCTTCTGATCGGCTGAACAGACAAGAAACGAGGAGACGACAATGTCTCGTATTGGCAAGAAACCCGTATCGCTTCCGCAGGGCGTCACCGCATCCGTCAACGGGCAGACCGTGACGGCCAAGGGCCCGAAGGGCGAGCTGAAATTCGTCGTCAACGACGAAGTTCTGGTCAAGATGGACGAGGGCCTCATCGCCGTCGAGCCGCGCGACCAGTCGAAGACGGCGCGCTCCAAGTGGGGCATGTCGCGGACGCAGATCGTCAACATCCTGCACGGCGTGAAGGAAGGCTTCGAGAAGAAGCTGGAGATCAACGGCGTTGGAT
>Ga0335394_10006121_pt1 | contig 13574 bp, 14 predicted proteins | sample MAT03_FD_205741 | JGI IMG/M metagenome (GOLD analysis project Ga0335394, IMG submission 205741) | Freshwater microbial communities from Lake Fryxell liftoff mats and glacier meltwater in Antarctica - MAT-03 (spades assembly) (version 2) ...
GTAATAAAAAGCCAAACCCCTTTTGTGGATAACTTTGCAAAAACTAATGAAAGCCTAAAAAATGCCGCATAAAAACCTTTAAAAAATAGTTTAAATATTGTTTGGAAAAACCATAACAATCGCTGCGGTGCGATAGCAAGCAATGGTAGCCAATGTGAGTTTACCGCCGTCGCAGCTGTCGTTGGCGGTTTTTTTTGAATTTATAGTGCATTTGCACGAACTCGAAACGCAAGCCACGACGGCTCTTTTACAAACAACCAACGAAAACTCAGCATGGGCTCAAACGCTACGAACCCGTCAAGCAGCTGGAAAGCTGTTGGCGGGCTCGCTGGAGTTCTTAGAGCAATTTGACGAGGTATTCAGCTAACAAATTTATCGTTCATTATTCTTTAAAGAGTTTGGGTACTATCAATGGTAGTAATGCAGGATAGCTCCTAAGTGTACTTTGGAGTTCCTTAGTGGCTTGTTGTTCTTGAGCCAAACGCTCGCGGCGGTGCCGACGCTCCACATACTGCGCCCGAATGTCGAGATATTTTTGAAACAACGCCAACAGATAGCCCGCCGTGCGGGTTTTTCTTGTTTTTTGGCTGCGTACATACAAGCCCGCCAAGAGTACGTCTTTCACGCTTTCGCCATAAAAATGCGAAGCCAAACGCCGCGCAAATCTTACTTTTTCTATCATTTCCATCTGTTGCATTTCGGGTGGCCAACCGTAGAGCAACGCCCACAACAATAAACGCTCGGTGGTTTCGGCCCCCAGTTTTTGATGTACGTAACGCAGGCGTGGGGCAGCCAATACTTCCTCAAAACCCAGCCGGCTTTGCATGGCTTCGCACCATTTTTTTGAACGCAGGATTTCGGCTTCAGACACTTGGCTTAAATCGGCCTGTCTTAGGTAGTCAATTACTTCATATTCTTCGGCGTAGCGCGTAAGCACCAAGCGCGAGGATTGAACGGTTCGGTTGAAGGCAGTCATGTTTTTGCAGTTTTATTAACACCTTGTTATTAAATACTTATGCTTGTTTATGAAAAATATATTGAATGATTGAGCGGTAAAGTAAGGTTATTGGCGTATTATTGGCCCAATAACATAATTTATATTTACTATGCCTTCTGATACTGAACCCAATGCTGCCGCACCCACAAGCGATATTTACGCCCGTCTTTCTTTCTTAATCCATGCCAAAAAGCTAACGCCCTACGGGTTCAGCAAGCAATTGGGCTTCGACAAACCTTCCAAACTTTATACTATTTTGCGCGGCAAGGTAAAGCCCAGTTTTGATACGCTTCTGGCGGTTGTTACTACTTTTGAGGACGTAAACGCAGACTGGCTCCTCAAGGGCACGGGCGAACCGATGCGCGTGGTGGCTTCGTTGTCGCTCAAAACTGAAATAAACGGCCAAACCATTGAAAGCACCGCCGAAATAGCCACCACCGCTACCGTTGGAACCAACGAACAAGCGGTGGCGGTTTTGCAAGAAAAAAATCGAGGTGTGGAGCGGCTCTTAGATGAGCGCGAGCAGACCATTACCCTCTTGAAAGAACAAATTGTGGTGCTACGCGAGGTAATCCAAAGCCACATGATGGCTTCCAAATAAGAACCCATCAGAACGGCAAAGCCCATTCAGTTTCACAACTTTCAATTAGTTCGTTCAAGTCTGGGCAATGTAGCAGCTCGGTCAATGCCTCCAAGTTTTCGTTGGTGCTAACCGTAATTTGTTTGTGGGGTGTGCTAATAACGGCCCAGTCGCTGGCCATATCCACCGATTGCACAGCGGAGGGGTTAATCCAAGACAAGCCAGTTTCGGTTTTGAAGAGTATCATAATTGGTTTGGTGGTTTGATTTCCAGATGTTTAACAATGATTGGTACTTCTTGCGGCCATAGACCAAGAAAGCATCGTTTGGCCCGATTTCGTAGGTAAAAATGTCGTAAGGGAACACTTTTTGTACGCCGAAAAATACAAATCGCAAATCTTTGCGCTCATTGGGGGCGAAGCTGTCGAGATAAAACGCCGCTTGGCGGTCGTAATCGTAGCGTTGGCAGAGTTGTTAATAAAATCGGTGCGATGGAGGCAAGAAGTCGTTTTTAAATCGGCCAATATCCCGTCGCGGCTCACCACATCGAGTCTGGCTTTGCAGGTTAGTCCCGTGTTTTCGTCCGTCCAAAGCCGTGAAACTTCGGTTTCTGAGCGCGCCAATAAATCCTCAAATGCCTTGTTTTTTTGCAAGTTGGCCTGCAACTGCTCCACAATTTCCCAATCTATTTCCTCTTGCCAACGCCGCTCGCGGTTGGGTTCTAATACCGCTTGGTGAAACGCCGAACCCAACTGCAAAACGGTTTTTGAAACAGGGCGTTTGCGTTCATACAGGCGGTCACGCAAGCGCGTGAGGTCAGAATTAGACACTGCCTGCAAAGCGCGGTATGCTGCCTCGGGTAGCTGCAAATTAACTCTGGCTGTTTTCATGTCTGTCAAGTTACTCATTTTAATCACTGGTCTTATGTCAAATGTCATTGGCGGGAGGCCCCACAATGCCCCGTTCTTTGCTAAGCGACTTGTTGCAAAACCGACATCACGTCTTCTGAGTCGAGGAGACGCGCAAAGGAGCGCGACAAAATTTTGTGTTGTGCGGTGTTGGTCAGGGTTTCGGCCCGAAACACGCGGTTGTCTTTCACAAATTCACGGTATTCTTTCACACTTTCGGGGGAGGCGATTTCGTAAGAAAAACGGGCAATCCACCACGATTTTCCAGAATCAGATTTGCTCGTTACGCGCTCTGGACGCGCCGTCAAAATGACATCACAAAGCGACAGTTTTTCGTAGTGCAGCGGTTCCATTAGGCGCAGCAATTCGTTGACAGACGTATTGTTGAACAAAATAGAACACACACATTGCTGGGTATCTACAAAGAAAATCTCCATCCACAGCTCACGGTCGGTGCGGGCAAAGAGCAGGTCTTCAAAGAGGCGGTAGGCAATGGGCTGAAAAGTGAACGAAGGCAACACCTTGCCTTTGTCGTCCATCAGCAGGCGGTCGCCGTACAGGTTAAACTGCCCATTTTGCCCATTGAAACGGTATTCGCGCGGACGGCCTAACAAATACAAGTATTTATCTACTACCACTTGCTGGCCCGTTTCGTCGTCAATCACTACCATCTGATACGATTTCATGGTTTCGGCGGTTGGCACGTCGGCCAATACCAGTTGGGCGGTTTCGGCGGGGTTTATCGGTTCGAGTTTCATGGACAAAAATTGGTTTGAATGAGTCATTGAGCACTTACTTTGTTTTCATTACAAAAATGAAATAAATATTTAATATATACAAATTATATTAGATAATCTTAAGAAACAAATATTGTATAATTTTTTAATCTAAGCCCACAGAAAAATTTTCAAATCTATTGGGCGATAAATGGCACAAATAGATTTACTGACAGCGTTTAGTTTCTATTGTTTAGAAGGGACTTTGAAGGGTTGGTGCAGGTTTGAAACGAATACAAAGTGTATTATTTATATAATATTAATTTATTAATCAGACAATAATTATTTATTAAATTTGTAGCCAAAAACAACAATCCCTCAACACAATTCAGATGTCCGATAAATCATTGGAAAAACCGTATCAAGAAATCATTGTCCCAAAAACAAGCCGTAAAACAGCCAAAACAACTTCGCTGGCCTCGCTGCGCGAATACGTAGCAAGCGCCGACGAGCGCATCTGGGATTCGCCTTTTGGCTGGGCCACTCCACTCGAAACTTGGCCGTTTCGCAAGCTGCCACCCCAAATTTTACTCGACACACCGCTGTTAGATTGGCTGCTCCGAAAGCCCAATTTGCTTTCGTACAATGCCTTGCGCTTGCTCAATGAGTGTGAAGAAGGCTGCTTGATTAGCTCGGTCAGTTTGCTCGAATGGGCCGAACTGCTCCGACGCGGCGACTATCAACTGCACGGCAATTTTCAAGATTTTATGGGCAAACTCACCGAAACCCTGCGCTTGCAAGTGGTCGAGCTCCCCACCGAAGCCCTGCGGCTGTACGCCGATCTGCCCCCGCTACTGGTCGAACGTCGACTTACGAATGGCAATCCAACAGCTCGAAAAATACTGCACGACGACCGTTCAGATTTATTGCTCATTGCCCATGCCATTACGCTCAAAGTGCCGCTATTGAGTCCGCACGCTGTTTTTGGGAACTACGCCAAAGTGGCTTTGAAGTGGGTTTGGTAAGGATAAAAAACAAAAAACGCGCTCCAAGTGGGGCGCGTTTCATTAAAAATCACATTTTGGACAAAATCTTCACTAATACAGGTTTTTATGACCGTGCCAAGAGCTTTGAATTTAGGAAAAAAGACTAACTTTTATTTTACGTCGGGTTGTGTCAAAATCGCTATCCACGTTTTTATACCTTCTACGTAGTTGCCCAGGCGCAGGTTTTCGTTGGCAGCGTGCTGGTTGTTGTCGCTGTTGACCATCGGTACGTGAATGGCGGGCAGCGCAGAAAAGGCACAATCGGCACCGAGCCGCCCGTCATGCGGATTTTAATGGGTTCTTTGCTGAAAGTCCGAACAATGGCCGCCGTGAGCCAGCGGTCGGCATAAATACCGAAGTCGGTACGAAAAGGCAGCATTCTTGACTCACTTTCTTTCAAAGTTACTATTTTGGGATATTGCAGTCGCTCGTCATCGGTTAGTTTTCGGTTCAAAATCAAATATCCCTTCGATTCAATGTGCTTTTTGATAAGTCCAATGAGGTGGTCGGGCGTTGATTCGGGCACCAACCGCAGGTCTATGTCGGCGGTGGCTTCGTCGGGAACGATGGTATTGGCTTTTTCGCCGATATTGGCACAGACCATGCCTGGGATATTCAGCGACGGGTATTGCAAGGCTTCTTGGTAGTTGGGGGCTACTTTGTCGGGTTGGGCAAAAACCAGTTTTTGACGAATCATCTCGGGGTCGTCGGGAATGTCTGCTAAATAGTTACCAAAAACTTTATTTTTTTTTACACAAAAACCCCAACAAAACGTTATAGATTTGTGCTGGAAAAATTTTCCATTTTTTAATTACAAAATTACCTGTTTTTGACATGAAAAAAGTAACGCAAATGCTGCTGACGATTGGCGGAATGATGGTCGGAATGGCTGTTGTGAACGCCCAAACCGTGAAAGTGCCCGACGAAATCAATGCGCTTTTAACCAAAAATACTTGCTTGGCTTGCCACAAAGCCGATGTAAAGCTTATTGGCCCAGCATACATCGAAGTAGCCAAACGCAACTATACCCCGGAGCGTATTGTAGAGTTGATTTACAAGCCAAATCCGGCCAACTGGCCTGGCTACATTCCGATGGCTGCCTTGCCCAATGTGCCGCAAGACGAAGCCTTGAAAATTGGCAAGTGGATTGCGTCTTTGAACAAACCAAAACCCAGTAAAACAAAGAAAAAATAACCATCTGAATAAATTATTTCTGCAAAGCCGACTGCCAAAAGCATCGGCTTTGCTTGTTTTTTGAAAGTGGTTTTGCAACTTGTGCCTTTAAATTTTTTAGTTACTTTTGAAACCCATTTATTGCTTTTTGATGGCGTGTTTGTTGTCGCTGGGGGTTTATGCCCAAACCGACTCCAAAGCGCGCGTACGCCCAGCTGCTTCCCAAGCTCTCGACGACCGCTCGCGCCCCACGCTCCGATCTCCGCCTACTAGCCGCCTCGACGAATACCGCAACAGCCGCGACTATGATTATAGCCGCGATACGGCCCCGCCCGAAAGTCCATTGGATAAATTGTGGGCGTGGCTCATCGAAAAAATGAGTGATTTTTTTAGGGGCAGTTCTTATAATGATTTTTGGCAATATGTGGTTTTAGTACTCATTGCCGCAGTGGCGTTGTGGCTGGCGTGGCAATCCGAGTTTTTGGGAGGTATGTTTGGAAACGCCGCCAAAAATACGCTCGACTACGAGTCCATTACCGAAAATATTCACGAACTCGACTTTACCGATTTAATACAAAAAGCCGTTGAGCAGCGCAACTATCGCTTGGCGGTGCGGTTGTATTATCTGAAAACACTCAAACAACTCACCGACAAAAGCCTCATTGAGTGGCAACCTACCAAAACCAACCGCTCGTACCTTTTTGAATTGACACAATCTCCACTATACACTGATTTTGAGCGTATTACCCAGCAATTTGAATTTGTGTGGTACGGCGAGTTCCCCGTTTCGGAGCAAGTTTTTGGCGAATTAAAGGAGCAATATCAGGCGTTTTTGGTCAAAGTATAATAAATAGCCATGCACGTCACCCACAAAATTGATTGGATATTATACCCATTAAACCCATTTTTAATTCATTGAACTTAAAAAATAAATACCTCTGGTTTTTGGCACTTACCCTCGTAGGCTACGGGCTGTTTGAGTATTATCGTCCCCGGCCTCTGGACTGGAACGCCACCTACCAAAACAAAGATAGCGTGCCGTTTGGGGCAAAAGCACTTTTTGAATTATTGCCCGATATATTTCAACAGCAGGAGATTAGCTCGGTGCGCCAACCCATCTATAATCACTTGACCGAAGAAAAATTGGCCAAGCGCAGCAGTTATGTTTTTATCAACCAAGATTTTGAGATTGACCGCAACGACCGCCGCGAACTGTTGGCCTACGTCAAGCGCGGCAATACGGTTTTTGTTTCGGCTTACGATTTTCCAGATACCCTGTTGAGTATCCTGGGCCTGAAAGCCATGCTCAAAAATATAAGCCTGCGCGATACCGCGCTGGCCATGAATTTTGTTAATCCAGTTTTCAAAAAGGCAGGCGGCTACGTGTTTTCGCACGACGATGGGCGCAATTATTTTTTGGTTAAAAAGCCCGAAAAAATTACCGTTTTGGCCCGAAATGCCCGCCGCGAACCCATTTTTTTGAAAGTAAACTACGGCACAGGAGCTTTTTATCTGCATAGTTTACCGCTCGCCTTTACCAATTATTACGTACTTGGCAAAATCAACGGCGATTTTGCCTTCAGCAGCTTGTCTTATTTGCCCGCGCAGCCCATTTATTGGGACGAATACCAAAAACAAGGGCGATTTGGCGAAGACGAGCAGTCGCTGCTGCGCTACATAATCACCCAACCGGCCCTACAATGGGCCTATTATTTGACCTTGTTTGGATTGGTATTGTTTGCCATTTTTGCGGGTAAGCGCACTCAACGGGTCATTCCTATAATGGTCGCGCCTGCCAATACGTCGCTGGAGTTTGTGCAAACGATTGGGCAAATGTATTTTCGGCAGGGCAATCACGCGCACATTGCCCAACAAAAAATAAAACATTTGATGGCTCATCTCGCCAGTCGGTTTTATTTGCGAACTAACGAAATAAACGACGAATTTTTGGAAACTTTAACCCAAAAAAGCGGCCTATCTCGCGCAGAAATCAACACCCTGTTTGCCGAAATCAACCAAGCAGAAAAATCGGTACGGCTCTCTGAGTACAGCCTCCTCAGGCTCAACAAACTGATTGATAATTTTTACGCAGCCACCCGCTAAAATCAACCATAACTTTGAAAGTTGGTAGCAATCAACGCTAATCTACCACTACTTCGTCAATGGCCACGGTAGTGGGCTGGTTGGCGCTATTGGGCAGGGCGGCGGGTGCAATGCCCGCGTTTTTGGCTTTCAGGCGCACGTAGCGGGCGCGGGCAGTCTTAAAGTCAGCTACTACGGGCATTATTTCCCAGGGGCCTTCCACCTTATAAGTCACGGTTTGGGCAATGGCATCTTTAAAACTTTCACCGTCTTTCGACAAACTTATTTCAACCGAGGTAGGCGGGAAGTAGCCATACAGCACGTTTTTCAAAAAATGGGTTGAAACTTTCGTAACGGGGCGTATTTCGCCCAAATCAATCGTTATTTCTAAGTCTTTGCCGCGCACATTTACCCATTCTTGCTCTTGCTTGGGGCTTTGGGCAATTTGGCCGTCAGTGAGTTTTTTGGGAGTACCTTCTTCGGCTGCTTCCCCAGTGTAGGTGTATGATTTTCCTTTTGCGCGGTGAATCAAAAATGTTTCTTCAAAAGTAGCCCCCGCCGACGTACTAGCCTTGATAGTAGTGGTTTTGGTAAGTGTAATGGGTGTAAAGTACTCTGTAGATGCTGTGGTTGGGGTGTTGCCGTCTGTGGTGTAATACATCTTGCTGTCGGAGTCGAGCTTGTCGAGGCGCACTTGCAGCTTGCCGTCGTTGCTAAACTGCGTACTGGCGCGCACGTCAAAAATTCGTTTTGAATAATTCACTTTTAGATAATCCAGCCGTTTGAGGTGGGCTTTGAGGCGGGTAGCAAAATCCTCAAAATTCTTGGGGCCTTGCGGAACCCAGCCCACTTCGGCCAAGGCAATACTACGCGGAAAAGCCATGTATTCGGCATGCTGAGGTGTAGTGATGTACTCAGTCCAAAGGTTGGCTTGCAGTCCCACAATGTATTTGCGCTGGTCGGGCGTGAGTGCGGCAGGGACGGGTTCGTAGCTATATACTTTTTCGAGGGGCAAAAACCCGCCCTGCGCGATGGGTTCTTTGGCGGGGTCGGCTTGGTAAAAGTTGACGTAACAAAACGACGTTGGCGACATGATGACGTTGTGTTTTTGTTGCGCCGCCGCAATACCGCCCTGCTCGCCGCGCCAGCTCATGACGGTAGCGTTGGGTGCCAGGCCACCTTCCAAAATTTCGTCCCAACCAATAATGCTACGCCCTTTTGAATTGGCAAATTTCTCGATGCGTTTTATAAAATAACTCTGCAAGTCGTGTTCGTCTTTAAGTTTCAATTTTTTGATTAAATCTTGGCAAAAAGCACTCTGTTTCCACGCCTCTTTGGGAGATTCGTCGCCGCCAATGTGGATTAATTTGCTCGGAAACAACGCAAAAACCTCGGTCAAAACGTCCTCTAAAAATTTGAAAGTCTGCTCGTTGGGGCAAAAAACGTCGTTTGAAATGCCCCAAACGGTCATTACTTCGTATTTTTTGGCAGGGTTGCAGCTTAATTCGGGGTAGGCCGCCAAAGCCGCCACCGAGTGGCCAGGCAGTTCTATTTCAGGAATAACCGTAATGTGCCTGCTGGTGGCATATTTTACTACCTCTTTTATGTCTTCTTGCGTATAAAAGCCGCCGTATTCCTGGCCATCAAATTGTTGCGGGTAGTTTTGGCCATTATGCCCCACCAGCGTTTCTTTTCGTTTCGCGCCAATTTGGGTGAGTTTAGGGTATTTTTTAATTTCAATTCGCCAGCCTTGGTCTTCGGTAAGGTGCCAATGAAAAACGTTCATCTTGTGCAGCGCCATCAAATCCATGAATCGTTTTACGGTATTTACGGGCATAAAGTGCCGCCCCACGTCGAGCATAAAACCCCGGTGTCCAAAACGCGGACGGTCTAAGATGTCGCAAACGGGAACTGTCCAAGCTACATTTTCGACCTTAACAGGGCTAAACACCTCAACAGGAAGCAGTTGTAGTAAAGTTTGTACGGCATAAAAATAGCCCTTTGGCGTTTCGGCTTCAATGTTGATGCGCTCGGGCAGCACCCGAAGCACGTAGCCTTCTGGCCCACACTTTTTGGCTTTGTGGGTTACAAAAAAAATATTTTTGCCCTTCGCCAAAGCAGGCGTAGTATTGGCCACCGCAACGTTTAGACCGCTGGCATTTTTAATCTGCGCCACTAACAATTGAGCGGCGGCAGCCTGCGCGGCATCTTTGGCCGAAACCACTATTTTTGTTTCATTTGCTACCGTAAATTGGCCATCTTTTCCGCTAAACTGAGCAGGAAATGGCACAAGGTTATAGGTATTTTCTTGGGCAAATGAAGAAGTAGCGAGCAGCAGAAGAACAATCAAACAATGCTTCATGGTTGGGTTGCGGTGAGTAATGGAGAATTTATAGATTTTGGGGCAGCAAGATTTGCTTTTTTTTTACAGATTGTCAAATTTTACCACGTACTTGCCTCAATTATAAGACGTAAAAAAAGAGCCAATCCGTCCCCCGACCTAAAAGAAAAACGCCTAACTATCTGTTTGTGAGATAATTAGGCGTTTACGTAGTAGCGGGAACAGGACTCGAACCTGTGACCTTTGGGTTATGCTTACCACTACAACTTTCGTTGCCTACGCTTTTCACGTAGTTTGCAGTCTGGACTTTCTCTTCATCTTCGCCCTGAGCGTTCAGATGTTTGCCATTAAGTCTCTACACCTTTCCCAAATTTTTTGGGACTTGGCTCGGGATTACCACACTTGAAGGCTTCCCCGAATTTGACAAATTTTCACGTAAAAATTTCTTTCTACGCAGCCCTATTCAAAATTAGTTTCCACGCTTCTCGAAAAAACCAATGATTTGGGTTTTCGTTGCCGCTTCTGAACTTCGACTAAGTGAATCGAAGAACCATAACTTGTGAAAACATCAACAGGAATTACATAAAAAATCGCCAACGATTCGATGTAAACCACCGCAAAATCAAAATCCGAATTGTTATAAACATCTCGAATCATTTGCGTTCGGTTGGTTTTAGTTCTTCTTGTATTAACTACGTAGTTTTTCGTTTTTTCGTCTAACCACGCACTTTTTACCTGAATTTTAACTAATTTCTCGCCGATGTCAAAAACTAAATCATAAGGTAAACGATCTCCTATTGGCCTCAAAACACCCCAGTCCTGTTTTAGAGCGTAAAGTATAGTTGCCTGTTCGGCTATGTCTCCTTTTACTTAGTATCCACAAATTGAACTAACTTTTGCAATTACTTGAGCCCAACGAGCTACCAACTGCTCCATCCCGCGATGTAGATTGGAATGCAAAATACGGGAAGTTTTTCCAGAAAAACAACTATCTTTGCAAAAAGTTTTTTGAAACATTGTTTTCTTGATTACCTCCGTACGAATGAATTTAGACAATTTAATGACTTATGATAACCCCAACCACCGCGCGGGTTTTGTAAGTATCGTGGGTAAGCCCAACGTGGGCAAATCTACCCTGATGAACGTATTGGTGGGCGAGCGGCTCTCTATCATTACCTCCAAAGCCCAAACTACCCGCCACCGCATCATGGGTATTTTGAACGGCGTACACCACGATACCGAGTTTCAGCTGGTTTATTCTGACACGCCTGGCATTATCAAACCCATGTACAAGCTCCACGAATCTATGATGGAATTTGTGCACGGCTCGCTCGAAGATGCCGACGTGGTGCTGTTTATGACCGATATTTTTGAAAAATACGACGAAGACGATGCCCTTGAAGCACTTTCCCGCACCGACGGCGCGGTGATTGTACTCATCAACAAAATTGACCAAGCCACCGATGAGCAGGTGCAACAAAAAATAGCCTATTGGCAAGAAAAACTCTACTCCGCCGCCGTTATTCCTATTTCGGCTTTAAACCAAACCAATACGCAGAAGGTATTCGACAGTATTTTTGAACTTTTGCCGCTGCACCCGCCTTATTTCCCAAAAGATGAACTAACGGACAAACCAGAACGCTTTTTTGCGGCTGAAATGATTCGAGAAAAAATCTTCTTGTACTACAAAAAAGAAATACCGTACAGCACCGAGGTTGTTATTCTTGAATTTAAAGAACGCGACGAACTCATTGTAATTCGTGCCGAAATCTACGTAGAGCGGCCCACTCAAAAAGGCATCATTATTGGCGACAAAGGCACAATGCTCAAAAAAGTAGGCACCGCAGCCCGCGCCGATATGGAACGGTTTTTTGGCAAAAAGGTGTTCTTGGAGCAGTACGTGCGCGTAGAACCCGACTGGCGAAACAAGGCCGCACGACTCCGGCAGTTTGGGTATGAATAAAAAAAACAGCGTTTTGGGTGTTAACTATTGAAAAATTTAGTCATAAGTAATTCTTAATAAAGAAAAACTAAATGACTTTAAATCAATGAGGTATCCCATGACCAATAACACAATGACCAAAAAATTATGGCAAATATAGTAGCAATTGTGGGGCGACCCAACGTGGGGAAATCCACCCTTTTTAATCGCTTAATTGAACAACGCAAAGCGATAATGGACAACCAGAGCGGCGTAACGCGCGACCGCCATTATGGCTTTGCCGACTGGACTGAGCATTTTTTTACCGTAATTGACACGGGCGGCTACGTCGTTGGCTCCGAAGATATTTTTGAGGGAGCCATCCGCGACCAAGTAGATATAGCCATGGAAGAAGCCACCGTGCTGCTGTTTATGGTAGATACCATGACGGGCCTCACCGACCTGGACAAGGAGTTTGCCAATGTGGTCAGAAAATCTAAGAAACCCGTTTTTGTGGTCGCTAACAAGGCCGAATCAATAGAGCGGTTTCAGACTGCTGCCGAGTTTTATGAGCTGGGCTTGGGAGGCGAGATTTACCCTGTTTCGTCGCAAACAGGCGAAGGTACTGGCGACTTGCTCGATGCGGTAGTCAAACATTTTAAATCTGATGGCCAAGAAGACCCCGAAGCAGGGATTCCAAAAATTGCCATTTTGGGGCGGCCAAACGTGGGCAAGTCGTCGTACTTGAACGTGCTGACGGGCAAAGAGCGCAGCATCGTAACCGATATTGCCGGCACTACCCGCGACTCCATCAACACCCGATACAAGGCTTTTGGCAAAGATTTTATTTTGATAGATACCGCCGGGCTGCGGCGTAAGGCAAAAATCAACGATGCCATTGAGTTTTACTCAACCTTGCGCACGGTAAAAGCCATGGAAGAGTCGGACGTAATTATTGTGATGCTTGATGCTTCCAAAGGACTTGAAGCGCAGGATTTGACCATTATTGGCATGGCCGACAAAGCCAAAAAAGGCATTGTTATCATGGTTAATAAGTGGGATTTGGTAGAAAAAGACTCCAAAACTGCCGATACCACCAAGAAAGAAATGATTGAGCGCATGGCTCCAATGGACTACATGCCCATTATTTTTGCGTCGGTGTCAGACAAGCAACGGATTTTTCAGGTAATGGAAAAAGCGATGGAGGTTTATGAAAACAAAACGCGCAAGATTTTGACATCGAAGCTAAACGACGTAATGTTGGGCGAAATTGCCAAATATCCGCCACCTGCTTATCGGGGCCGCTACATCAAAATCAAATACATGATTCAGCTGCCCACGCCCTCGCCAACTTTTGTGTTTTTTTGTAATAATCCCAAATACTTGCAAGAGTCGTACCGCCGCTATTTAGAAAACCGAATGCGCGAAAACTTTGGCTTTGAAGGCGTGCCCATTACGTTGTTTTTTAGAGAAAAGTAACAATATTTCGTTGGGGCATAGTGCTTATTGTTTACGCATATTCAAACTCCATTTGTCCAACGCTTTGTAGTCGGTTATTTTGTCTGTCGTCAATGTATTGGTTGATGCAATTGGCGACAAATTCTGCAAGTTTTACAGGAACAGCATTGCCAATAACTTGTTCAAGGTCGGTTTTGCTACCGGTGAAAATAAAGCCTTTCGGGAAGGGTGCAATTCAAAACTACGCAGCACAATTTCTTAAAATATCCGTTATGAGTGTAAACTTTTCACTTCGATAAGCTACTCTTAATTTTATCATATTGTCGCAGCCTTTTTCTGACCAATATTGTCCA
>Ga0335394_10006122_pt1 | contig 13572 bp, 9 predicted proteins | sample MAT03_FD_205741 | JGI IMG/M metagenome (GOLD analysis project Ga0335394, IMG submission 205741) | Freshwater microbial communities from Lake Fryxell liftoff mats and glacier meltwater in Antarctica - MAT-03 (spades assembly) (version 2) ...
CCTGCAACTTTGCCTTGGCCGCGTCAAGTTCCAGTAGCGCGGTGCGCAGCTGGGATCCGAGGTCGGCCTTGGTCGCGGCATGCGCCTGGCACTCGGCCAGGAGCAGTGCGTGGAGCTTGGAGGGATCGGATAAAAAGACTCCGGTCAAAGTATCCAACTATTGGATATATTTTCGTGCGGAAGCAAGCTCTTTTTTCGGAATACCCCGATTTTTTTCAGGCCGCCGCCACGCCCGCCGTCAGCCCAGCACCTCCAGTCCGCTTACCAACGCCCACAATTGCGCGGCGGTCAGAGGGTCCACCGGAGCTTCGTCCACCCACGCGAAAGTCCCACGATCGGGCCGCTTCGCGCAGATCCACAATCCGCTCGAATCATGAAACAACAGCTTCACCTGGGTCATTCGCTCGTTGCAGAAGGCGAATACCTGTCCACCGGCCAGCGGATCCTGCCCGAAACCGGTCCTGGCCAGTTGGTAAAGCCTCTCAAATCCGTCCCGCAGGTCAGTCGCTCCTGCCCGCAGGTACACTCGTATTGTCGGGCTCAGGCTCAGCATCGCTTTAGCTCCCCGACCAATTGCGCCGCCCACGCTCGCGTACACCCCGTCGACAACCGCAAGCTCAGCCCCGAGCTCATCATCACCTCCGCCGCCCACGCCCCGGACATCGTGGATACCGGCTTGGGCACCGCCAATAACTCCGTCCTGCACGCCGGCTTCGGCGTCTTCTCCGCCCTGATGTCCGATCGCCACCGATAAAGTGTGTACACCGACCACCCCGTCGTCACCGCCATCTCTTCCACCTTCTTCCCAGTGGCCGCCCACTCCCCCACGACTCGCTCGCGCTCACCTGGCTCTGGGCTCCTGACACTTCTCGCTTTCCTCTCCGCGCTTCCGCTTTCCGTTATCGTTGGGTTCATCCTTACTACTCTACTTGTTTCCTTTCTTCTGCGCTACCTGTACTCGCGCGGTCGCTTACGCCTTTCTCGGGTAAGGCAAACGCGAGCCAGACGTCGCTGGGAGCCGCCTTCAAATGCCCGCCTCCGGACGCACCAATTACGACGAGTTCCCGGCCGTTTACCTCGTAAACAGTGGTGGCGTAGCCCACCAAAGGGCACCCCCGCGCTCCACAACTCACGGCCGTTCGTCGCGTCGAGAGCCACCATTTGCCGGCCAGCGGTGGGCGCAAACATCATTCTATCGACTCCGATGGGGTTGCACTGCATATTGCCGGTCCCGTCGCCCGAGTGATAGATCCACGCGAGTTCGAGATCCTTCACAGTTGTTTGGCGGCGCTATGACAACAGACACATCGCTGCTGCAGGATGGGGTGAATCACGTCGGCAAAGACCAGCGCCTGTGCGGGGTCGAATGGCCTTACCCGCTGCGGTTCCGATGGAACCGCCGTGAGATACGCTGCCCAGGGGTCAGGGAACCGCCAATGAGACCGGCAGCGACGAGCGCGGCCACCGGTCAGCACAAGCAGTGCCGCGTAATCGCGCCTCCACCCTTGCAGGTACATCCCGAGCGTCGCCACCGCAAATGTTGCCACAGCCAGTCCCAGCAAGCGGTGGCGGGCGAGCAGGGTGTCATCGTAATTTCCTTCGTCGGCGAGCAACCAACCCATGACAACCGCCACGAGCGCTCCGGCTGCGCCAGGTCCGAGCACGAATGTCCGGAGAGCCGGGGTCAGGCGCGGTCCGCGCGGAAATAGCGCAGCTAATTCGACGGCGGCCAGCAGAAACAAAATACCGATCGGAAGATGCCTCGCCGCTGGATGCAATCGCCCCAACAAGAAAAAATTCATCCATGTCCGGATCAGCGGAGGATGCCTCGCGCAACATCTCCATGCACATCGGTCAGCCGGAAGTCTCGACCTTGGGAGCGGTAAACGAGCTTCTTGTGGTCGATACCGAACGTAGCCAACATGGTGGCATGGAGGTCGTGAACGTGCATTTTTTGTCCGTCATCGGCATACTTGTAGCCCAATTCATCTGTCGAGCCCCAGGTCAGACCAGGTTGGATACCGGCTCCGGCCATCCAGATTGAAAAGGCGTTAATGTGATGATCGCGTCCGGTCCCCTGCCCCATTGGAGTGCGGCCGAACTCTCCGCCCCAGATGATGAGCGTATCGTCGAGCATGCCACGTTGCTTCAGGTCCTCTAGCAGCGCCGCAGCAGGCTGGTCGGTTTCCTTACAGAGTGTCGCCAACTTCGGGTCGATCTCCGCATGGTGGTCCCAGCCGCGGTGGTAAAGCTGAATGAAACGCACTCCGCGTTCGACAAGGCGACGTGCGAGCAGGCAGTTGGAGGCGAAAGACCCGTCTCCTGGTGACTTAACCCCGTAGGAACTGAGTGTTTCGGCTGATTCCCGGCGCAGGTCGGTGAGATCCGGGACACTCGACTGCATCTTGAAGGCGAGTTCATATTGCGCGAGACGCGTCTGGATTTCTGGATCGAGGCTTAGTTCGGCCTCGTTGCGGTCAAGTTCCGCGATCTCATCGATGACCTGCCGCTGCACGCTCTGACAAACGCCCTCCGGGTTGCCAACGTAGTGCACAGGCGCGCCGCGGCTTTGGAACTGTACCCCTTGAAACCGACTGGGAAGAAAGCCGGCGGACCACTGGCGCGATGAGACGGGCTGGTCGACCTTGCCCGACATGAGTACGACATACCCGGGCAGGTTCTCTGTTTCCGCACCTAAACCGTAGAGCAGCCACGAGCCCATGCTGGGCCGACCCTTGGCTATGGACCCGGCGTTCATGAACGCGTGCGCTGGATCATGGTTGATCTGCTCAGTATGCATCGAGCGGACGATGCAAATGTCATCGGCAATCCGCTGCGTATGGGGGAGCAGGTCAGAAATCTGCTGACCCGACCGTCCGCAGCGGGAAAAGCCAAATGAAGAGCCGCGGGCGATAAGCTGGGTGTTTTGCAGTTGTGCGAGTTGCTCACCCTTTGTGAAGGAATCGGGAAACGGCTGGCCATGCAACCGGGTGAGCTGTGGCTTGGGATCGAACAGATCCACATGCGACGGACCGCCGGCCATGCACAGATGGATGACGCGCTTCGCCCGAGGCAGGAAATGCGGAGCCGGCAGGACACCGGTCCAACGGGCCCCTTGGGGTCCGCCGAGGAGCCGTGGATTAAGCAGTGCGCCAAGGGCGAGGGTGCCGATCGCCTGCGCCGACTTGCCCAGGAAAGTACGGCGTGACCAGTTGCGCCGACACTCGTCGATGAAATCGGGGTGGATAGGAAATCTCATGGGAGATCGGGCCGGACTCAGTTGCGGGTGATGGTTTCGTTTCGATTGAGTAGGACCCGCGCGACAGAGGTCCAAGCGGCGAATTCCGCGAGCTCAAGGTGATCGGCCTTCGGGGACAGGCCTATGCTCACCAAACGTAGTGCGTCGTCCCTATTTTTTCGAAAATGGTCGAGCTGGCCGGTAAAAAACCGGTCCAAGGACTGACGGTCACGGTCAGGCAGCGGTCGCGCAAGCAGTCGGCGCGACGCATAGTCAAGGCGGCCGGCAAAGTCGCTGTCGGAACACTCGCTCAACACACGCTGGGCTAAAACTCGCGCAGCTTCGACAAACGTTGGATCGTTAAGCAGCGTGAGTGCTTGTTGCGGGGTGTTGGATTGCGTGCGAAAGGAGGTGCATTCCTCGCGCGAGGTGGCATCGAAGTTGGCGAGCATCGGGTGGAGGAACGTGCGTTGGCGGTGCATGTAGATGCCGCGGCGGTATTGGCGATCGTCCGTGTCGGGCGCGTATTCCCGCAGAGGGTTGTTGAGTGACGCGTAGTAGCCCTCGGGCTGATAGGGGCGCACGCTGGGTCCGCCAATATCCGGGTTAAGGAGCCCGGCCACAAACAAAGCGTTGTCCCGGACAAACTCGGCGTCAAGCCGGCGGAAGTTCTGGCGGGCGAGAAGCCGGTTGCCGGGATCGATCTCCGCAAGCTCCGGACGGTACCGCGATTGTTGCCGGTATGTGCTGGAAGTGACGATCGACCGCACCATCGCCTTCACATCCCAGCCACGGTCCATAAATTCGACGGCCAGCCAATCCAACAGCTCGGGATGGCTCGGATATTCGCCCTGCAGCCCGAGGTCATCGAGGGTGGCGGAAAGGCCCGTGCCGAAGAATTGCTGCCAAAGCCGGTTGACGAAAACGCGCGCGGTGAGCGGATTCTGGCGGGCAGTGATCCAGCGTGCCAGATCGAGGCGGGACTGTCGTGGTGAACCGGCGGATTGACCTCCCCCGGGAAGAAATTGGGGCGGCGAAGGCTGCACGATCTCGCCCGATTCGTCCTGCCAGTTGCCTCGCGGTAGCACCCGGGTGACCACGGGATCTACCGCCTCGGTGACAACACTGGCCGCCCGCCCGCCATGGCAATCCACAACCTTGCTCAGATCCGCCAGCGCGGCGGTGAACACATCTGCCGCGAAAGCCCCAGTGCCAAGAAAATATTGCTCCGCAAGCAAAGCTTGCTGAACCGGAGTTGGGCGGGAGGCTGTAAACGCCGCCACAATCTCGGGAGCAGCATCGACCTCAAGACGTCCGCCGAGAGGAGAAACCGCGAAACGTACTCTGCCGACATTGCGGCTGGCGAGTTTGACCACGAGCCGGTCACCTTCGACAAACGTTTGTGGGTGCCGAAGGAGATAGATGCCTGCTTGCCGCTGCCCGCTGAGATTGCGGTGAGTAAGCCAGCCCTCTCGCAATGAAGGGAGTGTCTGGCCGTTGAAATAGTTTTCCGTGGGAAGGGCTGTGTATGCTTCGGCAATGGCGAGCGGTTGGAGTAAATTTTCGCCGGCCCGAATGAGAGCCAGAGTGAAATTAACGTAGCACGAAGCATTATTGCCGCGCGCAACTTTCCCCCCATTTACCTCGTCCGGTATGATCTCTAGACGGAGGGCCGCAGCCGGACCGGCTGGCGGCCGCAGCTCGAAGGAGAACTCCTCTCCATGGTGCGGGCCCTCACCCACCCGTCGGCCGGCAACAGCAGTACCCTCGATCCGGACGCCTCCGTCAGCGAGCAGCGCAAATTTGACCTTCTCTTTCGGTTCGCGTTCATCTTTCGGAGGCACAGTTGCTTCAGCCGCGGTCGATATGGCGGGTGGCTGGGCTAGCGCACGTTCGACCGTTGCCACAGACCAACCCCCAGTATCGCCTCGGAGGCGGGCCGCAGTTTGATCGGTCCACAAGCGCATAGAGATCGCATGAACCGGATCCTGCAACAATGACTGTGCGGTTGCTGTGACCCGATCCTGAAATTGACGTCGAAAGTGAGCGAGTCGACGCTCCAGATATGGACTGACGACTACAATTTCTGGTGGAAAAGGGGAATGGTTGCTAAAGTTTTTGAGGTCGGGTTCGGGCGAACTCCGATAGTCGGCATAAACGCCGTATTGTTTGATGTCGGCGAAAAAAGCGGAAAGAGCGTAAAAGTCGCGTGTGGAGGTAGGATCGTACTTGTGGTCGTGACACTCGGCGCACGCCATGGTTGAGCCAAGCCACGTGGCAGAAACAGTTCGCACGCGATCAGTAGCGTATTTTGCGAGATATTCTTTCGCTTGGGCACCGCCCTCGCGCGTGACCATATTGAGGCGGTTGAAACCTGTCGCCACGCGCTGGTTCACAGTAGCATTAGGCAACAGATCCCCGGCGAGTTGCTCAACCGTAAATTGATCGAATGGAAGGTTCCGGTTGAAGGCGTCTATCACGTAATCGCGATAGGAGAAGTTGTTAATCAACTGATCGCCATGAAACCCGACCGAATCGGCAAACCGAACTGAGTCGAGCCAAGGTATTGCCATTCGCTCGCCATAATGGGGGGATGCAAGCAGGGTGTCTACAAGCCTGTCGTATGCATCGTGACTGCGATCCGCCACAAATGTCTCTGCTTCTTCCACCGTCGGAGGCAGGCCCCTGAGATCGAGAGAGAGTCGACGGACAAGCGTGCGGCGATCAGCCTCGGATGAGGGGGCAATTTTTCTCGCAGCGAGCTTCTCGCGAATAATAAGATCAATCGGATGCTGCACACCTAGTGAAGTTCCCAGATCCGGCAGCGGCGCCTTCGTCGGTGCGATGTAAGACCAGTGTTTTTCATATTTCGCCCCTTGTTCGATCCAGCGCTTGATCATCGCCTTGTCTTGTGCCGTAAGCTGGTGGAGCGATTCAGCCGGGGGCATTCTTTCTTGCGGGTCGACGCTTGCGATACGGCGCCAGACTTCGGACTGCTCTGGTTTACCCGGGACTATGGGAGTAAAGGAAGTGCCCTTTGCGTTTCTGTATGAAGCTAATACCAACTCCTGCACGTCAAGCCGGAGCGACGATTTATTATTTTTGATGTCGGGTCCGTGACACTTGAAACACGTATTGGACATGATCGGGCGGATATCACGATTGAACCCCACTTGCTCTGTCATCGGTCCCGCGTTCAGTTCTACAAATGTGCCAATAAGAACAACAAAGCGAAGCCAAGTCCAAATCGATTTCTCAATTGAGGAAGCCCGAGACTTGGGCAATGAGGACAGTAAAGACATGGGGGCTTCAGGGTAAATGATTGAGCATTCCAGTGTCCGCAAGATCCGATACCCGACGGTAAACCATGTGATCCTGCGCGGCTACATATGCAGGGTCATTCTATGGCGTTTTGGTCTCATTGGCCACAAGACCGGATGATTTAAGGCAAAAAAGATTTTCGGAGCAGCCTCCGCTTCAATGCCCTCTGCGCGGAAGAGAAGGTAGGCTGGGCAGGTGCACTCGAGGAAACTCCGGATGGACTCGTGCTCTCTCGAGAGACATCAATTGGCAGGTTGGAGTTTAACGAGTTCGAAGCCGAGGCTTTTGGCCTTGGCGCGAAGTTTGGCGAGGGCTTTTGAGCGGCGGAGCGGACTGTTCCAGTCGTGGCGCGTGGCGTCGTAGGGCTGCTAGTTGCGGGTGCACGCGTAAAGGACGCGGGCGAACAAGGGCACCAAGGACCAGCCGGTGTCAGCTTGGATCCGACGGCGCTCATCAATGCATCTCACACCCGCCTGCGCGCAACCCTGTTTCTTACCCGCGAGACCGCGTCCCGCGCGTGAACCCCGCTTGAGACAATCTTGGCAATGGACGGGACTCGAACTGTAGCATGTGTAGGCCGGTTCCACTATCGTGCGGACCGGATTTCGCCGCCTGCCGACTTGCACTCGCATTCAGTCCCCATGCAATCTCCATGAATCTCCCCTCCCTCTCGCTCGGCCTCGCCTTGATCGTTTCCGCTCTGCCAAACATTGCAATGGCCACGCTCGAAGGTACGGTGATTTTGTTCGATGGCCGCTCCCTCGACGGCTGGCAGAACTTTGGCGGCGGCAAATTTTATGTAGAGGACGGTATGATCGTGGGCGAGTCTCTGCCCGGTTACCCCAACAGCTTCCTAGCTACAGCCAAGCAATACGACAACTTCGACCTGGAGGTCGATTTCATGATCGATCCGTTGATCAATTCCGGCATCCAGATCAGAAGTGGCGTCCATGCGGAAACAACCGCGACAACCCGCTGGGGCGGGAGATTCAAACCGGACGGAAGCAAGGATGAGAGAAAAGTAACCTGGGGGAAGGGTCGGTTCTGGGGCTACCAGGTCGAGATCGATCCGTCGGAAAAGTGCTGGACCGGCAGTCTCTACGAGGAAGCGGGGCGCGGGTTTCTCCATCCGCCGGTTTCCACCGCCAAGGTGTATCGGAGCGGAGAGTGGAACCACTTCAGGATCGTGGCCGAAGGCAAGCGGATCCGGACGTGGCTGAACGGAGTGTCGGTGACCGATCTGCAGGACGATCTGACTCCGACCGGATACATTGCTCTGCAATTGCACGGGGTGGCCGATTTCAAGGAAAAGATCGGCCAGAAGGTCCGCTGGAAAAATATCACCCTTAAAAAGGTGCCCGCGCGCCTTGCAGACAATGCTGGCCGCAAGAATGCAACTCAGGCGGACGTGATGGGGCTGGGATCGAACTGGACCGGATCTTTCCTCTTAATGGAGAGTCCAACTCATCGGACCTTTCGACGCTCCGACAAAACGGTGATCGCCGATTGAACCTCTCCTCAAAAATCGCACCCCATTATCATGGCCCATATCCAAGCGAGCAAGACGAAGCCGGACTACGACGTGATTGTGGTGGGCTCCGGGGCAGCTGGCGGACAAACCGCCTATACACTGGCCATGGAGGGCGTGAAGGTCCTGATGCTTGAAGCGGGGCGTAATTACGATCCGGCCACCGAGACGCCGATGTTCAACACTCCGGAGCAGGCTCCGCTCCGGGCAATGTCGACGCCCGACAAGCCTTTCGGTTATTACGATGCCACGATTGACGGTGGCTGGGAGATGCCGGACGAACCTTACACCAACGCGAGTTCCGAACCCGGGAGAGAGTTCAAATGGTGGCGGTCGCGCATGCTGGGTGGAAGAACCAACCACTGGGGACGGATCGCGCTGCGCAATGGCCCCTACGACTTCAAACCTTATTCACGGGATGGCTTAGGATTTGACTGGCCGATTTCCTACGAGGATGTCGCACCGTATTACGACAAGGTGGAGTTATTGATCGGAGTCTACGGAACCAACGAGAATTTGGAGAATACCCCCAACTCGTCGGACGGGATCTTGCTGAGGCCGCCGAAGGCGCGTGCGGCGGAACTCCTGATGCATCGGGCCGGGCAGCAGTTGGGCATCCCGGTGGTGCCGGTGCATCGGGCGGTGCTGAGCGAGCGGCTTGATTCCAAGCGAATTCCCGGGAGGTTGCATCCGGACAATCCTCGGGCGGCGGCAATCCTGGCCGACGAGATGTCCCGTCGGGCGGCCTGCTTCTGGGCCACGCCTTGCAACCGGGGTTGTTCAATCAAGGCCAACTACCAATCGACCACGGTCCATTTGCCGCCCGCCCTCGCCACCGGTAATCTGGATATCATCACCGATGCCATGGTGGCATCCATCGTGACGGATCACACCGGCAAGGCTCGGGGGGTCAGCTTCATCGACAAGAAGACCGGACGGGACTTCCAGATCAAGGCACGCATCGTGGTGCTCGCCGCCAGTGCGATGGAATCGGTCCGAGTCTTGCTCAACTCCCGCACCGCGCAGCATCGCGACGGTGTCGGCAACTCGAGTGGACTTCTGGGCAAATACATCATGGATTCCGTCGGAGCCAAACTCGGTGGCCGGGTGCCGATGCTGGAGAATCTGCCTCCCCACAATGAGGAAGGAGCAGGCGACGGGGCACATATTTACTCTCCTTGGTGGCTGTATAAGGAGCAGCTGGCGGGAAAGCTGGATTTTCCACGGGGATATCACATCGAAACAGCAGGGAGCCGCCGGATGCCGAATGTCGGCTCTTTCGGCAATCTTGAGCGGCTGTCGGGGGTCGGCTACGGCCGGCGCCTGAAAGACGAGGCGCGCCGCTACTATGGCAGCTCCGTCGCCTATTCCGGCAGGGGTGAAATGATTCCCAACGACGACTGCTTCACGGAACTCGACCCGACGGTGAAGGACCGCTGGGGCATCCCGGTGCTCCGATTCCACTGGAAGTGGTCGGAGTATGAATACCGACAGGCCGCGCACATGCAGAGAACGTTCGCCGAAATCATCGCCACCATGGGCGGCACGCCCGGCAGCCTCGATGCTTCCGGGCGGGAAGCGATCGCCGAAGGTGGCCGCATCATCCACGAGGTGGGTGGCGCAATCATGGGCTCCGATCGGAAAAAATCCGTGACCAACCGCCATTCGCAATGTTGGGACGCGCCCAACGTGTATGTTACCGATGGTGCCTCTTTCTGTTCGAATTCCGACAAGAACCCAACCCTTACCATCATGGCCCTGGCCTGGCGCGCCGCCGACCACATGATAGCCGAGATGAAGAAAGGAAACCTCCGATGAAAACGACCGACCCTATTCAGCGTATGAGCCGGCGCGATGCGATCCAGTGGATGCTCGCAGCGACCGGCGCAGTTTCCCTTGCTCATAACCGAGGCTTCGCACAGACGGGCGTCCCAGCGGCCAAGGGCTACGGCTTGGACCCTAATCTCCTTGAGGGTACCGTTCCCTGGAGCCGGACCATGAGTGAGGCGCAGTTGCTGCTCACGACCCGTCTGGCGGACATCATCCTGCCGCACGTTGACAGCAGTTCACCGAGCGCATCTGCGGTGCGAGTGCCAGATTTCATCGATGAATGGATCAGCGCACCGTACCCCGATCAAATGAGGGATCGAAAGACGATCCTGAGCGGATTGACGTGGATGGATGCGGAATCCCAGCGTCGCTTCTCCAAACTCTTTGTCGATCTGAGTCCAGCGGAAGCGGAGGGGATTTGTGATGATATCTGCCATCAGGCGAAAGCATCTTCCGACCATTTGGCCGGGGCCCGATTCTTCTCCGTCTTCCGGGGTTTAGTGCTAGGAGGATATTACACGACTTCGGTAGGTATGAAGGATGTCGGTTATGTGGGGAATGTACCGCTGGCCACGTTTGACGGTCCCCCACCGGAGGTCATGAAGCGACTGGGTATCGACAAACAGCCCTGGTGAAGCCCGGCGCTGCCCGGCCGCCGCAACCTCGGATTTCTGCGCAATCTCGATCTCTTTTTACCATGCCCCATATCAATGCGAGTCAGGCCCAGACGAATTACGACGTGATCGTGGTCGGTTCAGGAGCGGCGGGCGGTCAGAGCGTTTACACATTGGCCATGGAGGGTGTCCGCGTGCTGATGCTCGAGGCCGGACGCAATTACGATCCGTCTACGGAGACGCCCATGTTCAACACACCCGAGCAGGCGCCGCTTCGCGAAACGCCCACGCCGGACAAACCGCGCGGATATTTTGACGCCACGGTGGATGGTGGCTGGGAGGTGCCGGGCGAACCCTATACGAACGCCACGGAGGAGAAATTCCAGTGGTGGCGGTCCCGCATGCTGGGTGGAAGGACCAACCACTGGGGCCGTATTTCCCTCCGCAACGGCCCCTATGATTTCAAGCCCTATTCCAGAGACGGTCTCGGGTTCGACTGGCCGATCACCTACGACGATGTGGCGCCCTACTATGACAAGGTGGAGTCTTTGATCGGGGTTTATGGTGCAAACGACGGCATAGAGAACTGCCCGCACTCGTCGGACGGCGTGTTGCTCAGGCCGCCCAAGGCCCGGGCGGCCGAACTGCTGTTCCATCGTACGGCGAAGGAACTTGGTTTTCCGGTCATACCGCAGCACCGGGCGGTGCTGAGTGAGCGAATGAATTCACGGGACATCCCACCCCGCCTGCATCCGAACAATCCCAAGGCCGCCCGTATTTTGGCAGCAGAGATGGATCGCCGCGCGGCTTGTTTCTGGGCCACCCCCTGTGATCGAGGTTGCTCCATCAAGGCCAATTACCAATCGCCCACGGTCCACCTCCCGCCGGCGCTCGCAACAGGAAATCTCGACATCATCACCAACGCGATGGTGCGGTCGGTCGAGACCGATAATACCGGTCGGGCGACCGGGGTACGCTTCATCGAGAAAACCGCCGGACGCGATTACACCGTCAAGGCCCGGGTGATTGTTCTCGCCGCCAGTTCGATGGAGTCGGTCCGCATCCTGCTGAATTCGCGCAGTCCCCGCCATTCGCACGGCTTGGGTAATTCGAGCGGGCTCCTAGGCAAGTATATCATGGATTCGGTCGGCACCAATTTGGCGGGACAGGTGCCGGCGTTGGAGAATCTTCCTCCACAGAACGAGGACGGGGCCGGACATGGGCACGCTTATGCTCCTTGGTCGCGATATAAGGAGCAGGCGGAGGGGAAACTCGACTTTCCTCGGGGTTATTACATCGGCACAAGGGTTTCGCGCAACATGCCCAACGTGCGCACATTCAACTTCCTCGAGGGCACCACCCAGGGTGCCTATGGGCGGAGGCTGAAGGAGGAGGCGCGTCGCTACTATGGCAGCTTTGTCGCCTATTCCGGTCGGGGCGAAATGATTCCGAACGAAAACTGCTTCGTCGATCTCGACCCGACGGTAAAGGACCGCTGGGGGGATCCGGTTCTCCGTTTCCATTGGAAATGGTCCGACTACGAGTACAAGCAGGCGGCCCATATGCAGCAGACGTTTGCCGATCTGATCACCGGCATGGGTGGCACTTGCCTCGGGCGACCTATCGATCCGACGGGAAAAAAAGCCATCTCCGTCGGCGGGCAGATTGTCCACGAGGTGGGCGGTGCGAGGATGGGCTCGGACCCGCTGAAATCCGTCACGAACAAATATTCCCAGTGTTGGGACTCCCCGAATGTGTTCATTACCGATGGTGCGACCTTTTGTTCCAATTCGCACAAGAACCCGACCCTGACTATCATGGCCCTGGCTTGGCGTGCCTGCGATCACATGATGGACGAACTGAAGCGGCAGAACCTCTAACGTCCGATCGCATGAGGCACCTCGCACTTCTTTCCGCCATTCTGCTGCTGGTCCATTCGATTGCCGCGAAGCCTAACGTTATCGTGATTATTTCCGACGACCAAGGCTGGGGTGACCTGAGCAGCAATGGCAATACGAACGTCCACACGCCCAACATCGACCGATTATCCGAGGGTGGCGCTCACTTCGATCGTTTTTTTGTCTCCCCGGTTTGTTCGCCGACCCGGGCGGAATTTCTCACTGGACGGTATCATCCACGGAGCGGCGTCTCGCGAACCAGCAGCGGGATGGAGCGGATGGACCTGGACGAGGAGACGATTGCCGAGGTGATGAAGCGCGCCGGATACAGAACCGGTCTGTTCGGCAAGTGGCACAACGGCACCCAGTATCCCTATCATCCCAACGGCCGGGGATTCGAGGAATACTACGGCTTCACCTCTGGCCACCTGGCGCAGTATTTCGACTCCCAGTTCCTTGACCACAACGGCGAGATCGTGACCGGCAAGGGGTTCATTATCGATGACGTGACCGAACACGCCATGGGCTACATCAAGAAGAGCTCCGCCGCCGGCGAGCCGTTTTTCGTCTGTCTTACTTACAACACTCCGCACACGCCGATGCAGGTGCCCGATCGGTTCTGGAAGGATTATGTCGCCAAGGAAATCGTCCTGCGTGCCGGTCGCCCCGAGGATGAGGATCCGGATTTTACCCGCGCGTCGCTTGCCATGTCCGAAAACATCGACTGGAACGTGGGCCGGGTGATGGCGCAGCTGGACGAACTGGGCCTGACCGACGACACAATCGTAGTCTACTTGAGCGACAACGGTCCCGATACCTGGCGGTGGAACGGTGGCATGAAAGGCAAGAAAGGCATGACCGACGAGGGGGGCGTACGTTCGCCACTGATCGTCCGCTGGCCGGCAGGTATCAAGCCGCGTTCACTGGTCCGTGAGATCGCCAGCGTTATCGACCTGCGACCGACGCTAACTGATTTGTGCGGCATCAAGGCGGTCCCCGCCAAGCCCCTGGACGGAATCAGCCTGAAATCGGAACTTCTGGACGGGCCTTCCACAGCTCCCGACCGTATTCTCTTTTCACACTGGGGCGATAAAGTCAGCGCGCGGACGCAACAGTATCGCTATGGAGCAGACGGAGCATTGT
>Ga0335394_10006133_pt1 | contig 13561 bp, 11 predicted proteins | sample MAT03_FD_205741 | JGI IMG/M metagenome (GOLD analysis project Ga0335394, IMG submission 205741) | Freshwater microbial communities from Lake Fryxell liftoff mats and glacier meltwater in Antarctica - MAT-03 (spades assembly) (version 2) ...
TCCACCCGGCGTTCGAGCGGTGCGTGACGAACTTGATTCAGCAGGTGGAAGCACACAAAGAGCACCTGGCCGGGACGGGCGAGCGGGCCAAGCACATCAAGGGCACCTACCAGGATGTCGTCCCGAGCCGCGGGCCGGACGGCGACGCCGTGGAGGAGGCCGTTCGTAAGGGGGACTACACCGCGTTCCGGATCGCCACCTTCCCGTTCGAGGAGTCGGTTCGCAAGCGAGTCGGCCGGTGGGTCGAGCGGTACCCGGAGGCGGCGGCCAAGGTCGGCGGCGAGTTAAAACTGAAGGACGTGGTCGAGGCGGTGTTCCTGAATGCCTTCGAGGGGTACGACCAGCGGCCGGCGAACGTCCGGTTCGGCGACTGGCTCGAAAGCCTGATCGACGCCTCCCTCAAGGAGGTCCTCGCCGACCCGGAGGCCGCCGCGGAGAACATGGCGATGCTCCGGACGTACCGGGATGTCGTCACCGCCCCGGACGCCTGACCCCGTTCCCACCTCGGAGGGCGGCTGATGCCCCACCGCTTCCTGATCCTCGGCGCGACCGGCGACTTGGCCGGCCGGTATCTGGCCCCGGCCTTGGCGGCCCTCCACTCCCGGGGACTGTTCCCGATCGACCGCCCGGTGCTCGCGGTCGGGCCGGAGGATTGGGACTCCGTCCGGTTCCGCCAACATGTCCTTGAGCGGCTCGGCCGGCACGCCGGCGACCTGCCGGAGTGCTCCCGTCTCATGGTCGCCGGGGCGATGGAGTACCACCGGGCGAACGTCACCGACCCGGGCCAGTTGGCCCGCCTGGTGGGTGACGGGCACGACCCGGTGATCCTCTACCTCGCCCTGCCGCCGAAGGTGGCCGGGGCGGTGATTGAGGCCCTGGCCGGCGTGCGACTGCCGGCCGACAGCCGGATCGTGGCCGAGAAGCCGTTCGGTCACGACCTCGCGTCCGCCCGCCGGCGCAACCAGTTGCTGCACCGGTCGTTCCCGGAGCGAGCGGTGTTTCGCATCGACCACTTCCACGGCAAGCAGACGGTCCAAAACGTCCTCGGGCTGCGGTTCGCCAACCGGGTGTTCGAGTACCTGTGGAACCGGGACCACGTCGAACGGGTCGAGATCACCTGGGACGAGACGGTCGCCCTCGAAGGCCGGGCCGGGTACTACGACCGCTCCGGGGCGCTCAAAGACATGGTGCAGAACCACCTGCTCCAGTTGCTCTGCCTGGTGGCGATGGAAGCGCCGGTGTCCTTCGACGAGCGGGACTTCCGGGATCGCAAGGTCGATGTGCTGCGGGCCGTGCGGCGGTTCAACCCCGCGGAAGTCGCCCGGCACACCGTCCGGGCCAGATACACGGCCGGGCGTGTCGGCGACCGGGACGTGCCGGACTACGCGGACGAACCGGGGGTCGATCCCGGCCACCGCACGGAGACATTCGCCCGTGTCACGCTGTTCATCGACAGCTGGCGGTGGGCCGGGGTGCCGTTCGTGCTCAGCACTGGGAAGGCGCTTGCCCAAGTTCGGCAGGAAATCGTCATCCACTTCCGCCCCGTCCCGCACCTGCCGTTCGAGAAGCAGTCGCCGGCGGCCAACGTGTTGCGACTGCGGCTGAATCCGGATCGGATGGAACTCGGGGTCAACATCAACGGCCCCGGCGACCCGTTCGATCTGGAGCGGGTGAGGATGGACGCCGAACTCGCCCCGCAGGCGTTATCGGCGTATGCCCGGCTCCTGCTCGACATCTTCGACGGGAACGCCGTCCTGTCGATCCGGGGCGACGAGGCCGAGGAGTCGTGGCGGATCGTGGAACCGATTTTGGACGCCTGGGCCGCCGGGGCGGTGCCGCTGGGCGAGTATCCGGCAGGTTCGACCGGCCCGTGAGCGTATCCATGGTGGAGGTGGCGTAGTGGATCGGAACGGCTCGACAAACCCGAAGCGGCACAGGGTGGTCATCATCGGCGGCGGCTTCGGCGGCCTGTACTGCGCCCAGGGTCTTCGCCGCAGCCCGGTCGATGTGACCCTCATCGACCGGCGGAACTTCCACCTGTTCCAGCCGCTGCTCTATCAGGTGGCCACCGGGGCATTGTCCGCGGCCAACATCGCCGCCCCGCTCCGCAGCATCCTGACCGGCCAGCGGAACGCGGCGGTGTTGCTCGGCGAGGTCACGGACTTCGACCCGGTCGGCCGCGAGGTCGTCCTCGCCGACGGGGACCGCGTGCCGTTCGACACGCTGGTGGTGGCGGCCGGGGCTGCCCACCACTACTTCGGCCACGACGCCGATTGGGAGCCGATCGCCCCGGGCCTCAAAACCATCGAGGACGCGACCGAGATCCGCCGCAAGCTGCTGACGGCGTTCGAGCGGGCCGAGCGGGCGACCGGCGAGGCCCGCCGGCGGCTGCTGACGTTCGTCGTGGTGGGCGGCGGGCCGACGGGGGTCGAGATGGCCGGGTCTATCCGGGAGTTGGCCCGCCACACCCTCAGACGGGATTTCCGCTCCTTCGACGCCGCGGACGCCCGGGTGGTGGTGGTGGAGAGCCAGCCGCAGGTACTGGCCGGCTTCCACGGGGAGCTGTCCCGGATGGCCGGGGAGACGTTGGCCAAGATGGGGATCGAGGTGATCAACGGGTGTCGGGTGACGACCGTCGGGCCGGACCACGTGATCGTCACCGCGAAGGACGACGGTGCGACCCAACGGATCGACACGGAGACGGTGATCTGGGCGGCCGGGGTCAAGGCGTCCCCCCTCCTCGGCCGGCTGACCGACCGGCTCGGGGCGGGCGTCGAAACTGACCCGTCCGGGCATGTGACCGTGGCCCCCGACTGTACACTCCCTGGGCACCCGGACCTGTTCGTGGTCGGCGACTGTGCCGTGTTTCGCGGGCCGGACGGCAAGCCGCTCCCGGGCGTCGCCCCCGTGGCGATGCAGCAGGGGCAGTACGTCGCCCGCGTGATCGACCGCCGGGCGCGGGGGAAGTCGCCGGCGGGGGAGTTCCGGTATCGGGACAAGGGGAGCATGGCGACCATCGGCCGGTCGAAGGCGGTGGTCGATCTCGGGTGGGTCCGGTTCGGCGGCAAGCTGGCATGGCTGACGTGGCTGTTCGTCCACATCCTCTACCTGGCCCGGTTCGAGAACCGGGTGCTGGTACTGATCCAGTGGTTCTGGAACTACGTCAGCCGCAACCGGGCTGCCCGCCTCATCACTGGCGAATTGGCCGACCCGACCCCGGACGCCCGTCACGACACCCGCGGCCGCCCCGCCGTGAGGGCTGGTCATCTGTCGCCCGCTGCGACCCCGGGCGACGGCGCTAACGGCCGCGTCCCGCCGTTTCCAATCCGCCCTACCGATTGACTCGGCCGCCGGTGTATGCGGGTAGTGCCACCCCACCCGACTCACGCTGGCACCAAACCTGCCCCGAAAGCCGTTGGATGATCGGCCTCGCGGCCGACGACCACCGGGCCGTGAACGCCGTGGGGTGGGGCGTTCAGAAGGTGTAGCCGACCACCGGCGTTCCCTGAATTCCTGGTTTAGCAACGCATTCCCATGAAGGAGGCACCATGTCCGACAAGCAACCCACGGCCGCCAGCCCGGCCACCGTCCCCGGCGGTTATCACAGCCGCGGCGTTCCGGGGGAAGAAGCGGTGATGCGGCCGCAGATGCGGGTGTTGAAGGTGAGCGAGCCGGGGAAGCGGGTCGGCCGCGGTCGGCCGCTGTCGGGTGGCCGGGGGGCGGACGCGGCCGCCGGGGCGCGGGCAGACTCGGCCGACCGGGTCGGGGTGGCCGCCGGCCCGTCCGGCAGCCTGTTCGTGATCACCGCCCACGCCTCGGACGTGCTCAACACCCCGGTCTTCCACGCCGGGGACGGCGACGGCGAGGAGGCGGTCGCCGTCTTCACCACCGCCGACTCGGCCCGCCGGTACATCGACCGGGCCGGGTGGGGAGCGGCCGACGAGGTCGGGGTGCTCCGCCCGGCCGACCAGCGGGAGTGGTTCGAGACCGCCCGCGACGACGGCATCCGCTGGGTGATCATCGACCCGGACCGCGACCGGCACCTGGCCGGCGACCCGCAGCCAGTGGAAGCCATCGAGGGCGACCTGACGGCACTCGCGCAGTCAATTGCCCACAAGTAGTCAGTCGACTTCCCGTTCCGTTCTGTCCAGAGGCTCCCCATGGCGACCGTACCCGGCACCGAACCGACCGCCGCGCCCGAGGGGCCGCGGCAGGTCGTAGTCATCAGCCACTCGCCGATCTTCTACTGGTGGCCGGTCTGGCTGGCAGGGTTCGTGATGGCCGCCGTGACCTACTACGACGGGTACCAGATGGCCCTCGTCCCGGTCGGCACGGTCGCCGAGCGGTCCCGGACGGTGGACGGGCACGACGGGCCGCGGGACGTGCTGGTGCTGCCGGCCGACCGCGCGCTCCCCGGCGACCCGGACACCGGCGGCCCGGACCAACCGCGGCTGCGGATGGCGGCGAGCAACAACCTGGGGGTGATCTGGGCCACCGTCCTCTGCCTCGTGGTCGTCATCACCCACATCCACCTCCGCGGGCTGTGGTCGGTGATCATCATCATGACCTTGGTGTTCGCCGTCGTCCTGCTCGCCGTCCTCGGCTGGTGGGACCCGATCCTGCGGGCGGTGAGCGTCATCGACATTCACATCAACGCCTTCGGCTATTTGTCGATCTCGCTGTTCCTGTTCGTCATCTGGCTAGTGACGTACCTGGTGTACGACCGCCAGGTGTACATGATCTTCACCCGCGGCCAACTCCGGGTGCGGCACGCGATCGGCGGCGGGGAGCAGGTGTACGACACCCGCGGCATGGTGGTCGAGAAGCACCGGGACGACGTGTTCCGGCACTGGCTGCTCGGGTTCGGGTCCGGCGACCTGACCGTCCGGACGGCCGGCACCACGTCGAAAGAGTTCGTGATGTCGAACGTCCTCGGCATCAACCGCAAGCTGGCGCTCATCAACACGATGGTCCAGGAACGAGAAGTCATCCAGGGCACGGCCTAGCCGCCGCCCCGGCCGCAACCGCACCCACCCAGGAGACGAGCCGTGAAGAAGCAACCCAGGACGACGCAGCCGACCACCGAGATGGTCCGGGGCTACCTGTCGGGGACCGAGCCGCCGTGCGTGTCCCTGTACCAGCCGACCCACCGCAGCAACCCGGACAACCTCCAGGACTCGATCCGGTTCAAGAACCTGGTCCGGGACATCGAGAACTCGCTGAAGGAGAAGTACCCGACCCGGGAGGTCCGCGAGTTGATCGCGGCGTTCCGCGACCTCCAGGACGACTACCAGTTCTGGACCCACCAGCTCGACGGGCTGGCGGTCCTGGCGTCGGCCGGCCGGTTCGACGTGTTCCGGCTGCCGCGGGCCGTGCCGGAATTGGCCGTGGTGGCGGACAGTTTCCACCTCAAGCCGCTCCTGCGGCACACCCAATCGGCCGACCGGTACCACGTCCTCTGCCTGGACCGGCACAAGGCCCGGTTGTTCGAGGGCAACCGGTACGCCCTGGACGAACTCCACCCGGGCGACTTCCCGGCCACCATCGAACAGGCGCTCGGGGACGAGCTGACCGAGCAGTATTTGTCCGTCGGTGCCCAGGGAGCCGGGGCACCCCGGGCGGCCGGCGGCGGGGTGGCCGGCAGCGGGGCGGCCCCGTCGGTCCACGCCCACGGGGACAAGGCGGACGAGGTGGACATCGATCGGGACCGGTACTTTCGGGCGGTCGATCAGTTTGTTCTGACACACCTGTCCAACCCGACCCGGCTGCCGGTGGTGCTGGTCGCGCCGACCGAGTACCACGACCCGTTCCGGGCGGTCAGCAAGAACCCGCACCTGCTCGCCGGCGGGGTGTCCAAGCACCCAAACGCCCTGTCCGGGGACGCCCTCCGTGCGGCCGCCTGGGAGGCCGTCCTGCCCCGCTACCAGGAGCGGCTGGCGGGTCTGGCGAACGACTTCCGCGTTGCCGCGTCGCGTCAATTGGCCGCCGGAAAGCTGGACGAGGTGGCGACGGCCGCCGTCGCCGGGCGGATCGGCACGCTGCTGGTGGACGCCGACCGTGAACTGCCCGGCCGGGTGGACCGCGCGACCGGGACGATCCAGGCGGCCGACCTGTGCAACCCGGAGGTTGATGATGCGATCGACGACTTGGCCGAAGAGGTGCTGCGGATGGGCGGACAGGTGATCGTGGTGCCGGGCGACCAGATGCCGACGGACACCGGGCTGGCCGCCACCTTCCGGTACTGAGTGGCGCGGCCGACACTTCTACCCCGGCGGCACCTGGCTCACCTCCGCTATACCAAGAGTTGGTATGTTCCATTCGCCGGGCTGACGACACCAGCGGAGGCGGCATGACGGCCACGTTCGACCAGAAGCCGGCGGCCGGTTGGCGGCGGCGGGTGTACGAGGTGGTGTTCGAGGCCGACACCCCGTCCGGCCGGTGGTTCGACCTGCTCCTGATCTGGGCCATCGTGGCGAGTGTGGCGGTGGTCGTGCTGGAGAGCGTGGCCGCCATCCGGGTGCGGTACGGGGCCGTCCTGACTGCGGCCGAATGGGGGTTCACCCTGCTGTTCACCGCCGAGTACCTGATCCGGCTGGTGTGCGTCCGCCGGCCAGTTTGGTACGCCGGCAGTTTCCTCGGGGCCATCGACCTGCTGGCCATCGCCCCGACGTACCTGAGCCTGCTCGTGCCGGGCGCGCAGGCCCTGGTGGTGGTCCGGGTGCTTCGGGTGCTGCGGATCTTCCGGGTGCTGAAGCTGACCGCCTACCTGCAAGAGTCGCGGGTGCTGGTCGATGCCCTGTGGGCCGGGCGGCGGAAGATCGGGGTGTTCCTGCTGGCCGTCCTGACCCTGCTGATCGTCATCGGGTCGGTCATGTACCTGGTCGAGGGGGAGGCGAACGGGTTCGCGGACATCCCGACCAGCGTGTACTGGGCGGTCGTCACCCTGACGACGGTGGGGTACGGGGACATCGCCCCGCGGACGACGCTCGGGCGGACGCTGTCGGCGGGGGTGATGATCCTCGGGTACAGCATCATCGCGGTCCCGACGGGGATCGTGACGGCCGAGCTGAGCCGGGCCGGGCGGGGGCCGGCGGGCCGGCAGTCGTGCCCGGGGTGCGGGGCCGGCGGGCACGACGCGGACGCCCGGTTCTGCAAGCACTGCGGCACCCGGCTGACCGAGGCGGCGGCCGGGTAGTAGGCCGCCCCCGCCGGCCGCGCGTTCGCGCCTACCATTACCGGCTGTGACCGAGTCCCGCCCCCCGCCGCGGCTGGAGTGCTTCCCCGAGGTCTCATTCTCATGACGTTCGCAATCTGGTGTGTCGTCGTCGGCGCAGTCCTGGTGGTCATGGCCCTGGCCGGGACGGTCCTCAAGCGGCTGCCGCTGTCGGCGGCCATGATCTACCTGGGGGTCGGGTACGCCCTCAGCCCGGCCGGGGCCGGGCTCCTCCGGGTGGACCCGGTCGCGGACGCCACCTTCCTCGAACACCTGACCGAACTCGCGGTCGTCGTCTCCCTGTTCACCGCCGGACTGAAGCTGCGGGTGGCCCTGTCCGACCGGCGGTGGCGGCTCCCCATCCGGCTGGCCGTCGTGTCGATGACGGCGACCGTCGGCCTGGTCGCCGCGTTCGGGGTATTCGCCCTCGGCCTGCCGGTCGGCGCGGCCGTCTTGCTCGGCGCGGTCCTGGCCCCCACCGACCCGGTGCTGGCGTCAGACGTGCAGGTGCGGGCGGTGGGGGACCGCGACCGGGTGCGGTTCGGCCTGACCGGGGAGGCCGGGCTGAACGACGGGACGGCGTTCCCGTTCGTCATGCTCGGGCTGGGGCTGCTCGGGCTGCACGACCTGGGGGCCGGTTGGTGGCGGTGGTGGGCGGTGGACGTGGGGTGGGCGGTGGCCGGCGGGCTGACGATCGGGTTCGGCCTCGGCACGTTGGTCGGCCGGCTGGTGCTGTACCTCCGGAAGACCCACCGGGAGGCGGTCGGGCTGGACAACTTCCTGGCCCTCGGCCTGCTCGCCCTGGCCTACGGGACGGCCGTCCTGCTCGGGGCGTGGGGGTTCCTGGCCGCGTTCGCCGCCGGGCTGGCGCTGCGGACCGAGGAGATGCGGCGGACCGGGGACCGGCCGTTGGAGGCGACGGGGGTCAGCCCGGACGAGGCAGCCGTCCACCCGGAGAAGGCTCCGGCGTACATGGCCGAGGCTGTCCTCGGGTTCAACGAGCAAGTGGAAAAGGTGCTGGAAGTGGCCGCCGTCCTGGTCCTCGGGGCGCTCCTGGCGGCGACCCGGCCGACGTGGGCGGCGGCCGGACTGGCGGCCGTCCTGTTCCTGGTCGTCCGCCCGGCGTCCGTACTCGCCGGTCTGGCCGGAGCCGGGGCGTCTTCGGTCCAGAAGGGGCTGATCGGGTGGTTCGGGGTCCGCGGGGTCGGGTCGCTGTACTACCTGGCGCACGCGACCGGGCACGGTCTGCCGGGCGATGCGGCCCGGACGCTGGCGGAACTCGTCGTCTGGGTCGTCGCACTGTCGATCGTCGCCCACGGGGTGTCCGTCACCCCCCTCATGGACTGGTACGGTTCTCGTGGCGGGAAGCGGGGCTGACGACCGACACGTCGCCTGCCGATCATTCGGGAAGAACTCCGACGGGCCGGACGCCGTCTGCGGCTCATGACTTGTTGCGTCTTCCGCGTCCGGCCGCCGCGCTTACTGTGGGGGTGTCGTGGGAACCCGGCTGAGAGACTTCTGGGAAGCCGCCCGCAGCAGCTTCTGGTTCCTGCCCGCGGTCCTCACCGTCGCGGCGGTCGGGCTGTCGTTCGCGACGGTGGCCATCGACCGGGCGACGGCCCCGGGGTCACACGTCTTCGGGTGGACGTACCGGGGCGGACCGGACGGCGCGCGGGGGGTACTCGGGACGATCGCCGGGTCGATGATCGCCGTCGCCGGGGTGGTGTTCTCGACCACGATGGTGGCGCTCTCGCTGGCGTCCTCCCAGCTCGGCCCGCGGCTGCTGCGGAACTTCATCCGGGACCGCGGGAACCAGTTCGTCCTCGGCACCTTCGTCGCCACCTTCGTGTACTGCCTGCTCGTCCTGCGGACGGTCAACGGCACCGAAGGCGACGTGTTCGTCCCGGAGGTCGGGGTGACGGCCGGGGTGGCCCTCGCCCTGGCGAGCGTCGGGGTGTTCATCTACTTCCTCCACCACGCCGCCGTGTCCATCCAGGCCTCCACCGTGGTCGCCCGGGTCGGGGACGAGCTGACGGCCGCGATCGACGACCTGTACCCGGGGGGCGTAGGAGACGGGGCCGAGCCGGGCGAGGTGCCGGCCGCGGGCGTGCCGCAGGCGTCCGTGACGGTCGAGACCGAGGAGGCCGGGTACGTGCTTCGGGTAGACGCCGACGCCCTGGTCCGCACGGCCGCCGAACGCGACCTGGTCGTCCACCTAGCTCACCCCTTGGGCCGGTTCGTCCGCCCAGGCGACGCCCTGATGCGGGTGGCGTCCCCGGCCGGCGGGCCGGACGTCGAGACCCGGGCCGCCCTGCGGGCCGCGGTGGTCGTCGGCCCGACCCGGACCGGCCACCGGGACATCGAGTTCGCCCTCCGGCAGTTGACCGAAGTCGCGGTCCGGGCGCTGTCGCCGGGGGTGAACGACCCGTTCACGGCGGTAGAGTGCGTGAACCGCCTCGGGGAGGCGTTCGTCCGGCTGGCCGGGCGGGCGTTCCCGTCCCCGTACCGGCTCGGGCCGGACGGGCGGCTGCGGGTGGTGGCCCCAGTACACGCCTTCCCCGACCTGTTGGCCGGGGCGGTGGAACCGATCCGACACCATGCCCGGGGCAGCCCTCAAGTCCTGGCCGCCCTGATCGAAGCCTCGGTGGCGGTGTCGGCGAACGCAAGCCGTCTCGCCGACCGGGACGCCGTTGCACGACTCATCGCTCAAGTTGTCCGGGCGGCCGAGGCGCTACCGGAACCTGACGACCAAGCCCGTCTGAAGGCGCTGGCTCAGGCTGCTGATCGCGCCATCCGGGACGCAGACTCCACACATCGGAGCCAGACGTGACGCCCCCTTTCCTCACACGCCACGTCCGCCGGCTCGCCGTCGTCGCGCTCGTCGCCACGTTATTTGCCGCTAGCGCCGCCCCGGCCCAATCGCCCGACGCCCCGCCGGCCGAGAAAGACCCGGCCCCGCCAGCTAAGGCGGACGTGCCGGAGCCGCCGGCCGCGAAAGTGCGTGTCGATCCGGCGGCCGAAGACAAGGACATCGGCGGGCGGTTGGGCCGCATCCTCACTGCGACAAAGTGGTACACCGACCCGGTCGTGCGGGTGGAAGAGGGGGTGGTGTTCCTCACCGGCCGGACGGACACCGAGCGGCGGCGGACGTGGGCGGGCGACTTGGCCCGGAACACCCAGGACGTGGTCGCCGTCGTCAACCGGATCGAGGTGGCCGACCCGCCGGTGTGGGACTTCGCCCCGGCCTGGGCCGGCGTCGTCGCCCTGTGGCGGGACGGGGTGCGGGGGCTGCCGTGGCTGGTGTTTGCCGCCCTCACCCTCGTCGTCGCCTGGGTCGCGGCCCGGGTGACGGTCCGCGCCGCCGAGTGGGGACTGCGGTCCCGGCTGCCCAACGGCCTCCTCCGGCGGGTGGCGGCCCGCGGGCTGGGCCTTCTGGTGTTCCTCCTCGGCCTGTACGTCGTCCTCCACGTGGCCGGGCTGACCCGACTAGCCCTGACCGTGATCGGCGGCACCGGGGTACTCGGGATCGTGCTGGGCATCGCCTTCCGTGACATCTCCGAGAACTTCCTGGCCAGCCTGTTCCTGAGCGTTCAGAACCCGTTTCACACCGGCGACCTGGTCGAGGTGAGCGGTGTGACGGGGTACGTCCAGCGGACGACCATCCGGTCCACGGTGCTGATGACCCTGGACGGGAACCTCGTCCAGGTGCCGAACGCGACCGTCTACAAGAGTGTCATCCGCAACTTCACCAGCAACCCGAATCGCCGGGAGCAGTTCGAGGTCGGTGTCGGGTACGACGTGCCGATCGCCACCGCCCAGGAGGTGGCCCTTCGCGTTCTCGCCGACCACCCGGCCGTGCTGAACGACCCCCAGCCGTGGGTGCTGGTCAGTTCGCTCGGCAAGGCGACAGTAAACCTGACGGTCTACTTCTGGGTGGATGGGACACAACACAGTTGGCTGAAGGTGCGGTCGTCGGTCATCCGGCTGGTCAAGCGGGCCTTCCAGGAGGCCGGCGTGCCCATGCCCGACGAGGCCCGGGAGGTGTTATTCCCGCACGGGGTGACGGTTCGCCTGGTGCGGGATGGGGACCGGGCCGGCGGGGAACCGGGCGGCGGGGCGGGCGACCCGCTGGCCGACGGAGAGACGAGCGCGACGGCCACCCGGGCCGAGGGCGGGCTGTCCAGTGAAGCGGGACAGATTCAGGAACTGGCCCGCCAGGCCCGATCCCCGGAGGAAGGTGAGAACCTGTTGAAGCCGACCACCCCGCAGCCTGGCGCTCGTCAGGAGAACTCATGACGTTTGCGTTGTGGTGCGTGGTCGTCGGTGGGGTGTTGGTGGTGATGGCCCTGGTCGGGCCCGTCCTCAAGCGGCTCCCGCTGTCGGCCGCCATGACGTACCTCGGCGTCGGTTTCGGCCTCAGCCCGGTCGGGGCGGGGCTGCTCGCGGTGGACCCGGTGGCGGACGCCACGATCCTCGAACACCTGACCGAAGTCGCAGTCATCGTCCCCCTGTTCACCACCGGCTTGAAGCTGCGGGTTCCGCTCTCCGGCCGTCAGTGGGGCAGGCCGGTGCGGCTGTCCGGCCTCCCTCCGGGGTATCGTAGCCGGCCGACCCGGGCACCCACCGCCGGCCGGTTGACTCGGGTTTAGGCTCCACCCGCCGAACCGCCCGGGGTGGCGGCGGGCGGGCCGACCGGGCTACAACTCCAGCCACCGGGAAGCGGCCGGACCGCTGCCCCACCCTGTCGGAGGTTTTGCCATGAAGAGACTCATCACCGCCGCGGCCGTGCTGGCCGCCGCGACCACCGCCAACTCGGCCGACTACCCGCGGCCGGACCTGCTCGTCGAGCCGGCCGCCCTCGCCCGACCCGGGGAGGGGAGTCGCCTCGTGGTGCTCGACGCCCGGGAGAAGGCGAAGTACGCCGCCGGGCACGTCCCCGGCGCCCGCTGGGTGGACCACGCCGAGTGGGCCAAAGGGTTCTGGGACGGCAAGGACGCGGCCGGCTGGTCGAAGCGGATCGGGGCACTCGGGATCGCCGCCGACACCCGGGTGGTGGTGTACGACGACAACCGCTCGAAGGACGCTGCCCGGATCTGGTGGGTGCTCCGCTACTGGGGGGTCAAGGACGTGCGGCTCCTGAACGGCGGCTGGGTGGGCTGGGAGAAGGGGAAGCACCCGACCGAGACGGCCGAGCCGCGGTTTACGCCGTCAGTGTTCACGGCGGTCGCGGCCCCGGACCGGCTGGCCACCAAGGACGACCTCCTCAAGTCCCTCGGCGACGGGAAGCTGCAAATCATCGACGCCCGGTCGGAGAAGGAGTTCTGCGGGATCGACGCCCTGACCAACAAGCGGGCCGGGGCGATCCCCGGGGCGAAGCAGTTGGAGTGGATCGACCTGATCGACAAGGACTCTCAGCGGTTCAAGTCGCCGGGCGAGTTGAAGAAACTCTTCGACGATGCCGGCATCAAGCTGGACCGCCCGACCGCCACCCACTGCCAGTCCGGGGGCCGGGCCTCGGTCATGGCCTACGGGCTGGAGTTGATGGGCGCGAAGTACGTGCGGAACTACTACAAGAGTTGGTCCGAGTGGGGGAACGCGGACGACACGCCCGTGGTGAGGCCGGAGGCGAAGAAGAAGTAAACCCCCGGTGCCGAGGAGTCGACGGCGGCGAGACGCTGTCCGGGCGGGAGGGCGGACAGGAATGAAGACGGATCTCATCACCTACTTCGTCGTCTGCACGGTCGCACTGTTGGCGTCGGGACTGACCTTCTTTTCCGGGTTCGGGCTCGGCACTCTGCTGCTTCCGGCGTTCGCCCTGTTCGTGCCGGTGGACCGGGCCATCGCACTCACGGCCATCGTCCACTTCCTGAACGGCCTGTTCAAACTCGCCCTCGCGGGGCGTCAGGCCGACCGCCGGGTGGTCATCCGGTTCGGCCTTCCCGCCATCGCCACGGCGTTCGTCGGGGCGTGGGTTCTGATTTGGCTGACCGGCTTGGGCGTACTCTTCGATTACACCCTGCTTGGTCGCCGGTTCGAGGTCACGCCGGTCAAGTTGGTGGTCGGTGTCGTGCTGGTGGTGTTCGCCGCCGTGGATGTGCTGCCGCGGCTTCGCAACTTGGAGTTCGACCCCCGCTACCTACCGCTGGGCGGGGCCGTCAGCGGGTTCTTCGGCGGTCTGTCGGGAATGCAAGGGGCGTTGCGGTCGGCGTTCCTCATTCGGGCCGGACTGTCGAAGGAGTCGTTCATCGGCACCGGGGTCGTGGTCGCCTGCTTTGTCGATGCGTCCCGGCTAGCCCTGTATTCCGGCCCGATCTTCGGTGGGGCTGTGGTAATCGGCATCAGGAAGGG